>Ga0310829_1001104_pt1 | contig 16574 bp, 17 predicted proteins | sample WT_ome_4_FD_202244 | JGI IMG/M metagenome (GOLD analysis project Ga0310829, IMG submission 202244) | Sorghum-adapted microbial communities enriched on wild type (WT) sorghum from Joint BioEnergy Institute, Emeryville, California, United... ... | reverse complement strand
TGGGGACAGCCTGCGGCACAGTGTCCGCCGCGGAGTGGCTGGCGCGCCTGGCGGGACGGATGCGCATGCAGAACAAAAAAGCTTAGCGGCTGCTAAGCTTTCTGGAAGAAAATTTGCTGGGCGCAATATTCAATAACGTCGCTGCGGCGGACGATGCCGATAAATTTGTCCATATCGTCGATCACCGGGACAAAATTCTGGTTTTTGATCAGCCCGATCAGATCCTCCATGTCGGCATCGATTCGTACCGGCTTGTTGGTGATCCGTAAAGGCACCTCGGAAAGCGAAAAGCGGTGGGCGGTTTCAAAGCTGACATCGCTTCGGTGCTTCATGAACCACAAGAGGTCGCCTTCCGTAACGGTTGCTACATATTTCCCGTCCTCGGAAAGGATCGGAACCGCGGTAAAACGGTGATATTCCATTTTCTCGAGGGTCTGGCGAAGGGTATTTTGCAGGGTGAGGCAGACGACATCCTGCTTCGGATAAAGAAAGAATGCAATATTCATATGGATAACTCCTTTACCTTTCTCTACAGCCATTTTACCAGAAACGGGGAGGCATTCCCAGCGACAGGCCTCAGCCTCCCGGCAGCGGATCGGAAGGCTTCCGCTGCCGGCCCTAATCATTGCGCTGCAGGGAAGCTTTCCCCCTGCCGCCCGAAACCAGGCCGTCCGGCCGCGGATTGGATCCGCTTTCTTCGGGCGACGGGAGCCGGGGGGGATTTCCGGCAATGGCCAAAGGGAATGTGATCATAAATTCAGTCCCCACATGAATCTTGCTCTTCACCTCAATCCGGCCCCCGTGATCCTGCACGATCTTATGGCAGATCGACAGGCCGAGGCCTGTGCCTTCTTCCTTCGAGGTATAAAACGGATGAAAAATTTTATCCAGGTCCTCTTCCCGGATCCCCTTGCCATGGTCCTTTACCCGGATATAACCGTGTCTTTCGTCCTGCCGCAGCGCAATCTCCAACATTCCGTTCTTGTCCATCGCATCGAAGGCGTTCCTCACCAAATTCAGAAGCATCTGGACAATTTTGTCCTGATCCATCAGAATCAGCACATTCTCCGCCGGCATATCGGTCTGAATCACATGCCCCAATCGGATCGCCTCCGATTCCATCAGCGAGACGACCCGCTGAATGCACAACTGGAGCGGCTGTTCTTTGAAATAGATCGCATGCGGCTTGGAAAACTGCAAAAATTCCGCGGTCAGCTCACTCATCCTGGAAATTTCGTCCATAATCAGAGGATACCAGTTCTCCACACTGTAATTGTTGGCCTTCGATAGCTGCATGAAGCCCTTGATGGCCGTCAGCGGATTGCGGATCTCGTGCGCCATCCCGGATGCCAGTTCCCCCACCACTTTCAGCTTTTCCGCGCGAAACATGTGCTCTTCGCGTTTGAGCCAGTACTCCCGTTTCATCGTAAACAGGCGCTCTTCCGCGGCCAGAATCAGATCGTCCTTGGTTGACGCATCGCGCGGAAACACGGCCATGCCGTACGTTGTATGGATTCCGAGCTTCTTGTAAACTTCCTGGTCCAGTCTCTGCCGGACGCGGGACAACGTCTCCGTCAGATCGGCCGGGGCCAGCACGACGGCAAACTCGTCCCCTCCGTATCTGGAAATCATCAGCGATTCGGGGAACAGCACCTCAAGGACGTGGGCCATCTGTTTGAGAATCTGGTTTCCGCCCTGAAAGCCTTTGTCGTTATTCATCGACTTCAGATCGGTGCAGTCCATCAGGATCAGTACCATTTCCCGCTTTTCCGAAGCGGCAATTTCCAGCCTGCGGTGGAATTCCTCGAAGTTCAACAGTCCGGTCAAGGCATCGTGGGTGGTCAGATGATTTTTTTCGCTGTTTAATAGGCGCGTCTGGTCCAGAGAAGCAAGGACATGGTGGTAGATGAAGGCAGCCAGGGCAAAGCAGGAAACGATCAGAATGGTGCCGAGGAAAACGTAAAGCGAATAACCGGATATCGCCAGGCGGATGCCGCAAAAGACAGCCGCGCTTGCGCCGATTTTGACAAAATATCCGAACCTGCCCGAAGACTGGCGAACCTGGTCCGCGACGGCGATCCAATACAGCGGAACGCACCAGTCCATCTGTGTGCACCAGTGAAAGAGGCCGAGCAGCAAAATCCGGACCGCCAGCAAGGGCCAGGGCGAGGGTCGAATGAAATAGACCAGGAGAAATCCGGCTCCCGAGAAAATCAGAAGCGGAAGGTTCCATACCCTCTGCATCAGGATGGAGCAGAAGGCAAGATACGCAACCAATAGAGGGACCGCGTAGCGAAACCACATGTTTTGTCTCACATCCCCGTATTCGGATTGAATTCGTTCAATTATGTATACTTTTATTTATTCGCTGCAAAATTCGCCATAACCTGCTTTCATCCGGAAAAAAGTGGTACGCGATCCGCATGTTTTTGTCTCCGCCGGAAGATGATCGAAATTTCCGTACTGTCTGTCCGACCCGGTTCCCGCGGCATTGCGGCCGCATAGAATATGGCAGCAATGATTGGAAAGGCGGGAGAATCAGATGGCGAAAACAGGAAGAAAGAAAGAATCGGTTTCGCAGCAGGATCGCAACCGGTTCAACATGAAAGTCGTCACCTCGGATACTTGCCGGGTTTGCAAGCAGCAGTGCCCGAGGGGCATCCGCTATATGGAGAAAATGTCCGAGCCCGGCGCAACCGGTTACGGTGTTCCCTGCATTTTGACGAAAGGAAAGGGCTACAAATAATCGCTTCCGGCGATTCGGGAAACATGGGTGTAAACGTTTAACCGGTTTCCGCGAATAAAGCCGACGGCGGTAATGCCGAGCTCCTCCGCCAGCCGTAGGGCGAGATCTGTAGGGGCTGATTTGGACAAAAGCAGGGAAGATCCGATTTTGGCCGCTTTGAGGACGACCTCGGATGAAATCCTTCCGCTGAACAGAAGAATCGTATCCCGGGGGTCCACCCCGTGGAGCAGGCAGTGCCCGTGAATTTTGTCCAGCGCATTGTGGCGGCCGATGTCCGAGAACGCGCAAAGTTTTGTTCCGGAACGGTACAGGGCGGCATTATGCACCCCGCCGGTTTCCCTGTGCAGGGCGGACAACTCCTGCAGCCGGTCCATCAGTAACCGGCACTCCTCCGGAGTAAGCGTCAGGCTGGAGCTCACCGGCCTGGCTGTTCTGGCATCGCTGGCAAAGTAGAACGATTGGCGGCTTTTTCCGCAGCAGGAAGAAATTCTCCTTTTGGAAAACAGGGCGGGATGGACTGCGGTTTTTTTGACCAGCTCTACATAGGCCAATCCCCGCTCAAGATTGAAATAGAGATCGGCAATATCCTCGTATTTTTCGATCACCCCCTCCGACGCCAGGAAGCCGACCGTCATTTCTTTCAGGTGGGTCGGTGTGCAGACGAGCGTGGCAAATTCCTCATCGTTGACATACAAGGTCAGCGGCCATTCGGCGGCTACCGTATCGGTCTGCTCCTCCGGTATGCCCTCCCTGAAGGCCAGAACCCGGACCGCTGCGCTTTCCGGCAATTCCCTCATGCTGTCCTCCTCATTTCATGACGGGTGTATTATAATGTCTAGTATAAGCGCTAATGGAGACGTTGGGAACGAGGGGTGGCCGAATTGGGAAAAACAAAGCATACGGGACCGGTGAAACTGGATACCTCCTGGAAACCGTCCCTGTGGGCGGGCAAGCTTCCGCTCGGATTGGGCAGAATCAAGCCTCACCATTTCACGGATATGGCCAGAATAGCTTTTGAGAATAAAGATCGTTTGGCATACGCTTACCGGATCCTGACCCGGGGGGTATGCGACGGATGCGCGCTCGGCGTGTCGGGCCTGAGGGATCAGACGCTGACGGGCCCGCACCTGTGCACGACCCGGCTGAACGTCCTCCGCCTGAATACGATGCCCGCTATCGACGGCAAATGGTTCGAGGATGTGGAGGCACTTCGCAGGCTGGACAGTGCGGAACTGCGCAAGCTGGGGAGAATCCCGTATCCGCTCTCGCGGAAACCGGGAGAAACCCGCTTCACCCGAATCAGCTGGGACGAGGCGCTGAACCGGATCGCGGGGAAAATCCGCAAGATCGACCCCAAGCAGCTGGCCTTTTATTTGACGGCAAGGGGAATTACCAATGAAGTGTATTATACCGCTTCCAAGGTGGCCCGGTTCCTTGGGACGAACAACATCGACAACGCATCGCGGATTTGCCATTCCCCCAGCAAGTCGGCCCTGAAGCGGTCGATGGGAATTGCCGCCTCCAGCTGCAGCTACAAGGACTGGATCGGAACGGATGTGCTGATCTTCTGGGGTTCGGCCGCCGCCGCCAATCAGCCGGTATCGACAAAGTACATGTATGCCGCCAAAAAAGCCGGAACCCGGATTCTTCTCGTCAATCCCTATCGGGAGCCTTCCATGGAAAACTATTGGATCCCGTCCATTGCGGAAAGCGCCCTGTTCGGCACAAAAATTTTGGATGATGTGTTCCAGGTGAATATCGGAGGAGATATCGCCTTCATGAACGGGGTCATGAAGCATTGGTTTGAGATGGAGCAGAGAAAGCCGGGATCCGCTTTGAACCTTGGGTTTCTCCAAGCCCATACGGAAGGACTGGAATCGCTGCGGGCCCATGCGGCGGCGCAGGACTGGCCGGTTCTGGAACGGTCGTCGGGGCTCAGCCGGGACCGCATGCGTGAATTTGCCGAGCTGCTGGCAGGGGCCCGCACCGGCGTATTTGTCTGGAGCATGGGTCTGACGCAGCATCGCTTCGGCACCGACAACGTTACCCAGGTATGCAATCTGGCGCTGCTGCGCGGGTTTGTCGGGAGAGCGCAGTGCGGGGTCATGCCGATCCGCGGCCACAGCGGGGTGCAGGGCTCCGGAGAAATGGGGGCCGAACCGATGTCGCTGCCCGGCGGGGTGCCGCTCGATGCGGAAAGCTGCAGCCGCTTTGAGGCTGAATGGGGCTTCCGACCGCCCGAATGGCCCGGCGACATTGTCGGCGTCACGCTGGAGAATGCGCTGCTGCCGGAGGGGCACGAACGCAAGACCCGGCTGTTCTACACCAGCGGGGGAAATTTCGTGGAGACGATGCCGGATCCGGATTTCGTGCGCCGCTGTCTGGAAAACGTGGAGCTGAGAGTGCACCAGGATATTATCCTGAACACTTCGACCCTGTTGGATGCCAAGGAGGAGGTCATTGTGCTGCCGGCTATGACCCGCTATGAACAGCCGGGGGGAGGCACTTCCACCAGCACGGAGCGGATGGTCTATTTCAGTCCGGAAATCAAGGGTCCGCGGATTGCTGAAGCGCGGGCGGAATGGGAAATCTATGTCGATCTGGCCGGCAGAGCTGATCCGGCAAGAAGGCATTTGGTCGGTTTTCGCAGCGCGCAGGAGATCCGCGATGAAATTGCGAGGGTAATCCCCTATTATGACGGGATCCAGGAGTTGAAGGAGGCCGGGGACGTGTTTCAATGGGGAGGCGCCTGGCTGTGCGAGGACGGAATATTCCCAACCGCGAACGGGAAAGCCAGGCTGCTGCCGGTCGAGCTGCCGGAGCTGCGCAGGCCGCAAGGCGGCTTCCATGTGACGACCCGGCGCGGGAAGCAATTCAACTCGATGATTTACCATACGAAGGATCCGTTCAATCAGGCGGACCGTTATGACGTTCTGATTTCGCCCGAAGATGCCCGGCGGTTGGATATCCGGCCGGATGAAGCGGTGGTGCTGTATAACCGGCACGGTGTTTTTCAGGGAAGGGCCAGGCTGGCCGACGTCAAGCCGGGAAACGTTCAGGTATACTGGCCGGAAGGCAACGTTATCATGCCGCGGGGGGTATACGAGCCGCATGCCGGAATTCCCGAGTATCAAGCGTCCGTCATACTGGAGAAGGCGGAGACTTTCAACGCATTCAAGGATTCGAAGTATGTGGAGAAAAGGTTGGAAGAACTCGAATTCGGCCCGGAAGAATAAACGGGTGCAATAAACGGTTGCGGGAGTCCCCATGTTTGCAGGGTTTCGTGGTATACTAATCCTGTCGATTTTTTGCCAGATCTAGAACGGAGGGTGCCAATTGGGTACGATCCACTTCAACCCGCATGTGGCTTCTTTGTTTGCCACGATTTTCATGGCGCTGACCGTCATCGCCGTCCGCCTGAGGGCGACGCGCAAGCCGGTCTCCGTCAAAAAAATTATTATGCCGCCCATCGGAATGGCTACCGGATTTTTGATGTTTCTGTTTCCATTCATGCGGATTCCCTTTCTATGGGGAGTTTTGGCATTTCTGGCGGGCGTTCTGTTCTTCTCTTATCCGCTGATCCGGACCTCTCGGTTTTACGCCAACAACGGGCAGATTTACCTGCAGAGATCGCGCGCCTTTATCTTTATTCTGCTCGGACTGCTGGCGATTCGTCTTGTGCTGCACGGCTATATCGAAGAATGGGTGACAATTCCGCAGACCGGCGCGTTGTTCTTCCTGCTGGCCTTCGGCATGCTCCTGCCCTGGCGGCTGGCGATGTATATCCAGTACATGCGGCTACTGCAGGAAAGCCCGCACTCCAAAGCTTGACGAAAGAGGCGCCGCGGAGTTCCGGAAAGGGGAGGTAGCTTCCGTCTTTCCGCCGGCCGGGGCCGTTTTAGCTCACTCGGTGAAGAAGGGGGCCAAATTATGGAGACGGGAATAGGCCGCTTTCCGACAAAATCAGCCGGATGGGGGAAGAGGTTCGCGTTGATCATCATAGCTTTGGTTGTTTTGGCGATTGCCGCCTGCTCCGGAATTTCGATCTTTGTCGGCTGGAGCCTGACGCATCCGCTGCGAAAGCCGCTCGACGACTCTCCCGACCATTACGGAATCGCTTACGACTCTGTCGAATTTCCCAGCAGACAGGGCGGGATTGTGCTTAAAGGATGGTTTTTGCACGCCGCGAAACCGGGGGGAACCACTTTGATCATGGCCCACGGGTATTCGGGAAACCGGCTGGAGAAGGGGCTGCCGGCTTTGTCGCTGGCCAAATCGTTGACCGAGGCGGGGTATCCGGTTCTGATGTTTGATTTCCGCAATTCGGGTGAATCGGGAGGAAAGCTCACTTCCGTCGGCTATTACGAGCAGGAGGATCTGCTCGGGGCGGTGGATTGGGTGAAGGACCACTTCCCCGGGCGCATCGGCCTGATCGGCTTTTCCATGGGCGGCACGACAGCACTTCTGGCGGCGGCGAGGGAACCGGATATTGTCGGGGTGGTGGCCGACAGTCCATTCAGCAACCTGAAGACGTATCTTCAGGCGAACCTTCCGGTCTGGTCGCATCTTCCCGCCTTTCCGTTCACGCCTCTGATTATGACTCTTTTGCCGCCGGCAACCGGCATTCGGCCTGAGAAGGTAGACGCCTTGTCGGCCGTGGATCGGATCTATCCGCGCCCGGTTCTGTTCATTCACAGCCGGGACGACAAGGCCATTCCTTATACGGAAAGCAGGAAATTATGGGAAAAGCACAAGGACCGCTTTATCTATTGGGAGACCTCCAAAGCCGGTCATGTCGGAAGCTATGCGCTGCAGCCGGAAGAATACGCGAATAGGGTGCTTGCTTTTTTTGGCGGTATCCGCTGACTTTTGCCCGCGATCAGCGCAACTCTTCCGGCGGACGGGAGTATATACTAGCAGCAAAGACACGGGATGGAGGATGTCCGCATGAAGATGAAACGTTTGCTGCTGGTTTCGTGCTCGCTTTTTTTGCTGGGCACGGCGACCGCTTTTGCCGGCTCCTTATGGGGAGAGTATGGAGGTTACAGTATTGCGAGAGTGATGGTCAACGGCCAGGAAGTGGGGGGAGCGGATTCCGATGTTCCTCCGATCATCATAAATGGGAGCACCATGCTTCCCGTCCGCGCGGTTAGCGATGCCCTGCACGCTTTGGTGGAATGGAACGATGCTGCGAAGACCGTCTCCATCTACCAGCCGAACGTCCATATGTTCGTGGCCAGAGGCGTAGATAATTCGGATTACAGCATAAAGCAGTCATTCGGCAAAGTAAAACAGGGAGAAGCCGTGAAATTCACCGTATTCGCCCAGGTGGATAACTTGAAGGCGAATATCGATTCGTTTAAAATTTCGATCGAAACCCCGGGCGGGACGCCCACCGCGGAACAGACAGAATCGCTCAATGCCGGCAAGGACAGTTTCTGGTACACCGCGCCGTTCAGCGTATCATTTGACGAAGAGGGCAGCTATACGGTAAAATTTTCCGTAAAGCTGGCAGGGAACAGCGATTATACGGTCGTCTCCGAGAAGCAGATCGTATCTGAGTAATGTCATGGAGCCAATCCCGCGATTGGCTTCTTTCTTTGGGGACGGATGCCGAGGAGAACGGTGAACCGGAGGCCTGGTGACAAATGATGAATGATGAAAATTCGATATTCGAAGAACTGCGGAAGGCGGCAACGCCCGAGGAAGAACGGCAGCTCGGCAGACGGATCGCCGAGGGCGGGTATTCCCGTTTCAGCGAATTGCTGGAATCGTTCCGGCATTGGATGAAAACAGCGGATGAATCCTCGATCGGACAGGTGAAGGAATGGATTCGCAAGGGTCGCCGGATTATTCCGGAGCCGGGCCGGATTAGTCCGTCCTGGACGCATGTATGGGAAGAGCTCGAACGTTTTCTGCGGCACAAGGAGAGAGCCCTCCGGCAGGTGCCTCCGCATGAGCGGGAAGGCGAATGGCAGATTGTGATGGACAATCCGTATACCAACGAGAGTGTGACCTGTTATCCCGGACTGTCTTTCATTGAAGCCGCCTACTTGTACGGCTATTTCCTCGATTCGTTGAAAAAAAACGAGTACATCCGTCTACAAAAGGTCGTGACTCTGCTCGTGACGGAAGGAGCGGAGCTCGTTTCCGGTCAGGCATAAACAGGGCCGAATCCGGCAGCGGCCCCGACTGGACGGCATGGCGCGCCGGGCGTATGCGGCATTGACCCTGGCCTGCGAACATGATACGATGCGAGGGAATTACCAATTTCACATTGAAATGAGGTTTTGGAATGAGCGAGCATAACCACGACCATTGCGGGTGTGGCCACGATCATGATCACGATCATGATCATGAGGAGAATTTGTTTATCCTTACCGATGAAGAGGGCAACGAACACGAGATGGTCATGGTGTACACGTTCGAGTCGGACAACCGGGGGTATGCCGTCCTGCTCGACCGCAACGATCCCGAAGCTGACGGTATGATTTTCCGGGTGGAGGAAGAGGGCGATGATGCATACCTGGTAAACATAGAGGACGATCAGGAATGGGAGAAGGTCGTCGCCGTCTATAACGAACTGGCCGCCAATGAAGCGGGCCGTTAAGCGCCGTAGTGCCGTTTCTGCGGTACATCAGAGGAAAATGGAAGCTGCCGGGAAATCTCCCGGCAGTTTTTCATGTGACAGCTTCGGCAATCCTTTATTTGCGCGGGTTGAAATACATGACACGGCCGTTAAACAGATGCAGCTCCGCCTTCCATTTGTTGGCCAAATGTTTGCAAAATTCATTGCCTTTGGCCTTGTCGCCGTGTGTGCAGCCGTCAGGAAGGACGACCTGAACGAAGGAAATCGCCTTGCCGTCCTGTTCCTCGCTTCCAACCCCCATTACAATGGATTTGTATAGAGGGGAAGTTCCCTTCAAGTAAAACCAGCGGCCCTCATTCCCCGGCTTCGTCTCGATGGTATAGGGAAACGCAGCATCCGAATAATTCCACCCGAGCTGTTTGCCTGTGAACGCCAATTGTTCCTTGTACCGGAGCAGTTCATTTTTCAGTTCCTCCAGCGTGACGGAAGAAATGGCGGAGCCCTCCACGAATTTGATGATAGCGCTTTGACTCATCAGTACACCTGCCTCTTTGTTCACTCAAACCCCATCATAGCACTCCCCTTTCCCATTGACAATCTCTGGATAAAAACCACTTTTCGAGCGGCAGCAGCTATGGTATAATATTAGAAAATTCAGAAAATTTTGTCCACAAAAGAAAGGATGGATACTGTAAAGGAGGTAGCAGCTTTGTTCCAGCAATTATACGATATTGCCGAAACTTCCAGCGTTCATTTCTGCGGGTACGTATCCGACCATCACCGTTATGATTTGGCGATCATTTATACCGATCAATTTTTCGGGAAGCCTCTTGTTGTCTGCATGCAAAGCGGTAAAACCGCGGTAATCAGTCTGGAGGATGCGGGAAATATCGATTACCTTCAGCATACCTTCCAGCTCTCCGACCGCGGACATGCGGAGGAGATGGCCGAGTTTCTGCAGCACAAGCTTCATCTGGTCCCCCTGAAGGAACAGTATTGAAGCGCAATCAAACCGCCGGCGCTTCACAGCCCGGCGGTTCGTCCGGTTTAGAATATCGGTTTCGTCTCCACGATGACCTTGACGGTTTGCAGCGCCGGATCCTCTGGTCCCTTGACCGGAAGACCGACTTCCAAATGCTCCGTAATGTAATCAATGTTCTCCTGGGAAATCACTTCCCCGGGCAGCAGGATCGGGATGCCCGGGGGATAGACGTAAATAAATTCGGCAATGATCCGGCCGGCCGACTCCTTGAACGGAACAACCTCGGTATCCCCGTAAAAGGCATCCCTCGGCGAAAGGGAAAGCTGGGGGATTTCCGGAATTTCGACGACAACGTCCTTTACCGTCCCCACCTGCTCATGAAGCTTGGATAAGCGCCGCAGCGCTTCCAGGAGCACATCCACGTTCTCCCGGGTATCTCCCGGTGTAATCAGGCAGAGCACATTATACAGATCGCTCAGCTCCACCTCGATGTTGTACTCGTCTCTAAGCCAGTTCTCGACATCATATCCGGTCAACCCGAGCTTGCGCACATGGATGCAGACTTTGGTCGGATCATAGGCATAGGTGGCTTCTTCCCCGAGTATTTCCTCCCCGAAGCAGTACAGTCCCGGAATTTGGTTGATCGAATGGCGCGCGTATTGGGCCAGCTCCAGCGTGCGCTCCGCCATTTCCCTTCCGTGCAGAGCCAGCTGACGGCGGGCCGTATCCAGCGAGGCCAGCAATATATAGGATGTGGAGGTGGTGGTCAGCATGCTGATAATGGTCTGGATCCGCCGGATATTCACGCGTCCCGCCCGCACATTCAAGATTGAGCTTTGGGTCATGGAGCCTCCGAGCTTGTGAACGCTCGTGGCGGCCATATCGGCTCCGGCCTGCATGGCAGACATCGGCAGCCGATCATGAAAATGGATGAGCGCCCCGTGGGCTTCATCCACAAGGACGGGAATATCGTAGCTGTGAACCAGATCAACAATTTCCCGCAGATGGGTGCAAACTCCGAAGTAGGTAGGGTTAATGACCAGCACCGCCTTCGCATCCGGGTGCATCTCCAACGCCCGCTTGACGGAACGGGTCGTTACCCCGTGATCGATCCCCAGGTTTCCGTCCCGAACCGGCGACAGGAAGACAGGCTTCGCGCCGGCAAAGATGATGGCCGAAAGAATCGATTTATGCACATTGCGGGGGACAATAATTTTATCACCTGCCAAACATACAGACATGATCATCGTCATGATCGCGCCGCTGGTCCCCTGAACCGAGAAAAAGGAATAGTCCGCCCCGAATGCATCAGCGGCCAGCCTCTGGGCCTCGGCGATCACGCCGCTCGGCTGATGCAGATCGTCGAGAGGAGCTATATTGATCAGGTCGATGGAAAGGGCATTGTCTCCGATAAATTGCCGGAATTCCGGGTCCATGCCCACCCCTTTTTTATGACCCGGAATATGAAACTGTATCGGATTGCGCTCCGCGTGCCGGACAAGAGCGGAAAACAGGGGCGTACGCTGGTGATCCATCCGGAATCCCTACCCTTCTGTAGAAAATAAAAGCCCAAGCAAACAAAAACGAGTATATCAAAATTGCCGCGACTTTCAAATAGTTTGTCTGAAATCGGGAAAAATAACAGGCACAGCCGCATTTTGCCGTCATTACGGCCATTGCCGGCCAGACCTGAAAGGATGGGGGAAGGATGAAGCCAAACGAATGGATTGCCGGTAAAGGGCGCCTGCTGACACCGTTTGTTCTGCTGCTTTTGTTCATATTGTTCCTGGTGGAATTTGTCAAGGGGGCCCTGCTTCTGGCCGTTCTTCCGGTCTATTCGCAGAGTGTGCTGGGAGTGTCGGCCTTTATGATCGGCTGGACTCTGACGGTTCAGTATATCGGGGACAATCTTCTTCGCACCCCGTCCGGGTGGCTCATCGACCGGATCGGGTACCGGTTTGCCATGCTGGGCGGCGTCCTGCTTGCTTTCATTGCAGTCTGGATCATGGCTTCGGCCCGGGATTACATGTGGGTATTGGCCGCCTCCGCTCTGCTAGGTCTGGGCACCGCTCCTTTATGGCCGTGCGTCATAGCCGGAATTACCGAAGCCGCCGGAAAACAATCCGAAGGAACGGTGATGGGGATGGTCTACATGGCCTGGCTTGCCGGGGTGGGACTTGGGCCGGTCGTCATTACTCTGTTTACGTCCGGCGGTTACGCGCCCGCTTTCCGTCTGCTCCTTGGCTTATCCGCCGCGGCCGCGGCTGCGGCATTTTTTCTGCCTGTCCGCCCCCGCGGGGAAAAGGGCCGCGAACCGGCGGCTAAGCGGTATCGCGGCGGGGGCCTGAAAACCGGCCGGATGGAAAGAATCGGCCGCTATTTCGCGGAGGTCAGAAGCTCGCTGACCGTGAGCCCCCTTCTATTTCCGGCTATGTTCGCGCAAAATTTCGCTTTGGGCCTCCTGGCTCCGATCCTTACCCTGTATGCCAAGACTGTTCTGAAGCTTACACCCGGCCAGTACAGCCTGTTTCTGCTTGCTGGCGGCGCTGTGTCGATCGTGTTTTTCCTCCCGGTCGGAAAACTGGTCGACCGCTGGGGAGTCCGGCCATTCCTTTCCTGCGGATTCGCTCTCGGCGGTGCGGTTATGCTGGCGTTCCCTTTTTTCCACACGACCCGGATGCTATACCTGATGGCGGTTTGCCTGGGGGCGGGGTACGGTCTGATCATTCCGTCCTGGAATGCGCTGATCGCTTCCGCCGTACCCGAAGACAAGCGCGGGGCGGTCTGGGGTTTTTTCCTTACCATCGAAGGCCTGGGCATGGTCACGGGCCCGCTCGTCTCCGGGCGGGTCTGGGATGCTTTTGGCCCCCGGGCCCCGTTTCTGCTCAGCGGTTCGGTCTTGCTGGCGCTCCTTGTCCTGCAGGCGTATCTTGCAGCGCCGCGGAAGACGGCGGTCACTCTGTCATAAAGACCGGAGGCGGGACCGGATCGACAGCGGACCGGCAGTCCCACAGCAGCATAAACAGAACAATCAGCAGCGCGCTGATAACGGGAAGATAATAAAGGCGCAACAGCCGCATCTTTCTCACCTCGCATGAAAAATGAAAAGTGTTTTCTTCTCGCACACCACGACTGTTTTCGTTATAGCATAGAAATATGAAGAAATAATTAATAAGCGGATGAAAATACCGCCTCCCCAAAAATCCGGAAGGCGGTATCTGATTTCGGTATTTGATTTTTTCGCCGGTTCCTTCAGCTTCCGGCCCCGGCCTTCCCGTCAGCGGCAGACTTTTTGTCAATCATTCTTTCGATCATCGGCGTCATCTGCTCTTTGATTTTGCTAATCAGCTGTTCGCGGCTGATCCCCCTGGCTTGGGCGATTTCCGCAAGAGATTTCCCGGATCGCAGCTGATTTGCGAGCTCTTGCTCCGACATCCCCAAAATTTTGGACATCTGCTCTTTATGGAGGAAGTGCATTTTTTTGCCATGGGGCTGCGGCAGTCCTTTATGCCGCACCATGAACCGGAGATGCCTGTCCATCTTTTTCTTGACGGCTTCCGCCTCGTCCCTGGTGAGCTTTCCGGCCTTTACAGCCGCATCCAATTTGCCCGAGCGAAGCGCAAGCAGCTTGGCGACCAAATCCTGCTCCTTCACGCCTTTGCTTTGGGCGATTTCGGCAATGCTTTTGCCGGCTTTCAGCTGTTCGGCCAAATCCGCAGGCTTCATGCCCAAAATTCCGGCCGCTTCCTCGACAATGGGAAGCGTGGAAGGCTCCTTCTGCTGCATTGTCTCGCCGGTCCGCAATGGGGCCCGGCCCGCCAGCAAGCCTTTGACTCCCGCGGCGGATGCAGCGCCGGCTGCGGCCGGAAGAGCTGCTCCGCTTAAGACAACCGTCAAGGCTATGCCGCCGACGATGATTTTTCTCAAGGCGTAACGGGTCATGTCGCTTCATCCTTTCCATATGTTTCTTGGTACAAAGCATAGTGTATACAAGCATTCTAAAATCAAACCTAAAACCGGCTTAAAATCAGATAAATTTTTCCTTAAAAAGCATTACGGTCCTGCCGGGCGACGGTTTCGCCGGCGGGACCGCATGGATTGTTTTTTGCGCTTCGCCTCAGAAAGCCAGACGGTAAAGCGGCAACAGTTTTTCGAAAGTTCGCCCGATCGCGGCGTGCAGCTTCTCCCCGCAATGCACCGTATCGTCATCCCGCGACAAGGACAAACCGCACAGCGCCTCAGCCTTTTTCACATGCCCAAGCCGGTCGATCAGCCGCTCAAAATCCCCGTCCTTCATCTGCGAGTGCAGGACCGTAACGGGTTGCGTATGGTCTGTCGACCAGAAGAACTGTCCCGGGATCTCCACTTTTATTGCCGGAAGATGCGCTCTTAGGGCCTTCGCAAACGCTTCCTTGTGCTTGCTCTCATAAATTACGGCAAATTGGATGAAGACATGCGAGGACCACAATCCTACCTGAAAATGCGGATGGGCCTTGTAGCCCTTTTTGTCATGGGACCAGGCCACCCAGGTGTCGTCCGGCGGATGAACCGTCCGGCGGGCGTGCCTGGCCACATGGGGGAACATTTCCTGTCCGCATAAGGCTGACAAATACGGGGCAAATTCCTCGCCGATTCTTTCCAGCTTGGGGCGAACATGCCTGACAAGCGCGGCCATTCGCGGTTCCAGTCCGGGGATCGTAAATACATCAAAATCGCGTTTGGCAAATCCATCAATCATACGGACCCTCCTCGTGAAATTACTATAGCACAGCGGCGATTCCCGCACAAAGCGCCCGATACAGCGAAGGGGGGTCACAGATGAGGATGGTCGCGCAGGGCGTTCGGAATTACGCCTTCCGGACGGCCGGAAATTGCGGCAATTCCGCTTTCCGAAAACAGGATGAAGGCGTCCAGCAGGCCAGCAGGCTGCCGAGCGGCACTCCCAAGAGCTGCGATACGCCGGTCCGGCCGTGACAATCCCGAACGCCGGGACCCTTTTCTCCGCGGGTACGGTCTGCCCGACGGCCGCCCAAATATAACCTTTGAACTAAAGAGGCGAAAAATCGGATTCCCGGGATTTTTCATAATGTGTCCGGGCATCCGGGCAAGTAAACTCGAAGGTCTCCCGGTTCAAAAAAACATACTTTGTCTGCGCATCCTTCCGAACATGAATCAGGTCCGCTTCGCGCAAGGTACGAAAGTGGTAAGAGGCGTTCGATTTGGATGCTTCGCATTTTTCACCTGCGCAACAGGAAATTCGGCAAGGAATTGTCTTCCATTTTCAACAATTTACGACACCCCTTTTTTTCTAAGAAGTTCTTAATTTTTGGGGAATAAAATGATTCCGCCTGAATGCAGACAAAGCATGGGTTCGGAGGAGAGGATTATGGAAAACCAGTACGTAAAAGGGAAAAAACAAAGGCCTATCTGGAGATGGACGTTGTTGTCCGCAGCCGCTATCGCGGCGATCGTCGCCGGAACTGTCGGCTATGTCGTCCATGCATCCGGGCTGAAACCAAACTATTGGCCGACCCGGGAATGGAGAACGGCCACCCCGGAAGAAGAAGGCATGGATTCGGCAACTTTGGCCGGGTTGTTCGATCAGCTTGACGGCAAGCATCTGCACAGCATGGTTATTGTCCGCAATGGCTACATTGTGGCGGAAGCTTATAATCACGATCTGAATGCATCGTCGAAGGTTCATGTGCTTTCGGTAACCAAAAGCATTATGTCCGCTCTGGCGGGGATCGCTATAAACGAAGGCAAATTCAAGGGAATCGGCCAAACCATTTACGAAACGTTCCCGGATTGGCCGGCTTTTTCCGGAGATGACGGAAAGAAGCAGCTTACGCTGCAGCATTTAATGACCATGTCCACCGGGCTGGCCTGGGACAATACCAACGAAAAATCGACGAACGAGATGATGGGCACGGACGACTGGGCGCAGTATTATATCAGCCAGCCGCTGGCGGCGCAGCCGGGCACACAGTTTATGTACAGCAATGGAAGCGCGCATATGGTTTCCGCGATGCTGCAAAAACGTCTCGGAGAGCCGACCAGTCAGTACGCCGCGGAGAAACTGTTCAAGCCGCTTGGCATATCGGATGTCGAATGGCCCGCGGATCCTTCGGGTACAACAATCGGCGCCTGGGGCGTTCACCTGACAACGCGGGAGATGGCCAAATTCGGCCAGCTGTATCTCATGCAGGGGAATTGGGAGGGACAGCAGATTGTCCCCAAAGACTGGGTGGAGTTGT
>Ga0310829_1001073_pt1 | contig 16936 bp, 14 predicted proteins | sample WT_ome_4_FD_202244 | JGI IMG/M metagenome (GOLD analysis project Ga0310829, IMG submission 202244) | Sorghum-adapted microbial communities enriched on wild type (WT) sorghum from Joint BioEnergy Institute, Emeryville, California, United... ... | reverse complement strand
TATACGAGATTTCTTTAAGTTTTAAAGCGGCCTCCAAAGCCACATAATAATCGACAGCGCGGCCGATAAAGAAAGCATTGCGTGATGTACTGAGATACTGACGTGCTATGTCTTCGATTAATTCTTTTTGATCGACAAGCGTCTGCATGGCATTGGCGGCAATGCTCAATTCCTTCATTAAATCGAATTTCGGTTGAACGCCTTTTGCTTCAGCTGTAGCCACCGATAAAATGGCCAAAACGGCAATTTGCGCGGTATATGCCTTCGTGGAGGCCACTGCAATTTCCGGTCCGGCGTGAAGCAGCAAGGTATAATCGGCTTCTCTGGAAAGCGTCGAGCCGGGAACGTTCGTGATCGTTAAGGTTTTAAAGCCCAGTTTTTTCACATGAACGAGCACCCCGCGGCTGTCAGCCGTTTCTCCGCTTTGCGAAATAAAGATGAAGAGCGGGTTTTTCGATATTAAAGGCATATTGTAAGCAAATTCACTGGCGATATGAACCTCTGTCGGAATGCCGGCAATCCGCTCCAATAACTGTTTGCCGACAAGCCCTGCATGATAACTCGTTCCAGCCGCGATGATATACAGCCGGTCCGCTGCTTTCACAGCTTCGCGGATGTTGGAATCGAGTTTAATGTCGCCATTGTCATCACGATAGGCTGTAACCAATTTGCGCATGACCGCTGGCTGTTCATCGATTTCTTTCAGCATATAGTGCGGGTAGGTGCCTTTTTCGATATCGGACGCATCGAGCTCCGCGGTAAACGCATCACGCTGCACAGTTTTGCCGTCAAGGGTTTCGATCGTGATGGAATCCTTCTTGACCAAAACGATTTCTTCATCCATCAGTTCCACGAATTGATGGGTCACTTGCAGCATCGCCATCGCGTCACTGGCAACGACATTAAACCCTTCGCCAAGGCCGACGAGCAGCGGGCTTTTATTTTTACCGACAAAAAGGGTGTCAGGCGTTCCCGCATCAATCATGGCAATCGCATATGAGCCGTGCAACAAGGACAGTGTCTTGCGGAACGCTTCGGCAACTTCAAGTCCCTCGCCAATAAAAACTTCGACTAATTGGACGATGACTTCGGTATCCGTATCGCTCTTTAATTGAACGCCGGCAAGATACTGTTCCTTCAGTTTTTCATAGTTATCGATGACGCCATTGTGGACTAAGGTCAATCGCCCAGAGGCGCTTTGATGCGGGTGCGCGTTCTCACGGTTCGGCTCACCGTGGGTGGCCCAACGGGTGTGGCCGATGCCGACACTTGCCGTAATCTTCCAATCGACAATGGCTTCTAAATCAGCAATGCGTCCTTTTTCACGAAAAACATGGACGCCACTTTGATTGAGAAGGCCGATGCCCGCCGAATCATAACCTCGGTATTCAAGCTTTTTCAATCCATTAATTAAAATCTTTTTTGCATCTTGATGACCAATATAACCAACGATACCACACATAAAATCTTTCCCCCTGATTGTGGGGCAAGACGACCGTGGGGCATCTTACCCCACTTGTTTTCGTCGTTCTCACTGTTGAGAGTTTTGTCCAAAAGGTCACCCTTTTGTTTTTGATCTCAACTTACGGGCGTGAGTCGTCCCGAGAGGCATCCGCCGATTCTTCGATACTCCTCTTTCCTCGTCAACTGATCCTTTTCCCGTGCGATCAGTCCAGGCGCTTGATCAAAACAGTACAACTATCCACCTTTCTATTCTAAAGTAAAAATTCCTTTTTATATTATAAGCAAAAAACGATTTTGTCAATGGGCGCCTGCCTAACCCTATCGTATGCCGTGCGCCTAAAAAGGTGTAAAGAAATAAGCTTGTGGCACATCCCAGGTAGTTGAGTTTAAATACAAGTGATTTGATCATCGGACATATGTTTGTATTGCTAAAAAGCAAATAAAACCTCATTCATCCCTACCCTACGATAACTCTTATAGGATGACGTCATCCGACTTTGTTTTTCATTGCTTTATATTGATTGAGGCCTCGAATAAGTATATGACTCTATTCGAGGCCTCTTATAAAACTAGTTAGTCATCTTTGCCCAACGGACATACGGGAATCCGTTCGTTGGGAAGTACAGCCCTTTTACCTTGGGTGAAACCAAATAGTTTTGTGTATAATAATATACTGGAATAAACGGTAAGTCTTTCATCAAAACATCTTCTGCTTGGTGAAGCAGTTCAAAACGCTTCGTTTCATCTTGTGTCACTTTTGCTTGAGCCATTAGGCGATCATATTCTTTGTTATTCCAATTCGTTCGGTTATTCGGGCTGTCACCTAAGTAATAATCAAGAATGGGCACAGGGTCGACATAGACACCAATCCAACCCATGCGAGCCATTTGATAATTTTTTTGGTCCGTCGTGTCTAAGAAAGTTTTCCATTCTTGATTTTGAATATTAATTTTTATATTAAGATTTTTTGACAACATTTCTTGAACCGCTTCTGCTATTTTCTTATTGGAATCACTAGTGTTATACAACAAAGTAACCGGAGGAAGCTTTGACCAACCTTCTTCTTGCATGGCTTCTTTTAGTAATGTTTTAGCCTTTTTGACATCTTCCTTGAAGTACGCTTCTTTTGTTTCCCTATAATCTCTACCATCAGGGGCTTTTACTCCAAACGGAACCATGGCATAAGCAGGAGTTTCTCCGCCTTTAGTGATTTGTTTTGTCAGGGCTTCTCGATCAATGGCCAAGTTAAAGGCTTGACGCACCTTTAGATTGTTGAATGGTTCTTTTTTTATGTTGAACATAAACATATAGATGCCGAAATACGGAGTGACCTTAAATTCCTTTGAATTTTTCTCTTGTGCGATGACATCGGACGGTAATGTATTAATAACATCAAGTTCACCAGATTTATACATTTGATAATAAGTATTGGCGTCATTGACCATTTTCCATGTTATCTTTTCCATATTTACGTCATCTTTATTGTAATATTTGTCATTTTTAACGGCTATCACTTGGTTGTTATGATCCCATTTCGCCAATTTATATGGACCGTCACTCACAAACGTTTTGGCTTCCGATGCCCAGTTTTTATTATTTTCGACAACGGATTTTTCCACAGGATAATACGTCCAAAAAGCTAAAAGTTTATCCAAGAAAGCCGTTGGGGCATTTAATTGGACTTCGAGTGTTTTATCGTCCAATGCCTTTACGCCAACATTATCAGCGGAGCCCTTCCCTTTATTATAGTCTTCAGCCCCCTTGATATAATACATATAGAAAGCGAACGGACTTCCTGTCTCTGGATTAAGAACCCTTTTCCAAGAATATTCAAAGTCCTGTGCCGTCACAGGATTCCCATCAGTCCACTTTGCATCTTTCAAAGTAAAAGTATAGGTTTTTTTATCGTCTGAAACTTTAACATCTTTTGCAAGCCCTTTGACGATATTTCCGTTTTTATCCTTTGTGTAAAGTCCTTCAAAAAGGTGATTAATGATCCATCCTGAGGTTGTATCAGAAGCAATGGCCGGATCTAATGATGGCGGTTCAGTCGCCGCATTTAATGTTATTTCTTGTTTGACACTACCGCCCCCTGCGCCTGATCCGGTTGAATGACTATTTTGGCAGGCTGACATCAATGGAATGGCGGCAAGGAGTAAGGCTAAAGCCGTTGTCAATTTTACATACCACTTTTTAAGCATACATTGTTCCTCCTTCAATTATAGAGTTGGTCTCTTAATACAAATGGCAAGCCACCCAGTGCTCCGTATCCATTTCTCTCCACTCAGGCTTGATCTCTGAACAGATAGGCAACGCGTGCCGGCATCTTGTCCGGAACGGGCAACCGCTTGGCGGAGAAATTGGGCTTGGGGGATCACCATTGAGTAAAATACGTTCCCGCTCTTTTCTCTTTGTTACAGAAGGAATAGGTATCGCCGAAAGCAATGCTTGTGTATAAGGATGCAAAGGATTTGCAAAGATTTCCTCACTTTTACCCATCTCCATCATGTTGCCCAAATACATGACACCAATACGGTCGCTAATATGCTTGACCATGCCTAGATCATGCGCAATAAAAAGAAAGGTTAATCCTTCTTTTTCCTGTAAATCTTCCATTAGATTAATAACTTGCGCCTGAATGGAAACATCCAATGCCGAAATGGGCTCATCGGCAACAATAAATGTGGGATTAACCGCTAAGGCTCTAGCAATTCCAATACGTTGTCTTTGTCCACCGCTAAATTCATGCGGGTATCTTTTGGCGTGTTCTTTGTTTAACCCTACCTTTTCTAGTAATTCATATATTCTTTCTTGCCGTTCCTTTCCTTTGGCCAGTTTATAAGCATCAATGCCTTCTGCGACCAAATCGTTAACGGTCATCCTTGGGTTTAATGAGGCATGTGGGTCTTGAAAAATCATTTGCATATAACGATTAAATTCGCGTTTCTCTTTTCGATCGAACGTGTGAATATTCCGTCCTTCATAAAAAATACTGCCTCCTGTAGGTTCGTAAAGGCCTACAACCGTTCGACCAAGTGTCGATTTACCGCTACCGCTTTCACCGACTAACCCGAATGTCTCCCCTTTTCGGATCGAAAAAGAAATGCCATCTACTGCCTTTAAACGTTGACGTTTGCCAATGGCAAAGTATTTTTTTAATGCTTTTAATTCTAGGAGCGGTACAGTCATGCCTGTTTCCTCCCCTCCTCCGCATTTAGCAACATAAGCCTTTCCTTGAGACTGGGACAGCGCTCGTCATTCAGCCAACAGTGAGAAATATGGCTATCCGATAAGCGAGTTTCTTTTGGCATACCCTGCAGACAAATTTCCATGGCATTGTCACAACGCGGAGCAAACGGGCACCCTTTAGGAGGTGAATACAAATCAGGTGGTGTACCCTCTATTGGCTTCAAACGGATTTTTTCTTTAGCGTCTGTTCTTGGAAGAGAAGACAATAACGCTTTTGTATAAGGATGATTGGGGTGTTCAAGAATGTCCTCCACTGTTCCTTTTTCTACGACCTTACCGGCATACATCACAATGACTCTTTGTGCAATTTCCGCCACAACACCTAAATCATGTGTAATGAGTATAATGGAAGTTTTTAATCGCGTCTTTAAGTCCTTTAAAATATCAAGTATTTGGGCTTGTACCGTAACATCAAGAGCCGTTGTCGGTTCATCCGCAATGATTAACTTAGGATGACAAGAAAGCGCAATGGCGATGAGAACGCGTTGCCGCATACCTCCGCTTAATTCATGAGGATATTGGCGGTACCTTTCCTCAGGATGAGGGATACCGACTAAATGCAATAATTCGATTGCCTTCTGTTTTGCCACTTTTTTTGATAATTTTTGGTGCTTAACGATTCCTTCTATAATTTGATGACCGATCTTCATAGTAGGGTTCAGGCTTGTCATTGGATCTTGAAAGACCATACTCATTTGGGCACCTTTATATTTTCGGAGCTGACTCCTGCTTAATCCCATAAGCTCCTGTCCCTGAAAGCGTATGGAGCCACTTTGTCGTTTAATGAGCTTTTTTGGTAAAAGCCCCATAATGGTCTGCGCCGTTACACTCTTTCCACAGCCGCTTTCCCCCACAATGGCCAGTACTTCACCTTCGTTAACAACAAAGTCTACTCCTCGAACCGCTTGCACTTCGCCACAATGTGATTTTAGACTAACGGTCAAATCCTTTACTTCTAGCAATGCACTCAAAGCGCAAACCTCCTTAATCCCTTGAATGAGGGTCCAGCGCATCTTGTAAACCATCACCAAAAACGTTAAAAGCAAACATGGTTAACGAAATCATGAACCCTGGGAAGAACAATCTCCACCACTGTCCGCTTAGTATAACTCCAAGTGCATCATTACACATGGTGCCCCAACTGGCGATAGGAGCCTGAACACCAAGGCCGATAAAACTTAAAAAGGATTCGGCAAATATCGCATTGGGTATGGTAAAGGTAAGGTTAACAATGATAATACCGAGCATATTAGGGAATAAATGTCGCAAGATGATTTTATAGTGTGGTGTTCCTAATTTTTGTGCCGCTGCAACATATTCCTGTTCCTTTAATTGCAAGATTTGCCCGCGAACAATTCTTGCCATTGACACCCAACCCGTTATGGAAAGGGCGATAATAATGGTTTTTAGCCCCGGCTTCATAATGACAAGCAATAAGATCACTACCAGGAGGTAAGGGATACTATATAGTACCTCAACTAACCGCATTAAAATGTTGTCAATCCTGTCGCCAATCTTGCCCCGCCCTGCCATATATCCGGAAACACCTCCGACGACAAGACCTATGAAAATATCAATTAATGCGGCAAAAACCCCGATTGTAAGGGAAATACGCGCACCATACCACGTCCTTGACCACATATCTCTTCCCAAATCATCAGTACCAAACCAATGTTGACTATTCGGAGCAATATTTCCGTTTGTTAAACTCTGATCGGAATAATTGTATGGAACTAAATGGGGTCCAATAATGGCCATTACAACAATGACAAATAAAATAATCATCCCAAGCAATGCCAGTTTATTTTTCAAGATGCTAGTAAGCGTTATTTTCCACTGTTTTGTCAAGGGTCTTTTTATTTGTTCATTATCGAGTGAATGTTTTGGAACGGGGCGAAATAATGCTCTCTCTTCACTTAAAGTAGCCACACTAATCCCCCTTACTCGTTAGTTTAATGCGCGGGTCGATTAGCCTATAAGACAAGTCAGCAACAAAAAGCACTATAATTAAGACCACACTAAAAAATACAGTTGTACCCAAAATTACTGGATAATCTCGGTTAAAGATACTATCGACAAAATATTTCCCTAAACCAGGAATAGCAAAAATCTTTTCTATAACAAAAGTACCGGTAATGAGCGCGGCAATTAATGGCCCTAAGAATGAAATAACAGGTATGATCGCATTACGTATAGCATGTTTAACAATAATGCTGACAATGCCAATACCTTTTGCATCTGCCGTCTTAATATAGTTCTGATTTAATACTTCCAACATACTCGAACGTATAAACCGAGCAATGATTGCCATAGGCATTAAAGCTAATGATAATGAAGGTAAAATACTGTGGCGCCATGTTCCCCACGAAGCAACTGGTAGTAGTTTCCATTCCACTGAAAAATATTTGATCAAGAGTGGGGCTAAAATAAAACTTGGTACAGATATACCAAAAATCGCCAATCCCATGACAATATAATCAACAATGCCGTTATGATTTAAGGCAGCAACAATGCCAAATAACAAACCGAAAAAGACGGCAATCACAAGCGCCTGCAATCCTAAAAGGGCTGAGGCTGGAAATCCATCTGCGATCAATTGATTGACAGTGCGCGATTTAAATTCAATGGACGGTCCAAGATCTAAAGTACATAAGTCTCTAAGGTAATCTACATATTGGATCGGCAAAGGTTCGTCTAGATGATATTCTGAACGCATATTAGCCAACACTTCAGGAGGATAATTTGTCGAATCTGAAGCAAAAGGATCACCAGGAATCACATGCATGATGACAAAGGTAACCGTCACGATGACCCAAATCGTCACGGCCATCATAATAAAACGTTTCAAGATGAGCATGCTTTTGACTCCTTCCGTATTTTCCTGATTAGGCGTTGACTTGCCCCAACACTCCGTTTGTTGCTGAAATAGCAATGATGACCAAACCCCACATTTTTTTGTATGCCGTTATATAGTCCTCGCATGTAAAACGAATGGTTTTCGCATCCAGCAATTCAACGTCAGGGATCGTGGTTGTCATATAAGCTTGGTTTGGACCCTTAAAAGTGATTTCAAATGTCACAGGCCCTTCAACCCTATATGGTTGGAAACGGTCAATATTCTTAACTGCTCTCTCAGCGGCTTTTCTAATTTCTTCTTGGGCTTTTTTGGGAGGAATCAATTCTGCTGCAAATCGGTCAATACCATATTTAACGACCACTCCCTCAACATCTGGTAATGTTTCTTTAACTTCTGAAACATAAGCATCATCTCCACTAACGAGCAATACAGGAATATTGTAATAACCGGCCGCCCCGGCATTTATTTCTGTTTCCCCAACAACCTTCCCGTTGATTTTCATTTCTTGTACGGCAATACCTGCCAATGTATGACTGATCACTGTTCTTTCAGAGCCACCTTCTCTACCATGATGTCCGATAAACATCATTCCATCATAGGAGTCATCAAAACTCGAAAGCTGGCATAAGACGCGGTTGTTCCCAGAAACTAAACGCGCTCTTTCATCAAGTTCTTCAATGAGTATATTGGACATATTCCCATGTCCATCCGCAACGACAACTTCCGTAGCCCCTCCATTAAAAGCGCCTTCGATGGCTGCATTTACATCCTGTGTCATTAATCGACGAAAACGTTGGTACTCATCATTCTTTTTAAGTTGCATATTGGTGGCAACCCCTGAAATGCCTTCCATATCCGCTGAGATAAAAATTTTCATCCTATGCCCATCTCCCTTAACCAAAATTTATGTTTAATTAAATATGGTGTTATATATAATCAAAAGTGTTTTTATAAACGTCCATTTGCATCATGACATTGGTTCCTATAATCCCATCCATGTTCATCAGTTCTTTCACTACTTTGGTCAGTTCGTCGTAATCCTTTAAATTAATTTGAATTAATAATTGATAATCTCCAGAAGTCAGGGTAATATAGCGAATTTCTTTTTTTGCCTTAAGTTGTTCAACAATGTTCATGAGCTTCGTCGGCAATACCTTGATTTGAATAATGCTACCGACCTTAACACCCAATGATATTGGATTGACGATACCCACCACTTCAAGGATCTTTTTCTCTATTAAATTGTTGTATCTTGCCCTGATCGTCTTTTCAGTCACATTCAATCGCTGGGCTATTTCTGTAAAACTCATCCTCCCATCCCGAGACAAAAGTTTAATAATCTGCTTATCAAGATCATCAATCTTCACAGAAACCAATGATTTAATCCCCCTATTGTATTTTGGCGTTTCTATGTCTATAATAGGTACTTTATTTTAATTTTCATTCCGATTTATGGTACCTTTTTATAATTTTAGCACCGTATAAAAGAATTTGTTAGAAATATATTAGTGTATTCAGCCTATTATGGCAAGTCCCTTTTTAATAAATAATCTGTAAAAGCGCTTACATTTAAAAACCCATACGTTCCTGCTAAGAAAAAAAGAGATTGACTCAAAGGCCGGAGTCGGACCCCTTGTGAGTCAACCTCTTACTGAAAATAGCATGTTCTGATTCAAATAATAGGTTAGGATCAAAGTATTATATTAAAAACGTTCTCTAAATAACATTATTTAAAATGAGTATGGCCATCCCAATCCCCTTTAATGGAATTAGGATGGCCCACATTAAATCCAAAATTAATTTTAACACCTTTTTCACATGACTTGCGAACTACTCATTTAATCCCATTTCGTTCTTTACGACTTCGGCAATGCGATTGGCGTAGGTTTCACAAGCGTCTTCTGTTTCTGCTTCGACCATCACGCGAACAAGCGGTTCCGTGCCCGATGGCCGGACGAGAACGCGGCCGTTTCCTGCCATTTCTTGTTCCACTTGTTGAATGATTTCGGCGACGCGCGGATTCTCCGCCACGGCATTTTTATCGGTGACTTTAATATTCACCAGCTTTTGCGGATATTTTTGGACTTCGCTTGCCAGCTCCGAAAGTTTTTTCCCCGTGGCTTTCATGATATTGACCAATTGCAAAGCTGACAGCATGCCGTCACCTGTCGTTGAAAAGTCGAGAAAGATGATATGGCCGGATTGTTCGCCGCCGATGGAATAGCCGCCCTCACGCATTTCACTCATGACATAACGGTCTCCCACGGCCGTTTGTTTCGTGCTGATTCCTTCTTTTTCCAAAGCTTTATACAAACCAAGATTGCTCATAACCGTCGTGACAAGTGTATCTTTTTTCAAACGGCCTTGTTCATGAAAATACTTGGCGCAAATATACATAATGATATCGCCGTCTACAATTTTCCCGTTCTCGTCAACGGCAATTAAGCGGTCCCCATCTCCATCAAAGGCAAGCCCGACATCCGCACCTTCTTTGATCACGACTTCCCTTAAGCTTTCCGGATGGGTGGACCCGACACCGTTATTGATGTTGGTCCCGTTCGGCGATGTGCCAATCGTGACGATGTCCGCTTCCAAATCCGCAAACAAATGCGGGGCAATGGAAGAAGTTGCACCGTGCGCGCAATCAAGGGCAATGCGCAGACCTGAAAAGTCTTCTTCATCGATGGTTTGTTTCAGGAATTGCAAATACTTTTGCGAGCCCTCAAAATAATCGCTCACGACGCCGACATCGCCCCCGGTCGGCCGCGGCAACGTATCTTCTTGATCCAATAACCGTTCAATTTCGGCTTCTTCCTCATCACTGAGTTTAAAACCGTCACCGCCGAAAAATTTAATGCCGTTGTCTGCTACCGGATTATGGGAAGCCGAGATCATTACACCGGCTTCAGCTCCCATTGCCTTGGTTAAAAAAGCGACACCGGGGGTGGAGATGACGCCTAGACGCATGACTTCCGCTCCTATTGACAGAAGCCCGGCGACAAGGGCAGCTTCAAGCATCTGCCCCGAAATGCGCGTATCCCTGCCGACGAGCACTTTCGGGCGTTCAGATTGCTTTGTCAGTACATACCCGCCCATTCTTCCAAGTTTGAAAGCCAGCTCCGGCGTTAATTCCGTATTGGCAATCCCCCTAACGCCGTCTGTACCGAAATACTTACCCATAACGTTATCGCTCCTTTTTCTAACGAGCCTTTATCGTATCCTAAAAGACTTTAATCGTTTTTTGCATTTTCTATATGCACCGTGACTGTATTTTTTTCCAAACGCATCGTGACATTATCAGGTCCAATCACTTGGATGGGGAGCTCAACATCCCCGGAGGAAGCGTTTCCGACATCAATGGACAATTTAATATCCGATTGTTGGATTTTCTCAATCACGTTCTTAGCGCCGGTCAGAACGACATCGATGGTTCTAGACTCTGGGTCAATAAACTTAACCTTCTTGTTTTGGCCGGCAGGCATATTGACGGAGATCGGAACATCTTTCAACGTTCTTTTTGCTTTTTGACTGATGGTCACTTTGACTTTGATTTTTCTTGGTTCCACTTTTTCTGCGCCATCTGGGACAGGTACCTTTAATTCCACTGTCTGACTTTTATCAATACCACCAAGCGGTAGCTCAATGTCACCAATATGATCAATGGCATCCAGCACGGATTTTTTTCCGTAAACCGTCACTGTTTCTGGGTCGATATCGATATCCGCAAGAGCTAATCCGTTTGGAAGGTTTCCCGTCGTTTTTACGGTAACCGGAACGTCTTTTGAAGGACTTAAAATGGGAACTTGTACACTTGCTACGGTTGGATTGGTGGCTACATTCACCTGATTACCATCCTCGTCATAGGCATGTAACGTCATTCTTGCACTAAAGGAACTATCGATTCCTTTTAGATCGACGACACCTTTGACAAAAGCGATGCGGTCGACGAATTCTTCTCCGCCGATGACTGTGACCGTTTCAGGATTGATTTTCGGTTCCCCCACCTTATAGCCTTCCGGCAGTTCATTTTTATGAATAAAATCGACACTGACTGGAAACGTTTTCGTGATTTTTTTCATGATTGTGACGGTGACGGATTGTGGGTCAGGTGTGATTTTAAGATTTGAGGGGAAACCTTTATATAAAACTTTAGCTTTGTACGTCCCCGGCTTTTTTCCCGTTAAGTCAATATAAGCTTCTTTTGTTGTGATTAAACGCGTTTTCGTGATTTGCCCAATAGACCCTTCTAGCAAAAGATTGACGGTCTCCGGTGCCCCGGTGACAACATATTTGTCTTGATCGAAAATAACGTTTAACTTTTCCGTAACCGTTTGTTTCGTGGACGTGCTCGGTGTAAAGGGATTAATGTCATTATGCGATAACTGGTTGTTGGAAGAAACCATATTATACAACATTAAGGCAATGAGAAAAGAGATTACCTTGATAAACCAACTGCTCCGGAAAATTTTATCCATTGTTTTTCCCTCTCCAGTTCCAGCGTAATCCACTAACCGATTTCGTCTGGTTCAGCCAGTTGAGTTCAAGTAGCTCAGTCAATCTTTCCTCCGTAAGGTTTCGATAAATCTCACCGTTTTTGGTAATAGAGATGGCTCCGGTTTCTTCCGATACGACAATCGTCACGCAGTCGGTTACTTCACTGACACCTATGGCTGCCCGATGCCTTGTCCCCAATTCCTTCGAGATAAAGGGGCTTTCCGAAAGCGGTAAATAACAAGCAGCCGCCTTAATTTCACCATCTTTAATAATTACGGCCCCATCATGGAGTGGTGTATTGGGGATAAAAATATTAATGAGTAATTGGGATGTGATTTGTGCTTCAATGGGTATGCCCGTTTCAATGTACTCATTGAGCCCGGTTTCCCGTTCAATAGAAATCAAAGCACCAATACGCCGCTTCGCCATGTAGGTGGTCGCCTTAACAATCGCTTCGATCGCCTGTTTTCGAATTTCCTCTTCCTGTAACTCCCTCGAGAAAAAACGTCCACGGCCAAGTTGCTCGAGCGCCCGGCGCAATTCCGGTTGAAAGATGATGATAATGGCAAGAACACCATAGGTGATCGCCTGCGTCATGATGAAATTCAGCGTTTTCAATTGCAACAGACTACTTAAAAACCAAACCACTACAATGACCGTGATCCCTTTTAACAATTGAACCGCTTTGGTTCCGCGAATCACCATGATAAGTTTGTAGATGACATATGTAACGAGTAAAATGTCCACTACTGATCTTAAAAGATCGAGCAAGTTTATTTCTGACCACGAAACCATGGCGCCCATCCTCCAAATAAACACTGAATCACTGCTTTATTATATCAGACCTTGCGCGGTGAAGAAACTCTCTTGCGGTTTTGGGACAACCCTCCTCGGTCGAAACCGAAGTTAGGTTTCCTGCTAATCCTTATGGCATAAACCAGAAGTTGAACCGACACGATGAATAAAGGACAATTAACATGCCATTGACGGCTCAATGAAAAGCCTTGTTGGACATATCACGTTATCCCCATAATTTTAACCTTTGCATCAGACACATCTGCTTAAAAAAGAAAGGACAGGCGACACCCGTCCATTTTTCTTTCGGCATAATGAAAAAAGTTTCTCGGAAGAATTGTTTGACATGAAACCAAAGCCATTCAAGAATTTGATTAACCTCTTTAATGTCCCCTGTCACATGACCGGCCGAAGCCAGCATGGAATCGCTGTTAATTAAAATAACATTACCATCGACGCGACCTTCGATTTTAACCTTTCCATTCCGAACTATCAAGTTGCCTTTAATGGTTTCCCCTTTTGGCACGACGACAGTATGATGACCTTCATAGCTGATGTTTCCTTTGCCCTGGACTTCGGCACTAAACGGAGCTTGTTCCCATAATGAGAAGATGTAGCCTGCCATTAAAACAATAAATAGAGAAGCGGCTGCTCCGAACGGATGCCTTTTCAGCCATTTTAAAACTCTTGACTCTTTTTCAGCTTCCTTTGCGATTTTGGCCATGACTTTTTCCGTAAAAAAATCCGGTACGTTTTCCTTCGTAAGACTTCTAAGCATAACATCCGTTTGATCCAGTTGTTCAAAACGCTTTCGGCAATCATCGCAATTCGCAATATGCTTCTCAACTTCATGGCGTTCTTGTTCTGATGCTTCCCGGTCAAGCACTTTATGAATTAATTCCGTTATGGGATTAGAACAAGCCATGATGCTCACCTCTTTATTCACCTGCTGACCAGACGTTCTTTCAAAGCTTCCCGGCCTCGGTGAATTCTAGTTTTGACGGTCGCAACGGGAATTCCCAGTATATCACTGATTTCCTTTAAGCTTAAATCTTCTAGATACTTCAAAATGATAGCCGCCCGATATTTGGGGGGTAACCGATCAATTTCTTGGAGAACCACATCGCGGGTTTCCTTGTGGACTACGCGTTCATCCGGCAAGGGGTCTTCAGATGCTAATTGCGCGTGCATATTAACCCCATCTGCGCCGGGAATTTCGGCATCTAAATAGACGCCCGGACGTTTCTTCCTTAAGTAATCAATCGATAAGTTTGTAGCAATTCGATATAACCATGTTGAAAATTTTTTATCATCTTCATATTTTTCGATGTTCGTATATGCCCTGAGAAAAGCTTCCTGGGCCAAGTCTTCGGCTTCTGCCGGTATTTTTACCATGCGCAAACAAATATTATAAACAGAAGTTTTATATAAATCGACGATACGGGCAAAGGCTTCCTTATTACCCCGTTTCACTTTTTTTATTAATTGTTTTTCCATATCGCTCATGCACTCGGCCTCTTTCTTTGGCAATTCCTTATACGAACATCGAAGGTTAAAGGTTTCATTTTTATTTTAACAAAATGTTCGCGAAACGGAAAAAAACTCCTCTTAATAACAGAAAATCACGGTATACAAATTCAGATCATGAGTCACTTGCAAAAGCACTGTTGTAAAAAAGAACATAAAAGCCCGCCACAAACGGCAGGCTATCTCTATATGATCCGAATAACATAGGTTATAAAAGTTTCTCACCAAATAACGATCCGGCAAGGTCAACGGCCACATCGGCGGTTTTATTCCGGACATCGAGGATGGGATTGACCTCGACCAGTTCTGCGGAAGTAATGATATCAGCTTCCGCTAGCATTTCCATCGCCAAATGACTTTCTCTAAAGGAAATCCCCCCGTTCACTGGTGTTCCAACCCCGGGTGCATCGCTAGGATCGAGGCCATCTAAATCTAAACTGAGATGGACACCGTCCGATCTTTCTTTTAAATAAGCAATGGTTTCCTTCATGACTTGGGTCATCCCTAGCCGGTCAATTTCATGCATGGTATAAACGCGTATCCCCATTTTCTTAATCAGCACTTTTTCCCCTTCATCCAGCGACCGCGCGCCGATAAGAACGATATTTTCCGCTTTAACTTTTGGCGAATAGCCCCCTATCCCTGTTAAAAGCGGGTCACCGAGTCCGAGGCTAGCGGCGAGCGGCATACCATGAATATTCCCGCTTGGTGAGGTTTCAGCCGTATTCAAATCACCATGCGCATCATACCAAATAACTCCTAGGCTTTTGTAATGTTTGCTGACACCAGCCAATGTCCCAATGGCAATGCTGTGATCGCCGCCAAGAACCAGCGGAAACCGACCTTTTCGGACTTCTTCATCGACGACTTCATTTAATTTATGATTTGCCTCAGCCACTGCATTGAGGTTTTTTAACCCTTTCACGCTATTTGTGCGCTCTGGTCGACCAATAGCAATATCACCGCAATCGTCCACATCGTAACCTAGTGATTCCAAGCGTTGTATCAAACCGGCATATCTCATGGCACTAGGGCCCATATCAACGCCTCGGCGGGATTGACCCAAGTCCATAGGCGAACCGATAATCGAAAGTTGTTTATTCATGTTATCAACCCCTAATGAAAGTTTGCATAACAACATGTATGCGCTTCCATATACTATTTTACACTTTTATAATAATGAAACAACTTTAACCGCTTTCTTAGGAACGCGCATATTATGGCAAATTTTTTGATTATGGGGAGAAAAGAGAGTATGATTAGCTTAAAAATACATAGCGAGGTGTTCGATTTGGCTCATGTCACTTTTGGCGGTAATCCTGTCACTTTGGTTGGTCACGAAGTAAAAGTAGGCGATCAAGCGCCCAATTTTAAGGTAATAGACAACGATTTAAATGAAAAAACATTAAGTGATTTTAAAGGCGTACGGTTAATCAGTTCTGTGCCATCTCTTGATACCGGTGTTTGTGATGCCCAAACCCGACGTTTTAATGAAGAAGCGGGAAAAATCGATGGTGTAACCGTTCTGACCATTAGCGTTGACTTACCTTTCGCCCAAAAACGCTGGTGCGGGGCTTCTGGTCTGGATCATGTCATCACTCTGTCCGATCACCGCGATCTTTCTTTTGGTGAAGCTTATGGTGTCGTCATTAAAGAATTGCGGCTTTTATCCCGTGCCGTTTTTGTCGTCAATAGCAACGACGAAATCACCTACGTGGAATACGTCGATGAAGTCACCCATCATCCTAATTACGAAGCCGCTTTAGCAGCGGTTAAAGAGGCTAAATAATCATTGATAAAAAACTTGGTTCTGCTAAAGAAACTTGGCTCCGTCAAACCTTTTAGGCGATGGCGGAGCCTTTGTTACATTTATGTTGGTCTGAAAAATTTTATACACTTTTACCTGTACGATAAAAACCGGCAAGCGGACTGGATAGAAAGCCCGTTGGCCGGTCTTTTTGGTGGATGGACATCAGGTATCTCGATGATTTCTGAGTAAAAATAAAAAGCCCATGAAGAATCATGAGCTTTATTATATATGATGTCCATTAGGACATTACCGTTTATGTATGGTGGAGCTTAGCGGGATCGAACCGCTGACCCCCTGCTTGCGGAGCAGGTGCTCTCCCAGCTGAGCTAAAGCCCCGTTTTGAAATGGTGAGCCATGAAGGACTCGAACCTTCGACCCTCTGATTAAAAGTCAGATGCTCTACCAACTGAGCTAATGGCTCATGCTTGATTATTTTGTGCACTCGCTTGGTAATTGAACGAAGCTTATTCAGAGATTCGGAACACTTGATTACAGTGTGTTCCTCAGCGCTGCTCACTCAAGATGCTTAAGCTAGAGTGCTCTACCAACTGAGCTAATGGCTCGTGCTTAATTATTTTGTGCATTCGCTTGGTAATTGAACGAAGCTTATTCAGAGATTCGGAACACTTGATTACGGTGTGTTCCTCAGCGCCGCTCACTCAAGATGTTTAAGCTAGAGTGCTCTACCAACTAAGCTAATGGCTCATGCTTAGTTATTTTGTGCATTCGCTTGATATTTG
>Ga0310829_1001069_pt1 | contig 17000 bp, 17 predicted proteins | sample WT_ome_4_FD_202244 | JGI IMG/M metagenome (GOLD analysis project Ga0310829, IMG submission 202244) | Sorghum-adapted microbial communities enriched on wild type (WT) sorghum from Joint BioEnergy Institute, Emeryville, California, United... ... | reverse complement strand
CGCACAACTCGGGACATTACACGATGGAAGCGTGCCGGACCTCGCAGTTTGAACAGCATATCCGCGCCGTGTGCAACCTGCCGCTCGGCTCGACGGAGCTCATGACACCGGTCGTCATGGTGAACGTGCTCGGCGAGCATGTGGCTCCGCTGCTCGATTGGCTGGAAACGCAGCGCAGGGAAGATCCGCACGTAACCGTGAAGGTACATCTCTACGGCAAGCGGGAAGCCAAAGCCGGACGGAAGATGGGACATGTCAATCTGCTTACGGACGACGTAAACCGGGCTTTGGATTGGATACAAGCCGCCGGAATTTGGGAAACTGAAAATACTGGGAGCGTCTGACCTTAAATGTGGATACAGACCTCAGAGCGGAGGATTGGACAATGATCGAACGGTATACCCGGCCGGAGATGGGCCGGATCTGGACAGACGAGAACCGGTTTAAGGCCTGGCTTGAGGTGGAGCTTCTGGCCTGTGAAGCCTGGTCCGAGCTCGGCGTCATTCCGAAGGAGGACGTGCAGGCGCTGCGGAAGAACGCGGGCTTTCGCATCGAGCGGATCTTTGAAATCGAGCAGGAGACGCGCCATGACGTGATCGCCTTCACCCGGGCGGTATCGGAGACGCTCGGCCCGGAACGCAAATGGGTGCATTACGGCCTGACCTCGACCGATGTTGTCGACACGGCGCTCGGTTACCTGCTGCGCCAGGCGAACGAAATCCTTGAAGCCGACCTGCTGCGCTTTATCGCCATTTTGCGCGGCAAGGCGCTGGAATACAAGGACACTCCGATGATGGGCCGGACCCACGGCGTGCACGCGGAGCCGACGACCTTCGGCCTCAAGATGGCCCTCTGGCACGAAGAGATGAAGCGCAACCTGGAGCGCTTCCGGTTCGCCGCCGACGGCGTGCAGTACGGGAAAATTTCCGGCGCGGTCGGCACCTACGCCAACATCGATCCGTTCGTCGAGCAGTATGTCTGCGGAAAGCTGGGCACCAAGCCGGCCCCGATCTCTACCCAGACGCTGCAGCGCGACCGGCACGCCGAATATATCGCGACGCTGGCCCTGATCGCCACTTCGCTCGACAAGTTCGCCACCGAGATCCGCGCCCTGCAGAAGAGCGAATTCCGCGAGGTGGAGGAACCGTTCGCCAAAGGACAGAAGGGCTCCTCGGCGATGCCGCACAAGCGCAATCCGATCGGCTGCGAGAGCATTTCCGGCCTGGCCCGCGTCATCCGCGGCCATATGATCTCGGCCTACGAGAACGTGCCGCTGTGGCACGAACGCGATATCTCGCATTCCTCGGTGGAACGGATCATCCTGCCGGATTCGACGATTTTGCTCAATTACATGCTGAACCGGCTGGGTAATATTATCCAGAACCTGACGGTATTCCCGGAAAATATGAAGCGCAACATGCAGAGAACCTACGGCGTTCCGTTCTCCGGCCGCGTGCTGACGAAGCTGATCGACAAGGGCCTGAGCCGCGAGCAGGCTTACGACACCGTGCAGCCGCGGGCAATGCAGGCCTGGGAGGAGCAGCGCCAGTTCCGCGACATTCTCGAGAACGATCCGGCCATCCGCGAGCACCTGAGCCTTGGGGAAATCGCCGACTGTTTCGATCCGTCGTGGCATTTGAAGCATGTGGACACCATTTTCCGCAAACTCGGCCTGCTTGAAGCCTGATCCAGTTTCAGCAAAGTGAGGGGGATTTCCCATGACCGCCATCGCCAGCGCCGAACCGTATGTCAAGGCGCCGCTCTTGTATAAAGGAAAGGTCCGCGAGCTCTACGATCTCGGAGAGCATTACCTGATCGCCGTCACCGACCGGATTTCCGCTTTTGATTATATCCTGCGGCCGGCCGTGCCGGAGAAAGGCAACGTGCTGAACCAGGTGAGCAAGTTCTGGTTCCGGCAGACCGCCGGCCTTCAGCCCAATCATTTTATTCATGCCGATGTAGACCGGCTGGACGGCATCATTACCGACCGCGGGGCCATGAAAGACCGCATCATGGTAACCCGCAAAGCCAAACGGATCGACATTGAATGTGTCGTCCGCGGCTATATTACCGGAGGCGGCTGGAGGCAGTACCGGGAAACCGGCCGGATCAACGGCATTGAGCTGCCGGCCGGGCTGCGGAAGAACGAGCGATTCCCCGTTCCCCTGTTCACTCCGGCGGCCAAGAACGACGTCGGCCACGACGAGGATATTTCCTTCGACCGGATGAAGGAGCTTGTAGGGGAAGACCTCGCCGAGCAGCTGAAGGCGAAGAGCCTTCAGCTGTACGAATATGCCCGCGACTATTGCGAAAAGCGGGGCATTATTCTGGCCGATACGAAGTTTGAATTCGGCCTCGCCGACGGGGAGATCATCCTCATCGACGAAGTGTTCACGCCGGATTCCTCGCGTTATTGGGCCAGGGAGAAATATGCGCTCGATACCGAGATCGACAGCATGGACAAAGAACCGGTGCGGACATATCTGGCCCAATCCGGCTGGGACAAAAACAGCGAGCCCGATCCGCTCCCGGCTGCGGTCGTGGAAGAGACCACCCGCCGCTACCTGGACATTTACCACCGTCTGGTAAAGCCGTAAATCATACGAGGAGGGAAACCCCATGATCAAAGCAACCGTTTATGTGACTATCAAACAAAGCGTGCTCGACCCGCAGGGCAACGCCGTGCAGGGAGCGCTGCATTCCATGGGCTTTCAGGAAGTAGGCAGGGTCCGGGTCGGCAAGTTTCTGGAGCTGGAGCTTCATACGACAGACCGCACCGAGGCGGAAAGCCGCGTCAGAGCCATGTGCGAAAAGCTGCTGGCCAACACGGTGATCGAGGATTACCGCTTTGAACTGGAGGGTCTGTGACATGAAATTCGCCGTTCTTGTGTTTCCCGGTTCAAACTGCGACGTTGACTGCTACAAGGCGGTGGAACAGACGCTGGGAGAACCGGTGGACTATGTCTGGCATACCGCAACTGATCTGTCTCCCTACGATGCGGTGATCATTCCGGGCGGGTTCTCGTACGGGGACTACCTCCGCTCCGGAGCGATCGCCCGCTTCGCCCCGGTGATGAACGCGCTGGCGCAAGCGGCCGCCGGGGGCAAATACATTCTCGGCATCTGCAACGGCTTTCAGATTTTGCTGGAAGCGGGACTTCTGCCCGGGGGCATGCTGCGGAACCGCTCGCTCAAATTCCGCTGCCATCCGGCGACGCTGCGGGTGGAGAACAACCTTACTCCGTTCACCTCCGATTACCAAGCCGGCGAGGAAATCAGGATTCCGATCGCCCACGGAGAAGGCAACTATTATTGCGACGACCGGACGCTTGCCGAGCTTCGGGCGGAGAATCGGATCGTATTCCGCTATGCGGGGGAAAATCCGAACGGCTCCGTGGACGACATCGCGGGCATTTGCAACAAAGAAGGAAACGTGCTCGGCATGATGCCGCATCCCGAGCGGGCGATTCACCGGCTGCTCGGCTCCGAAGACGGCAAGCGGATGTTTACATCGATTCTGAACACGTGGAGGGAAAAGCATGGCGCAGCAGCTATCGGTTAAAGAGCCAACGGCGGAGCAGATCGCCGGGCAGAAGATCTACCGGCAGATGGGCGTGTCGGATGACGAGTACGAAATCATCTGCGGGGTTCTCGGGCGCAAGCCGAATTATGTGGAAATCGGCGTTTTCAGCGTCATGTGGTCCGAGCACTGCTCCTACAAAAATTCCAAAAACGTGCTGCGCCGCTTTCCGACGAGCGGGCCGCGCGTCCTGATGGGTCCCGGAGAGGGCGCCGGTATCGTCGATATCGGCGACAACCAGGCGGTTGCTTTCAAAATCGAGAGCCACAACCACCCTTCGGCGATTGAACCTTATCAGGGAGCGGCAACCGGAGTAGGCGGAATTATCCGCGATATTTTCTCCATGGGCGCGCGTCCGGTGGCCTTGCTCAATTCGCTGCGCTTCGGCCGGCTGGACAACGAGCGCGTCAAATATTTGTTCGAACGCGTCGTTGCCGGGATCGCCGGATACGGCAATTGCATCGGGATTCCGACGGTCGGCGGCGAAGTAATGTTTGACGAGAGCTATGAGGGAAATCCGCTGGTCAACGCCATGTGTGTGGGCCTGATCGATCACGACAAAATTCAGAAGGGCGTAGCCAGGGGCGTCGGGAATCCGGTCTTTTATGTCGGGCCGGCCACCGGACGCGACGGGATTCACGGGGCGACGTTCGCTTCGGAGGAGCTGAGCGCCGAATCGGAGGCGAAGCGCCCGGCCGTGCAAGTGGGCGATCCGTTCATGGAGAAGCTCGTCCTGGAAGCGTGTCTTGAGCTGATTAATTCCGGCATCGTCCTCGGCATCCAGGATATGGGCGCCGCCGGGCTGACCTGCTCCAGCTCGGAGATGGCCAGCAAGGCCGGCAACGGCATGGAACTGTATCTGGATGCCGTGCCGCAGCGCGAGGAAGGCATGACCCCCTACGAGATGATGCTCTCCGAATCGCAGGAGCGCATGCTGTTTGTGGTCGAGCCGCAGCATGAAGAGCAGGCGAAGGCGATCTTCGAACGCTGGGGCCTGATCTGCGCCAAGGTTGGCAAAGTCACCGACGACGGGCGGCTGCGCCTGATCCGGCACGGCGAAGTGGTCGGGGACATGCCGGTCAAGGCGCTGGTCGACGAATGCCCGGTATACAATAAGCCCTCGAAGGTGCCGGCCTATTACGAAGCCGGGGCGAAGGTGGATACGACCCGGTATCCGGAAGTGACGGATCTGGAGGGCGCCCTGCTGAAAATTCTCGCTTCCCCGTCGGTAGCGAGCAAGGAATGGGTGTACAACCAGTATGACTACATGGTCCGGACGGAAACTTATGTACGGCCGGGATCGGACGCCGCGGTCGTAGGCGTGCCCGGCACGCGCAAGGCGCTGGCGATGACGACGGACGGCAACGGCCGGTTCGCCTATCTCGATCCGGAGGTTGGCGGCAAGATCGCCGTCGCCGAAGCCGCGCGCAATGTGGTTTGCTCGGGCGCGGAGCCGCTGGCGATCACCGATAACCTTAACTTCGGCAGCCCGGAGAAAGCGGAAATTTTCTGGCAGCTGGAGAAGGCCGTCGACGGCATGGCCGAAGCGTGCCGTGTGCTGGAGGCTCCGGTCATCGGCGGCAACGTGAGCCTGTATAACGAGAATGCCAAAGGAGCGATCTATCCGACGCCGGTTGTCGGCATGGTCGGCCTGGTTCGGGATGTCGACCATATCACGACCCAGGGCTTCAGGGAGGAAGGCGACGCCATTTTGCTCCTCGGCGAGACGAGGGCCGAACTGGGCGGCAGCGAGTTCCAGTACGTCATTCACGGAGTGACGGAGGGCCGTCCGCCGCAGATCGACCTGGCTTTGGAGAAAAAGCTTCTGGATACGCTGCTGCAGGCGATCCGGGACGGACTTGTCGCTTCCGCCCATGATTTGTCCGACGGCGGTCTGGCTGTCGCACTGGCCGAATCGTGCATCAGCGGCGAACTTGGGGCCGACGTGAACGTGGAAACCGGGCTGCGCGCCGATTTCGCCCTGTTCAGCGAGAGCCAGTCGCGGATTTTGCTCAGCTGCCGGCCGGAGCGGGCGAAGGAGCTGGCCCGGCGCTTTGCGGAGCAAGGAATTGCCTGCCGGGAATTGGGCAAGGTCGCAGGCAGGGACCTTCAAGTGAAAGTAAACGGCAGGACCATGATTCGACTGTCTGTGGAGCGATTGGAAAAATCCTGGAAGGATGCGATTCCATGTCTCATGCAGTAACCCCTCCGCATTGGTGGACAGGGGAATACTTCAACGAAGGAAGCGGCCGCGGGGGAGCTTTCGACAAGCTGAAAGAGGAATGCGGTGTATTCGGGGTGTACGGACATCCTGAAGCTTCGTTCCTTTCGTATTACGGGCTACATGCGCTGCAGCATCGCGGGCAGGAGAGCGCCGGAATCTGCAGCTCCGACCGCGGGGAATTCCATTATCACCGCGGGATGGGGCTGGTCAAGGAAGTTTTCGACAACGACAAGCTGCGGGCGCTGACCGGCCCTTCCGCGATCGGGCATGTCCGCTATTCGACAGCGGGTGAAAGCAAGCTGGCCAATGCGCAGCCGCTTGTTTTCAAATACCGCGAAGGGGATCTCGCCATCGCCACCAACGGCAACCTGGTCAACGCTCCGGAAATCCGGCGCCGGCTGGAGAAGCAGGGCTCGATCTTCCAGACGACCAGCGACACCGAAGTGGTGGCGCACCTGATTGCCCGGTCCCGGCACGACGATATCGTCGAAGCGGTGAAGGAGGCCTTGCGTCAGGTGATCGGGGCCTACGCGTTTCTGATCATGACGCCGGATAAGCTGATCGCCGCGCTGGACCCGAACGGGCTGCGCCCGTTCGTCATGGGCAAGCTGGGCGGCGCCTACCTGTTCGCCTCGGAAACCTGCGCGTTCGACGCCGTCGGCGGCACCTATGTGCGCGATGTGCAGGCGGGCGAGCTGCTGGTGCTTGATGCCTCGGGGCTGCGGGAGGACCGCTTTGCGGAAGCGCAGAAGCGGGCCGTCTGCGCCATGGAGTATATCTACTTCGCCCGCCCGGACAGCGATATTGACGCCGTCAACGTCCACTCCGCGCGCAAGCGGATGGGCCGCCGGCTGGCCATGGAAGCGTTCGTGGACGCCGACGTCGTCACCGGCGTTCCCGATTCCAGCATTTCCGCGGCGATCGGCTACGCCGAGCAGACGGGCATCCCGTACGAGCTCGGGCTGATCAAGAACCGCTATACGGGCCGGACGTTCATTCAGCCGAGTCAGGAGCTGCGCGAGCAGGGTGTCAAGATGAAGCTGTCCGCCGTGCGCAAAGTGGTGGAGGGCAAGCGCGTCGTCATGCTCGACGATTCCATCGTCCGCGGCACGACCTCGCTCCGCATTGTCAATCTGCTGCGCGAAGCGGGCGCCACGGAAGTGCACGTGCGGATCAGCTCGCCGCCGTTTGCGAACCCCTGCTTCTACGGGATCGACACGCCCGACCGCAAGGACCTGATCGCCGCCAACAAAACGGTTGAGGAGATCCGCCGGGCGATCAACGCCGATTCGCTGCATTTTCTCACCAAGGAGGGCATGCTGGAGGCGATCGGCGGCCGCGCGGATGTGGAGAACCGCGGCTTCTGCACGGCCTGCTTCGACAACCGTTACCCGACAAAGATCGAGGATGAGGCCGCGGCCGGCTGCGGCTGCGATTGAATCGTTTAAGGCCGTGAAAGGTTAAGGCCGTAAACGTTGGAATACCTTAAATTTTGCCATATATCAGTTCAAGGGAGTGGAAAACGGTGTCCGACGCATACAAACAGGCGGGTGTCGATATCGCCGCCGGCAACGAAGCGGTTGAACGGATGAAGAAGCACGTGAAGAAGACGTTCCGCCCGGGGGTGCTCACCGACCTGGGCGGATTCGGCGCGCTGTTCGGCCTGGACAAGGACAAATATGAGGAGCCGGTGCTCGTTTCCGGTACCGACGGGGTCGGCACGAAGCTGAAGCTCGCTTTCGCCATGGACAAACATGATACGATCGGTGTGGATGCTGTCGCCATGTGCGTGAACGATATCGTGGTTCAGGGCGCCGAGCCTTTGTTTTTCCTCGATTATCTGGCGTGCGGGAAGATTGTGCCGGAGAAAATCGAAGCGATCGTCAAGGGCATCGCCGACGGCTGCCTGCAGGCCGGCTGCGCCCTGATCGGCGGAGAGACCGCGGAAATGCCGGGGATGTACGGCGAGGGGGAGTACGACATTGCCGGCTTCGCGGTCGGGGTGGTCGACCGCCGCAAAATGATCGACGGCTCGGCCATCCGCCCGGGGGATGCGGTGATCGGGCTCGCTTCCAGCGGCGTTCACAGCAACGGCTTCTCGCTTGTGCGCAAGCTGCTGCTGGAGGACAAGGGCTGGTCGCTGGGACAGCGGATTCCGGAGCTGGACGGCGCACTCGGCGAGGTGCTGCTCACGCCGACGAAAATCTATGTCAGGACAATTCTTTCGCTGCTGCGGGAGACGACCATCAAAGGCATGGCGCACGTCACCGGCGGCGGGTTTATCGAGAACATCCCGCGCGTGCTGCCGGAAGGCGCCGATGTCGTGATTGAGGAAGGCTCCTGGCCGGTGCCGCCGATATTCAAGGTGCTTCGGGAGGCCGGCAACGTGGCGCATGATGACATGTTCCGCACGTTCAACATGGGGATCGGGATGGTGCTGATCGTGCCCGAAGAAGAGGCCGGGCGGACGATCGGGCGCGCCCAGGCCCTTGGAGAAGGAGCCTACCGGATCGGCACCGTCACCGAAGGAAACCGTATGGTCCGCTTCCGGGGAGGGGGCGCGCGATGACCGGCTCCCGGAGCTTTGCAGGGCCGTCGGCTGTACCTGTCAGGCAGGCCCCGGAGGGGCGGCCGGGAGGCGGCCCTGGCGGGGCGAAGCCCTTCCGCATCGCGGTGTTCGCTTCGGGCAGCGGCTCCAACTTCCAGGCGATCGCCGATGAAATTCAGGCCGGACGGCTGGACGTGAAGCTGGAGCTGCTCGTCTGCGACCGGCCGCAGGCGAAGGTTGTGGAGCGGGCCGCCCGGGCGGGGGTTCCCTCCTTCGTCTTCCGGGCCCGGGATTACCCGTCCCGCGAAGCTTGCGAGACGGAGATTTTGCAAAAGCTCCGGGCCCGGCAGATCGATCTTGTCGTGCTGGCGGGGTATATGCGGATTTTGACAGGCACGCTGGTCGAGCCTTATTACGGGCGGATGATCAACATTCATCCGTCGCTGCTCCCGTCGTTTCCCGGCGTGAACGGCATTCGCCAGGCGCTGGAATACGGGGTCAAGCAGACGGGCGTCACCGTCCATTTCGTGGACGGCGGCATGGATACGGGGCCGATCATCGCCCAGAAGGCGGTTGAAGTGTTGGACGACGATACCGAGGAAAGTCTGGCCCGGCGCATTCATGCCGCCGAGCACGAGCTGTTTCCGCAGGTGATCCGCTGGCTGAGCGAAGGCCGGGTGCGGCTCGAGGGGCGCAGGGTCCGCCTCGTCACAAAATCATAGAAATGGGGACGCGAAACCAATGAGTGAAGTGAAAGAACTGAATCTCCGTTACGGAATGAATCCTCATCAGAAGCAGGCCAGGCTGACGGCCGGCGGCCGGGACCTGCCAATCCGCGTGCTGAACGGGGATCCCGGATACATCAACCTGCTGGACGCGCTGAACGGCTTCCAGCTGGTGCGCGAGCTGAGACAAGCCACCGGACTGCCGGCTGCCGCCTCATTCAAGCATGTAAGCCCGGCCGGCGCCGCCGTGTACTCCCCGCTGAGCCCCGCGCTGGCGAAGGCGTATTTCGTGGAAGGCATGGAGCTTTCCGGGCTGGCGACGGCATACGCCCGGGCGCGCGGCGCGGACCGGATGTCCTCCTTCGGGGACGCCGCCGCGCTCAGCGACGTCGTTGATGTGCAGACCGCGCAGCTGCTCAGGCGCGAGGTGTCCGATCTGGTCGTGGCGCCGGGATATACGGAAGAAGCGCTGGAGATTTTGAAGAGCAAAAAGGGCGGCAAATATCTGATCCTGGAAATCGACCCGGATTATGTTCCGGATCCGGTGGAAACGCGGACAGTGTTCGGGCTGACGCTGCAGCAGGAGCGCAACAACGGAGTCATCGACGATTCGGTATTCGAGAAGATCGTTACGCGCAATCAGGAGCTGACCGAGGAAGCGAAGCGGGACATGAAGGTGGCCCTGATCACGCTGAAATATACGCAGTCCAACTCCATCTGCTACGCGCTGGACGGGCAGACGATCGGCATTGGCGCCGGGCAGCAGTCCCGCATTCACTGCACTCGCCTGGCCGGGGACAAGGCGGACCGCTGGTTTCTCCGCCAGCATCCGATCGCGCTCGGCATGAAGTTCCGCCCCGGGCTCGCCCGCGCGGAGCAGAACAACGCCATCGACCTCTGGCTGGAGGAGGAGCTCACCCCCGTGGAGCAGGCTTCCTGGGAAGCGTGCTTTACCGAGGTTCCCCGCCGCCTGAGCCGCGAGGAGAAACGCGAATGGCTCAGCCGCCTGAAGGGCGTCTCCTACGGTTCCGATGCGTTCCTGCCGTTCCGCGACAACCTCGACCGGGCCAGCCGCAGCGGCGTCAAATACGTGATTCAGGCCGGCAGCTCGATGCGCGACGAGGAAGTCGTCAGGGCGGCGGACGAATACGGCATGGTGATGGTGTATTCGGGAATCCGGCTGTTCCACCATTAAGATGCGAGGAGAAGGAGAGGAAACCATGACGCAATCCTGGAGCGCGGACAGTGAGCGGACGATCCGCGGACTGAAGGAAAACCGGTATCCGGGCCGCGGCATTGTCATCGGCCTGACGCCGGACGGAACCGCCATGATGCAGGTGTACTGGATTATGGGACGCAGCGGAAACAGCCGCAACCGCATCTTTGTGCGGGAGGACAACGGCTTTGTCCGGACCGAGGCGCGGGACCCGGCCAAGCTGACCGACCCGTCGCTGATCATTTACTATCCGGTAAGGCATGCGGGGCAGGCCCATATCGTGACGAACGGGGACCAGACCGATACCATTTACGAAGCGCTGGCTTCGGGAGGCACCTTCGAGGCCGCGCTCTCGACGCGGACGTTCGAGCCGGATGCCCCGAACTTCACTCCGCGCATCTCGGGGCTGGTCGATCTGCGGGACAAGCAGGCCGCCTACAAGCTGTCCATCCTGAAATCCAACCAGGGGGATCCGCAGCAGACCCTGCGGCAGTTTTTCCATTATGAGCAGGCGGTGGCCGGTTACGGACACCTGATCCATACCTACGTGGGCGACGGCGATCCGCTTCCTTCGTTCGCCGGCGAGCCCAAGCCTGTTCCGCTGTTGAACGACGCCGATGAAACCGCGCGCTTTTACTGGAATCTGCTGGACGGGGAGAACCGCATCTCCCTGCTGGTCAAAACGATTCCCCTGGACGGGGGAGCCGCAAAGATCCGCATCATCAACAAGGAAGCGTAGGGAGGAGGACGTTCCGTGCAAGTACTGGTTATCGGGCGCGGGGGGCGCGAGCATGCCATTGTCTGGTCCCTCCTGCGCAGCCCGAAGGTCAAGAAGGTATACTGCGCACCGGGGAACGGAGGCATTGCGCAAATCGCCGAGTGCGTGCCGATCGAGGAAAATCAGTTTGAAGCGATCGCCCAGTTCGCGCTCGACCACAGCGTGGACCTCGTTGTGGTGGGCCCGGATGATCCGCTGGCCGCCGGCATTGTCAATTACCTGGAGGAGCGGAAGGTGCCGGTGTTCGGGCCGCGCCGGGAAGCGGCAATCATCGAGGGCAGCAAAGTGTTCACCAAACATCTGCTGAAAAAGTACGGCATTCCCACCGCGGCCTACGAAGCATTCGACGATTACGAGGCGGCCCTGGACTATTTGCGGAAGCAGCCTGTTCCGATTGTCATCAAGGCGGACGGGCTGGCGGCCGGCAAAGGCGTCGTCGTCGCCCGCACACGGGAGGAAGCGGAGAACGCCCTGCGCGGGATTATGGTGGAGCGGGTGTTCGGCGCCTCCGGCAGCCGCGTCGTAATTGAGGAGTTTCTGCAGGGACAGGAGATGTCGATCCTGTCCTTCGTGGACGGCGAGGTGGTCCGTCCGATGGTGCCGGCGCAGGATCACAAGCCGGTGTTCGACAACGACGAAGGCCCGAACACCGGCGGGATGGGCACCTATTCTCCGGTGCCGCACATTCCCCAATCGGTGGTGGACGAGGCGATCGAGAGGATTGTCCGGCCGACCGCCCGGGCGATGGTGCGGGAGGGGCGCCCGTTCCGCGGGGTGCTCTATGCCGGGCTCATGATCACGGAGCAGGGGCCGAAGACGATCGAATTCAACGCGCGCTTCGGCGATCCGGAAACCCAGGTCGTGCTGCCGCGCCTTAAGACCGATCTGATCGACATCCTGATGGCTACCGTCAACGGGCGGCTTGACCAGATGGACATCCGCTGGAGCGGCCAAGCCGCCGTCTGCGTCATTCTGGCCTCCGGAGGGTACCCGGGATCGTATCCGAAGGGGCTGCCGATTGAGGGTCTGGACAAGGTGGAGCGATCGCTCGTCTTCCACGCGGGCACCGCGCTCCAGGACGGCCAGCTGGTGACCAGCGGCGGACGGGTGCTCGGCGTGACCGCCCTCGGGGACGATCTTGCCGCCGCCCGGGCGCAGGCTTACGCCGATGCCGAGCGGATCCGCTTCGAGGGACGGCATTACCGCACGGATATCGCCGGGAAGGCGTTGGTTTGACAAAGCTTCCGCCGGATTCGGGAGTATAATGTGCAGCCGGGACCGCATGCGGTCTTGGCACTTTTTTTAGGGAAGGGGGGGTCCCCGATGTCCGGCGACAACTGCCGAAGAGGGCTGCTGCTGGCGCTCTGCATCGCGGCCGGCATGGTGGACGTGACCGGATATCTCGGCCTGGGTCATGTGTTTACGGCCAACATGACCGGCAATATCGTGCTTCTCGGGATGGCGGCCGCCCACGCCCGGGGATTTGCGGTGCTGCGGTCGGCGACGGCGCTGCTGGCGTTTATGGCGGGCAATGCCATGGCGGCGGTGATCGTTGGGGGGAGGCGGGACAGGATGCTTTGGCCGCCGCAGGTGACGCGGATTTTGTGGATCGAAGGGCTGCTTCTCCTGGGGTTTGGCTTCTTCTTCGGGCCGCAGCTGCCGGAGGGAAGGGTCTACCCCCTGATCATTCTGCTCAGCCTGGCCATGGGCATGCAGACGACGGCGGCGCGCAGTCTGGGCGTAGCGGGCATTTCCACTACGGTTCTGACCAGCACGCTGGCCAATATGATGGAGGACCTGACCGCCGGCCTGCGCAAACGGGGGGGAGCCAAGGACGGCGACGGTCCGCGCGGCGGGAATCCGCTCTCCTCCGATTCCCTGCTGCGGGCGCTGGCCTTGGCGGCCTACTGCGCCGGCGCCTTTACGGCGACGATCCTTATGCGCGTTGCCCCCGGCTCGGCCATCTGGATTCCGCTCATCCTCCTCGCCGGGGTAATTGTCTTCGCTTCCATCGTTTTTCGGCCGCGCCTCCCGTTCCCGACCTGAAATGGACGCGCCCGGCCGACAAAGGGGCAGCCTTGAGGTTCCCATGAACCCCCGGGCCGCCCCTTGTTCTAACTGGATGAGGCCGCTCCCTGTCGGGAAAGGCTTATCGTTTCGGATACAGCCGGTAATCGACCCGGCTTGGCACCTCGATCACAATCATCCGCAGTTCCGCATCCCCGAAAGCCCGCACAACCGTTTCAAGAGTTTCGTCAGCCTCCAGCAGGATGAAGTCGCGCGGGGAGAAGGCATGCCGGGCCCCGTCATCATGGCCGCCCGCCCATTCGCCTCCGCCGCGAACGGCGAGCGCGGCGGCCGCGCGTCCGGCCGGGATTGTGTACGACCAGGCCTTCCCGGGCTCCAGCCGGATATCCCACATCCTCGCATCGGTCACCAGCGAGACAGGGGAGCCTTCGCCGAGCACGGTTTTGACCTGCACGCCATCCTTCTCCTCCAGGGGGAACTGTTCGTGCCCGAACTGGCGGTAAGCGGGAGGCCGCTTGACCGCCTCCTGCAGATCCGGCTCGAACCAGATCTGAAAGCCCTCCATGTCCGGGCCGACAAAGCCTTCCTCATGCGAAACGCCGGAGCCGGTCTGCATAATCTGGGCCCCGCCGGGGCCGACCACGCTTCGCGTGCCCAGCGAATCGCCATGCTCGGACCGCCCTTGGATCACGTACGTCATGATCTCGAACCCGCTATGGGGATGCAGCGGGATATACCCGCTTTCCGGAGCGTGGGCCCAGGCCCAGTAAAATAGCGGACCCACCCGTTTGATCACCGAGCCCTCTCCGGGAAAGCCGATTGGCTTCTGCTCGGTGATGCGGCCCCCGTCGAAGCCGCCGCGCGCCTGCATGGCAGGGGGGTAGATTCGGGTTCTCATCATTTTCTTCGCCTCCATTCATTTGCTTTCACTCCCGGCCGAACCTTACCGGGCAAATCACAAAATCACAGGCTGTAGGCGCCTGGGCCGATCAGGGCTACGGCCACGGCAATGGCGATCAGGATCAGGTTGTACTCGAACCCGTTTTGCGTCACCCAGTAACCGTTGCACCCGTGGACCGCCGCAATGGCGACAAGCATCGTAATGACGATCAGCGCCGCAGCCACCGGCACCCACAGACCGGCCGCGAACAGCAGCCCGCCGGCCAGCTCGCCGAGACCGGCGGCCAGCGCCATCAGAAGTCCGGGCTTCATGCCGATCGATTCCAGCCAGGCCGCGGTTCCCCGCAGACCGTGTCCCCCGAACCACCCGAATAATTTCTGCGTTCCATGTCCGGCGAACGTCAACCCGACAACCAAACGAACAATCAACAACCCCAATGCTGCACTCATGATTCCTTCCTCCTATCTAGAGCGTATTGTGCGCAAAAGATATTTCCTCTAAATTGTGCTTCTCAAATTTGAGATAATTGTCGCGCGGATGCCCCGTGCCCCCCGGCATGCAGGCGGACGCGGCGAAGCTCCGCTAATAGGAATCCTGCGCGGCCTTGCCCAACTTCTTCAGGAGGGCGATGGCCTGTTCGCGTTCGTCCGGTGTGAGACCGGCCACGGCGCGCTCGATCGCTTCCCGGTGGCCGGGGAAGACGTCCCCGATCTTCGCCGAGCCCTGTTCCGTTATTTCCGCATAGCTGACCCTCCGGTCTTCCGGACAGGGCCTGCGCCGCACCAGACCTTTCTGCTCCAGCTTGTCGATGACGTAAGTGATATTGCCGCTGGTCATCAAAATTTTGCCGCCGATCTGCTGCAGGGGCTGGGGGCCTTTGTGGTACAAAAGCTCAAGGACAGCGAATTCCGTGGGATTGAGACCGGTCCGGCGCATATCCCGATTGGCGTGGGCGCAGACCCATTGGGCCGCTTTGGCCAGCACGACGAACAGGTGCAGCGCATCGCCTTTTTGCCGATCCATTGGAAACCCTCCTTTCCAGCGGGATGGCAATATCTTAAATTTGAGATTAAATATCTCAAAATTAAGATAACCCATTCCGATTCGCTTGTCAAGGCAGCGGCGGCAAATACGATTACGGCTTCAACGGGTTCCTGAAATGACAAGGTGGTGGCGATGACGCCCCTCTGGGCTCTGCAGGTGCTGAACAGCAAGACGGCGCTGAAGGATTTGAACTGGGATCTGGTACAGATCCCCAATTTCCCGGAGGAGTCGGACAGGAACACGAGGTGGACATCCATCTGCTCGGCCTATCCACGTACAGCAAGCACAAGGATGAGGCGATGGAAGTAATCCGGCTGATTACCTCGAAGGAGCTTCAGATGAAACTGAGCCGGTACGGGACGACCAGCGTGCTGACGGATCCGGAGATCAGGAAAAGCTTTGCTTCAGAGGTGCCGGAGCTGAAGGGCAACCATGTTGAAGCGCCCTTCAAGGCGCAGCCGAGAGTTCCCCGCGCTGTCACGAAATACGACAGCAGTGTCCGGCTTTGGACGACTAGGCGCGCAAGGATTTGGCGACCGGCGGCCAGGACGTCAATACGCTTATTTGCGGTCAGCAGGAGAAAGCGACCGAATAGGGGGAGTTCCCGGCGGCCGGAAGCGTCCGCTTACTGGAATTTTTCCCGGTTGTGGTAGACGAACGCAACGGCGGCAAGCAAGCCGCAAATCAGGATGACAGACAGCCAGTGATGGTGAAGAAAATTCAAGATTCGCATGCAATCCTCCCCGATACCGGTAGCCCGCGGCCGCCGCAACGGGGCTCTTGGGAAGGGTCCCGTTTGCCGAAGACGGGGAATTACCGGGCTTTGGGCTTAGTATTTGCCCAAACCGGGAAATTCATGTGAAATTTGCGTGAAAGCGGTATGATTCCCGTCCGATTTGATACAATAGATGCAAAAAGGGATGTCCTGGGAAAGGTGGTTTCACGGCTTATGAACATGGAACAGAGAGAGACTCTGACACGCACGCGCGAATACAATGCGCCGTTTCACAAGCTGCTGCGAATGTTTACGCTCTCGATTCTCGTTTCCTTCATCGGGACACTCGTCGGCATGCATCTTCCGCCCGCTTTGCTTCTGCCGCTTATCCTCGTGGAATTCGTCATGCTGGTGGCGGCCTTTTTCGTCCGGAGGCGCGGGAAGGCGGCCGGGTACGGGTTTGTCTTTTCTTTCTGCCTGATCAGCGGAATCACCCTGTATCCGTCTATCGCGTATTATGCGCAAATCGGCGGAGCCGCGCTGATCAACAGCGCCTTTCTGCTCACCGCGCTGGTGTTCGCCGGCTTGACGGCCTACGCCTACATCTCCCGCAAAGATTTCAGTTTTCTTGGCGGCTTCCTGATGATGGGGCTGATCACCCTGGTCGGGTTCAGCCTGATCGGCCTGTTTATCGGGGGCTTCGGCGGGACGCTGGGGCTCGTCATCGCCATCGGCGGCGTGCTTCTTTTTTCCGGCTATGTGCTGTACGATATTTCCCAATACAGGTACGGCCTGTCCGAAGAAAACATTCCGCTGGCGGTGCTGAACCTGTATCTGGATTTTATCAACCTGTTCCTGTACGTGCTGCGGCTGTTCGGCATCTCCAGAGATTAAGAGGACCGGAAGCGCGGAACAAAGAAAAGAACAAGGAAAAAAGACACTCCTCCCCTGACCGGGCGGAGTGTCTTTTTTGGCCGGGGCCTACGGTCCGAACTGGAAACCGAGATAGCTCAGGCTGCCGAGATCGTAGCCGCGGTAGACGACCTTCGCCCCGGCCCCCGGATCCGCGCTCCCCATGGCGATCAGCAGCGGAACGAAATGCTCGGGTCTGGGCACGGCCAGCCGGGCGTTCGGCGCTTCCCGGTTGTAGGCGAACAGCGAAGCGGTATCGCGCATGCCGATCTTTTCGATCAGCCAGTCGTCGAAGGCGACCGCCCACGCTTCCGGCTCGCTCTGTCCGA
>Ga0310829_1001066_pt1 | contig 17051 bp, 14 predicted proteins | sample WT_ome_4_FD_202244 | JGI IMG/M metagenome (GOLD analysis project Ga0310829, IMG submission 202244) | Sorghum-adapted microbial communities enriched on wild type (WT) sorghum from Joint BioEnergy Institute, Emeryville, California, United... ... | reverse complement strand
CGTGCTTTGCTAAAATAAAAGGTTTTCTGAGAGAAGCTGGTTTTCATGCACACGCTCGCCGAACAAATTTTACAAAAAGATATCCGCGCTTTGGCTCGGGCAATCACCTATGTGGAAAACGACCATGAAGACAAATTGGCGCTCATGAGTGATTTGTATCCGGCAACGGGCAAGGCGCGGTGCATCGGTATTACCGGTGCACCGGGAGCCGGGAAAAGCACGTTTGTGAACCGTTTAATCGACTACTTGCGCTCACTTGACTTACGTGTGGCCGTCTGTGCGATTGACCCGACAAGCCCGTTCAGCGGTGGTGCCATTCTTGGCGACCGGGTGCGGATGGCCAAACATTTTACCGACCCAAAAGTGTTTATCCGCAGCATGGGTACACGTGGCAGTCTTGGCGGATTATCGCGAACAACAAAAGATGTCATTAAAATCATGGATGCCTTTGGGTTTGATGTCATTCTGATCGAAACGGTCGGCGTCGGGCAATCGGAACTTGACATTATGAAAGTGGCGGATACGACGGCAGTGGTCGTCACCCCGGGGTCAGGAGATGTCATACAAGTGTTTAAGGCTGGCATTATGGAAATTGCCGATCTCTTTGTCATCAATAAAGCCGATTTGCCTGGGGTCGGCCCGCTTCATGCCCAAATTAACGCGATGCTCGATTTGGCGAAAGACCATGAAGCTTGGCGTCCTCCCGTCAAACGGGTCAGTGCGGCAAAAAACGAAGGCATTGCGGAATTTTGGGCAGCCTGTGAAGCCCATGCAGCCTACCTTTTGGAAAGCGGCGAAGGAATGAAGCGCAGGAGGCGGAATAAAGAGCGGGAAATTCTTGAAATTATTCAGGACGAAGCCTCCCGCCGCATTGAGCAGTTTTTTATAGAGGAAAAAGAACATATTGCGGCTTCTTCATTAGATCCGTATACACTCGCTGCTCGGCTCGTTGATAAATGGTTCCAAAATCAGGAAAAGGAGATCATGCAAAAAAACGGGGAACTTTAGTGAATTCGTCGAAAAAAAGGGTCATGACTCTCACGACCTCATTCGACAGTTCCCGCGAAAAAAGATCAAAACCCACCCGATTTCAACTCCGCCGGTAGTTCGTAAAATTTTTTGAGTGACGGGAAAAGGAGGGGTGAGGGTGATGCCGAAAAATGTGGAAACAACGGTTAAAGATGAAAAGTTAATCAAACAGCGCCGGGCTGAACTCATTAAAGCGGCCGTCAAGCTGTTTACCGAGAAGGGATTTCATCGGACGACGACGAGGGAAATCGCCCGTGAAGCAGGCTTCAGCATCGGAACATTGTATGAATACATTCGAACGAAAGAAGATGTCCTTTACCTCGTTTGCGATGATATTTATAACAAAGTCAGCGACAGACTGCGCGCCACGATAGCCCTTAAAGGCGATGGAGTGGAATGTCTGAAAGCGGCGGTTGCGGGCTGTGTGAAGGTCATGGATGACATGCAGGATGAAGTGCTCGTCATGTACCAAGAGGCGAAATCGCTGTCCAAAGAGTCACTCCCTTATGTGTTGAATAAGGAATTAGAGATGGTAAAGCTTCTTGAAGATGTGTTAGATCATTGCATCCGCCTTGGCGCGCTTCATCTTACGGAAAAAGAAAAAGAATTTTATGCTCACCACATCCTTGTCCTTTGTCAAATGTGGGCGTTTCGTCGCTGGAGTTTAGCCAAAACATTTACCGTTCACGAATATACGGCCTATTTAATCGATGCGATTCTTTATGGGATTTCTGTTCGAAAAGCCCCATCGATCGATCAAAAATCATGAAGGGAGTGGACCGAATTGGCAAAACCATTATATCGTCCCAAACATCATGTCCGTTTTGTCACCGCTTCAAGTCTATTTGACGGCCATGATGCCTCCATTAACATCATGCGCCGCATTCTCCAACAAGGCGGTGCGGAAGTCATCCATTTGGGTCATAACCGTTCGGTTGAGGAAGTTGTTGAAGCGGCCATTCAGGAAGACGTACAAGGCATTGCCGTTTCATCTTACCAAGGCGGTCACATGGAATATTTTAAATATATGTATGACCTATTGCAGGAACGAGGCGCTGGGCATATCCGCATTTATGGCGGGGGCGGCGGTGTCATTATTCCTCCAGAGATCAAGGAGCTGCATGAATACGGCATCGCCCGCATCTTTTCTCCGGATGACGGCCGCGAATTGGGCCTCGAAGGCATGATCAGCATCATGTTAGAGGAATGCGATTTTCCGACAATCACTGAATTGCGAGACGAAATGGAACGCGTAAGACAAGGCGATAAACGCGCTTTAGCTCAAGTGATTACGCTGGCCGAAAGCGAGCACCCGGCCTTTCGTGAAGTCTCTAGCGCGCTGGAAAGCGTTGCGCAAGCGAAAACTATTCCCGTCCTTGGGATCACCGGTACGGGTGGCGCAGGGAAAAGCTCGCTGACCGACGAGCTCGTCCGTCGCTTTTTAAATCACTACAGCGACAAGCGAATTGCCATTTTATCCGTCGATCCGACGAAACAAAAAACGGGCGGGGCGCTTCTCGGCGACCGTATCCGGATGAATTCCATTAATAATCCGCGCGTTTATATGCGATCCTTGGCGACACGGCAGTCAAAATCAGAGCTTTCCGATGCCATTCGCGATTGCCTGGCTGTAGTCAAACAAGCACCGTTTGACCTCATTATCGTTGAAACGAGTGGTATTGGTCAGGGGGATGCGGAAATTACGCAAATCGCCGATGTGGCGATGTATGTCATGACGAGTGATTACGGTGCGCCGTCGCAGCTTGAAAAAATTGACATGATTGATTTTGCCGACATCATCGTCATCAATAAATTTGACCGAAAAGGTTCAGAAGACGCGCTGAGGGATGTCCGCAAACAATATCAGCGCAGCCACCTTTTATTTGGTCAAGCGCCCGAAACGATGCCGGTCTATGGAACGATCGCCAGCCAATTTAATGATGCCGGAACGAATGTTTTATTCGGAGCTCTCGTTGAGAAAATCAACGAAAAAACGCACGTCAATTGGGAGCCTGTCAGAACCGATACAATGACGGTGAAAAAAGAAAACGTCATCATTCCTCCGGAGAAAGTCAACTACCTTGGTGACATTGTGAAAACCGTCCGGGATTATAAAGCGTTCGTGGCTCAACAAGTCCGCTGTGCTCGGCGCGCGTATCAATTAAACGGCACCATTGAAGCGCTGAAAGAAGAGCCAGGGGACCATAGCAAAGAAATTGCCAAAATCGAAGCGATGAAGGCGGCCTGGCTGGATAAACTGCATCCTGACTCCAAGAAAATTTTGGAGGGATGGGACGATTTAAAGAAAAAATACAGCCAGAAAACGTTGACGGTAAACATTCGCGGCAAAGAAATTGTCAATGAATTGACGACCAAAAGCTTATCTGGTTTAGACATTCCGAAAGTCGCCTTGCCCAAGTATGAAGACTGGGGCGATATCCTGAACTGGGCATACAAAGAAAACGTGCCAGGGGCGTTCCCATTTACAGCCGGCGTGTTCCCGTTTAAGCGGAAAGGTGAAGACCCGAAACGTCAATTTGCCGGGGAAGGCACACCGGAACGCACGAATAAACGCTTCCACTACTTGTCAAAAGACGACCCGGCTAAACGGTTAAGCACCGCGTTTGATTCCGTCACTTTATATGGCGAAGACCCCGACCGTCGGCCCGACATTTATGGGAAAATCGGCGAAAGCGGCGTCAGCGTTTGCACGTTAGATGATATGAAAAAACTGTATGCCGGTTTTGATCTTTGCCACCCGTCCACATCGGTGTCGATGACGATCAATGGACCCGCTCCGATTCTTCTAGCGATGTTTATGAATACGGCGATTGACCAACAACTGGAGAAATTTGAAGCGGAAAATGGCCGCAAGCCGACCAAAGAAGAGGCAGAGGAAATTAAAGCGAGAACCTTATCCACCGTCCGCGGCACAGTGCAAGCTGATATTTTAAAAGAAGACCAAGGGCAAAACACCTGTATTTTCTCTACGGAATTCGCTTTGCGGATGATGGGCGACATTCAACAATACTTTATTGACCATAAGGTGCGCAATTACTATTCTGTCTCCATCTCGGGCTATCATATAGCTGAAGCGGGCGCCAACCCGATTTCGCAGTTAGCGTTTACGCTCGCCAACGGCTTTACGTATGTCGAGTATTATTTAAACCGCGGGATGCATATCGATGACTTTGCGCCAAACTTATCTTTCTTCTTTTCCAACGGGCTCGACCCTGAATATACAGTCATCGGTCGGGTGGCTCGCCGCATTTGGGCAACAGTCATGAAATATAAGTACGGGGCAAATGAGCGCAGCCAAAAACTTAAATACCACATCCAGACATCCGGTCGCTCGCTCCACGCGCAGGAAATAGACTTTAACGACATCCGGACAACGCTTCAGGCGCTTATGGCGATTTATGATAACTGTAACTCGCTACACACGAATTCCTATGATGAGGCGATTACGACGCCATCCGAGGAATCGGTACGCCGAGCGATGGCGATTCAGTTGATCATCACAAAAGAACTCGGCTTGGCCAAAAATGAAAATCCGCTACAAGGCGCCTACATTATCGAAGAGTTGACGGAACTTGTTGAAGAAGCTGTATTGGCGGAATTTGAACGCATCAATGCCCGCGGCGGCGTGCTCGGCGCCATGGAAGTGATGTACCAACGCGGGAAAATTCAAGACGAGTCGCTTTATTATGAAATGAAAAAGCACTCAGGTGAGCTCCCTATTATTGGTGTTAACACCTACCTCAATCCGAACAAATCTGAGGAAGTCATTCAAGAATTAACCTTAGCCCGGGCGACGAAAGAAGAAAAGGAACAGCAAATCAGGAACCTACAAGCTTTCCATGAGAAACATGCCGCGGAAGTCGATCAAGCTTTGGCTGAACTAAAAGAAACAGCGCTTTCTGGCGGCAATATTTTCGAAACATTAATGGAGACTGTAAAACACGCAAGCCTTGGCCAAATTACCCGTGCCCTCTACGAAGTAGGAGGCCAATACCGCCGAAACATGTAAAACCCAATCGAGGGCTGTCACTTGCCATTAGAGGCACCTATCGACAAGGTGCGGCAAGCGGCGCCCTTTCTTTTCTTTATGTATGATTTTGTAAAAAACGGTGGATAATTGTGGCTGATGCTCGGTCAATTGCGACTTGCGGCGTGGACCTTATATTCTATATAATGTTTCTTGCAGTATTTCGGACGGAAAGGGTGAAAAGGATGGCACAGCAAAACCTCACCGATGATAAACCGCTCATTGATCGCGTCTACGATTTTCTCGCCGGTAAAAAGCAAGCCATGAACTTTTACGACTTGGCCAATGGTGTTATCCCAAGTGATATCGAAGGCGAAGAGCGCATCGATGTTTTAGCTCGTCTTTATACAACAATGAATATCGACGGTCGGTTTCTCGCGGTCGGTCAAAATTTCTGGGGTCTGAAAGATTGGTATCCGGTTGAACAGCAGGATGAAGACGTCGCTTCTCATTTGACGACGAAGCGCAAGCGCCGCGCGTTGAATGACGACTACGACGATTTCGATGATTTAGATGAAGACTTGATCGACGACTACGACGACATTGACGAAGACCTTGTTGACGATTATGATGACATCGATGAAGAGCACGAGTTGGACGATTACGATGATGAAGACCTTCTCGGAGACGACAATTTTGACGACACCGATGACGATACAGATGTGGATGAGGAACTGGAAATTGACGAAGACGACGATGAAGAACTCTCGTAATATCTTTTAGTTGATTCGAAAGTGAAACTCTGCTAAAATCACTTTTGGGCTATACGAGAACGATTTCGGTGTGCCTCCTGTTACAGGAGGCACACTTTTTATTTTTTATAAAGCTTTTAAAGTGCCCGCTTACTCGACTGCTTTTAATGAAAATGAACACACTAATCTTTAAAGGGGGATGTCTCTTTTGGCAAAATACATTTTTGTAACTGGCGGTGTTGTGTCTTCTCTTGGCAAAGGGATTACGGCGGCATCATTAGGTCGCTTGTTAAAAAACAGAGGGCTGAATGTCACCATTCAAAAATTTGACCCGTATATCAATGTCGACCCGGGTACGATGAGCCCGTATCAACACGGAGAAGTTTTCGTGACGGATGATGGAGCTGAAACCGACCTTGACCTCGGTCATTATGAACGGTTTATTGATATCAACTTAAATAAATACTCTAACGTCACAACAGGAAAAATTTATTCCTCGGTGCTCCGAAAAGAACGTCGCGGAGATTACCTTGGGGCGACGGTTCAAGTCATTCCGCACATTACAAATGAAATCAAAGAGCGCGTTTTTCGAGCTGGCCGGGAAACCGGGGCCGATGTCGTGATTACCGAAATCGGCGGTACGGTTGGCGACATTGAAAGTCTACCTTTTCTTGAAGCCATCAGGCAGATCAAAAGCGATGTCGGCATTGAAAACGTCATGTACATTCATTGCACACTTGTCCCGTACATTAGAGCTGCCGGGGAATTGAAAACAAAACCAACGCAGCACAGCGTGAAGGAGTTACGCAGCTTAGGCATTCAGCCGAATATTATCGTCGCCAGAACTGAAATTCCGCTGTCTCAAGATATGAAGGAAAAGATAGCCCTGTTTTGCGACATTGAGGTCGAAAGTGTGATTGAATGTCTAGATGCCGATACCCTTTACGAAATTCCGCTTGCTCTTCAAGCACAGCATCTTGACACCATCGTTTGCCGCCATTTGCATCTCAATTGTCAAGAAGCGGACATGACGGAATGGCGGGAGCTTGTCAATAAGGTAAAACATTTGCAAAAATCTGTGACCATCGGCCTTGTGGGTAAATATGTTAATTTGCAGGATGCCTACATCTCCGTTGTCGAAGCATTGCGCCATGCGGGCTATGATTATAATAGTGAGGTTCAAGTCAAATGGATCAACTCGGAAACCATAAATGATGAGAACGTCGGGGAACTTCTTGGTGACGTCAGCGGCATACTTGTGCCCGGCGGTTTTGGAGATCGCGGAATTGAAGGTAAATTAACAGCCATCCGTTACGCTCGTGAAAACAAAGTGCCGTTTCTCGGGATTTGTTTGGGCATGCAAATGGCTTCGGTGGAATTTGCCCGTAATGTTTTAAATTATAAAGATGCTCAATCCACGGAGATTAATCCCGATACGACCCACCCCATTATCGATTTATTGCCTGAGCAAAAAGATGTCGAGGATATGGGCGGGACGCTACGCTTGGGGTTATATCCTTGCAAGCTTGTCGAAGGCACCAAAGCCAGAGAAGCCTATGGGGAACCTGTCATTTATGAACGCCACCGCCATCGCTACGAATTTAATAACGAGTACCGGCAAGTGATGGAAAAGCATGGCTTTGTCTTTTCCGGTTTAAGTCCGGATGGGCGTTTAGTTGAAATCATTGAATTGCGTGACCACCCATGGTTTGTCGCTTCTCAATTCCATCCCGAATTTAAATCAAGGCCGACAAAACCACAGCCGCTTTTTAAACAATTTGTCGGCGCAGCATTAAATTTTAAAAAGAATTAAAATGAAGGTGCCAGAATTAAATCTTTAATCCAGAATCGAATGATAAAAGTGCAAAGACCATAGTGAAAAGGTTGGGACTAAAGCGGCTAAAGGCTACGTTCCAAAAATAACCCCATATCACTTTAAAAGTGGTATGGGGTTATTCGTTTTAATGTGACTTTATTTATATTGTTGGGGACAAATTTTTGGGAAATTGACTTATGTCCCAGCTCTTTTTATCTTTTAAAAGTTCCACCATTTTTGACGAAGTAATTAAAAAGGGCAGGAGGCTTGGCTTTTCTCCTATGCGAAATCAGCATGAGGTGTATGCCCTTGGTAAATTCATGGGTCAAAGCGAGAAGGTGACTATTCATATCAAAAAAGCAGGATATTTCCTTCTATTTATCGAATATTGGGAGATGGAAGGCGAGAGACCACAATGAAGAGGTGAGGTAGGATGAGTAATGGCAAAAAAATTTTAGTCGTTGATGATCAATTCGGGATTCGGATTCTGCTAAATGAAATTTTTAAAAAAGAAGGTTACGTCACTTATCAAGCAGCAAATGGCGAGCAAGCTTTGTCTCTGGTGAAAGAGCATCAACCGGATCTCATCATTTTGGACATGAAAATTCCCGGCATGGACGGCATTGAAATCCTAAAAAAGCTGAAGGAAGATGCCTTAAAGGCGAAAGTCATCATCATGACGGCCTATGGTGAACTGGATATGATTCAGGAGGCCATGGCGCTCGGTGCCATCACGTATTTTTCCAAACCCTTTGATATCGATGAGTTGTTGGTTACGGTAAAGGAGCATTTAGACTAATACATATCTGCTTTCCATTTTCATCACAAGACTTTCCTTCACCGCAAAGCCTTACGATTTTTTCCCTTAGTCGTTTATATGCTATAATAATCATGTTTTATGAGCAATTCGTTAACAATGAAAATAAGGTGTAAAGGGGTCTGCCTATACATAACGAGCCCGTATGCTGACGACGGGCGAGCATCTTATTATTCATTTTTAAGGAGGAAACGAACATGGCTTTGGAATCCATGACGAGAATGTTAAACAAAGCAAGGGCTGAACAATATGCTGTCGGGCAATTTAATATCAATAACCTGGAATTTACCCAAGCCATTCTGCAAGCAGCGGAAGAAGAAAAATCACCGGTTATTTTAGGGGTTTCAGAAGGTGCGGCCAAATATATGGGTGGTTTTAAATTGGTCGTTGCCATGGTCAAAGCCTTAATGGATGAATATCATATTACTGTCCCCGTTGCCATTCATTTGGATCACGGATCATCCTTTGAAAAATGTGTGCAAGCCGTGCAAGCCGGTTTTACATCGGTGATGATTGATGGCTCTCATTATTCATTGGAAGAAAACATTGCGTTAACAAAAAAAGTTGTTGAAATGGCTCATGCTGTTGGCGTGTCCGTTGAAGCCGAACTCGGCCGGATCGGTGGTCAGGAAGATGATCTTGTCGTGACAGATGCTGAAGCTATGTATGCCGTTCCGTCTGAATGTAAACAATTGATTGACGAAACCGGTGTAGACTGCTTTGCTCCGGCTCTTGGTTCCGTTCACGGACCGTATAAAGGTGAACCGAAACTTGGGTTTGACCGCATGGAAGAAATCAAAAATCTGACCGGCGTCCCGCTTGTCCTGCACGGCGGCACCGGCATTCCGACAAAGGACATTAAACGGGCGATTGAACTTGGACACGCCAAAATCAATGTGAACACCGAAAACCAAATTGCGGCAACGAAAGTCGTTCGCGACGTGCTCGCACAAAAACCGGATTTGTATGACCCGCGGAAATATCTTGGGCCAGCTCGTGACGCCATCAAAGAAACGGTTAAGGGTAAAATGCGCGAATTTGGTTCATCAGGTAAAGCGTAAAACCAACTTTTTTGAAAGATCTGTCGTCTGAAAAAAGCGGATAGCTAAAAAGGGGAACGGAGGGATTCGCGATGAAATTTTTCATTGATACGGCTAATCTCGATCAAATTAAGGAAATCCACGGACTTGGCTTGCTGAGCGGCGTGACGACGAATCCGACTTTAGTAGCCAAAGAAAACGTCGACTTCCATGATCGATTGCGGGAAATTACAGCCTTCGTGAAAGGCTCCGTCAGCGCTGAGGTCGTCTCAACAACGGCGGATGAAATGGTGGCAGAAGGGCGGGAACTCGCTCGGATTGCCCCAAATATCACTGTCAAAATACCAATGACAGAAGCGGGGATGACGGCCGTTTCGAAACTTTCGGCCGAAGGTATTAAAACCAATGTCACGCTCGTGTTTTCTGCTAACCAAGCGCTGCTAGCCGCACGTGCCGGAGCGACCTACGTTTCCCCGTTTGTTGGGCGGTTAGATGATATCGGTCATGATGGTATTGCCCTCATTGCGGAAATCCGTGAATTGTTTGACATTCACGATTTGGATACGGAAATCATCGCTGCTTCCATTCGCCATACCGCCCATGTCACACAGGCAGCTTTAGCAGGAGCGCATATTGCCACTATTCCATATACTGTTTTTAAGCAAATGTTTAAACACCCCTTAACCGATAAAGGATTAGCGAACTTTTTGAACGATTGGGCGAAATATCAATCAAAAAGGTAAGCTTCCTTTCACACGACCTTTGACCGAACCATTGGGGAAGAACCATCTCAATAAAAAGGGAGTTTATCATGGAAAAAATAATGATCGAAGGCGGACATCGTCTTAATGGAACAATCACAATTGGCGGTGCCAAAAATAGTGCCGTAGCGTTAATACCTGCAGCGATTTTAGCGGATTCCACGGTCACCATCGATCAATTACCGGATATATCGGATGTCAGGCATCTTTGCGAATTACTAAAGGAAATAGGCGGGAAAGTCTCTTTTCAAAATAATACGCTGACCATCGATCCGTCCCAAATGGTCCCCATGCCGTTGCCAAACGGCCGTGTGAAAAAGCTCCGCGCTTCCTACTATTTAATGGGTGCCATGCTCGGACGGTTCAAAAAGGCGGTTGTCGGCTTACCCGGCGGTTGTAATTTAGGGCCAAGACCGATCGACCAACACATTAAAGGCTTTGAAGCGCTCGGGGCGAAAGTCACGAATGAACAAGGCGCCATTTATCTCAGGGCCGAGGAGTTGCGCGGTGCGCGCATTTATCTGGATGTTGTCAGTGTCGGCGCTACGATCAACATTATGCTTGCCGCTGTCCGGGCCAAAGGCCGCACGATTATTGAAAATGCCGCCAAAGAACCGGAAATTATTGACGTCGCCACCCTTTTATCAAGCATGGGCGCCAAAATTAAAGGAGCAGGTACCGATGTCATCCGTATTGATGGCGTCGACGCCTTGCACGGCTGCCGCCATTCCATCATCCCGGACCGCATCGAAGCAGGGACGTATATGATTTTAGCTGCCGCTATGGGGGAACGGGTGATCATTGATAACGTTATTCCGCAACATGTCGAGTCGCTGACGGCAAAGCTCAGAGAAATGGGCGTTGACATCGAGGTTTATGATGATCAAATCGCGATCTCCCGCGGCACGAAGCCATTGAAAAAGGTCGATGTGAAAACACTTGTCTACCCGGGTTTTCCGACAGACCTACAGCAACCTTTCACGGCGCTTCTTACACAAGCCCACGGTACAAGCATCGTTACGGATACCATTTACGGTGCGCGTTTTAAACATGTTGATGAATTGCGGCGAATGGGTGCCGATATTAAAGTTGAGGGAAGCTCAGCGATTATTGAAGGGCCGACGAAATTACAAGGTGCGCGCGTGAAGGCTTCGGAACTGCGAGCTGGGGCTTCCTTGGTGGTCGCCGGAGCAATGGCACACGGCATTACAGAAATCACTGGGGTGGAACATATCCATCGCGGTTACAGCCATTTAATAGAAAAGTTGAGGAATGTCGGCGCAAATATTTGGAGCGAACAAACCGGTGCCGAAGAAGATGAAACGGCGAGGGTTGGCGACTGAGCTTTTTCTTTAAAAAACTTATAAAGACTTCAAGCGCTTTCTTCATCGCTTGGACAAGTGCTTTATCGTTTGGCGACATAAAGCTGAAAGGAAGATGGAGATGGAAAGAAGTCTTTCAATGGAACTAGTAAGAGTCACCGAAGCAGCAGCCTTAGCCTCCGCCCGTTGGCTTGGACGCGGCAAAAAGGCTGAAGCCGATGATGCCGCGACAACGGCGATGCGCCGGGTGTTCGATACAATTCCGATGAAAGGAACCGTCGTGATCGGCGAAGGAGAAATGGACGAGGCGCCGATGCTATATATCGGTGAAAAACTTGGCACCGGCTACGGCCCCAGAGTGGATGTTGCCGTCGATCCGTTGGAAGGCACCAACATTGTAGCCAATGGAACGTGGAATGCCTTGGCGGTCATTGCCATTGCCGATGACGGCTGTCTTTTGCATGCCCCGGATATGTATATGGAAAAAATCGCTGTCGGCCCTGAATCTGTCGGCTGCATCGACCTTGATGCGCCGGTTGTGGATAATCTAAAAGCCGTGGCCAAGGCCAAAAATAAAGATATCGAGGATCTTGTCGCCATCATCCTCGATCGCGAACGTCACGAAAAACTCATTCACGAGATCAGAGAAGCTGGCGCCAGAATCAAACTCATTCCTGACGGTGATGTCGCTGCCGCCATTTCGACCGCTTTTGAGGACACCGGTGTTGACATATTATTTGGAACCGGAGGAGCGCCTGAGGGCGTCATCTCTGCTGTAGCGCTGAAGTGTCTCGGCGGGGAATTGCAAGGGCGGCTTGTCGCGCAAAACAAAGCGGAAATGGAACGCTGCAAAAAAATGGGCATTGAAGACTTGAATCAAATCCTCCGCATGGATGACTTAGTCAAAGGGGACGATGCCATTTTTGCTGCCACCGGTGTCACAGACGGCGAACTTTTAAAAGGCGTCCGGTTTAACGGGACATCAGGCATCACTCATTCCGTCGTCATGCGCGCCAAATCCGGCACCGTGCGTTTTATCCACGGTACCCACAGTCTTAAAAAGAAACCTAACCTCGTCATTAAATGAAAAGGGCAAAAGGCAGTACGAAATCATAAAGTACTGCCTTGCAAACTTTTATTTGAAGCCGTATAATAAGGCAGAATAGAACACGTTTTTCCACCGTCTCGAACAATGAAGCAAAACTCTGCCAGGACTCCTTTTAAACCTCTTCTGTTCTCGTTTCCTTTTTTGATGTCCATAAGGTACATTGAGTCTTGGGATGGGACAAGTTTTCCTCTTAAAATCATAGTTTGAATCATCGATTTTTTGGTTAGAATAAGGGATAGAAAGATAAAATGAAAAGCATTTCAGCTTCTTATCTATTGATATAATTTTACCTTCCTTACAGGCCGAAAACCGCATGATGCACCAACACCCCGATGGACCTAAAATGGTTCAGTCTTGTGCGGCATTTATTCCCTTTATTCGACTTTTTCATGACATATAGAAAAAACATAGCCAACCCGTGATGGGTTTCGGTGTTGAATGGTCAAATTTTGCTTGCCTACCATACCCAATCGCTTGATCAAATAGAATAAAAACAAATAAAGCGTGGTGTCATAATGGGAGTTACCTTATCAGAATTAGAAAATATGAAACTTAAAGATTTGTATCAACTGGCGAAGCACTACAAAATCTCTTACTATGGTAAGCTGAATAAACGCGAGTTGATTTTTGCCATTTTAAAAGCTCAGGCCGAACAAGACGGCTTATCCTTCATGGAAGGGGTATTGGAAATCATCCCGAATGAAGGATTCGGTTTTTTGCGTCCGATCAATTATTCACCCAGCTCTGAAGACATCTATATTTCCGCTTCGCAAATTCGCCGTTTTGACTTGCGGAACGGGGATAAGGTTTCCGGTAAAGTGCGACCGCCGAAGGAAAACGAACGCTATTACGGCTTGTTGCACGTCGAAGCAGTGAACGGTGAAAATCCTGATACGGCAAGGGAACGCGTCCATTTTCCAGCGTTGACACCGCTTTATCCAGACCGGAAAATGCATTTGGAGACGACTCCAGAAAACATCGCCACCCGGGTCATTGATATGATAGCCCCTGTTGGCTTTGGCCAGCGCGGACTAATCGTTGCGCCCCCAAAAGCAGGTAAAACGATGTTGCTCAAGCAAATTGCCAACAGCATCACGACGAATCACCCCGAGGTCGAGCTGATCATGCTGCTCGTTGATGAACGCCCAGAGGAAGTCACAGACATCGAGCGGTCGGTGCAAGGAGAGGTCGTCAGCTCCACATTTGACGAAGTTCCGGAAAATCATATCAAAGTATCGGAACTCGTTCTTGAGAGAGCGATGCGCCTCGTCGAGCATAAGAAAGATGTCGTCATCTTAATGGACAGCATCACGCGCTTGGCCCGCGCCTATAACCTTGTCATCCCACCGAGCGGCCGCACGCTTTCCGGCGGTATTGACCCGGCAGCTTTCCACCGCCCGAAACGATTCTTCGGGGCTGCGCGCAATATTGAGGAAGGCGGTAGCCTCACCATTCTTGCAACGGCTTTAATTGACACCGGTTCGCGGATGGATGATGTCATTTATGAAGAATTTAAAGGAACTGGGAACATGGAGCTTCATCTCGACCGCCGTTTGGCCGAACGCCGCATCTTCCCAGCCATTGACATCCGTCGTTCCGGAACGCGGAAAGAAGAACTTTTGATTGAAAAAGAACATCTCGAACATTTATGGGCGATGCGCAAAACGATGGATGAAACGCCGGAATTCGTGGAACATTTTTACCGCCGCCTCAAACAGACACGTTCCAATGAGGAGTTCTTCGATTTATTTGCCAAAGAACGAAGTGGAAAATTATAAAAGGAAAAAGCATGTGTAAAATTTATCGGAGCAAAGTGATGGAAAAATAGAGAAGGCACTCTAACATAAATCGGCGCCTTGAAATGAGGGACCACTCCTGTTATAATGTCATTTGTGTAATTAACTCTGGTTTGAAAGATTAACCAGGGCATAAAGGAGCTGAAACGAAGATGAAAAACGCCATTCATCCGGGATATCATAAAGTAAAAGTCCAATGCGCTTGCGGAAACGAATTCGAAACCGGTTCGACCAAAGAAGGTCCGATCCGTGTCGAAGTGTGCTCCGAATGCCATCCATTCTATACGGGGCGTCAACGCTTCACCGAAACCGGCGGCCGTGTGGACCGTTTCAAAAAGAAATACAACCTCAAATAATGTTATACAAAATCAAGGGGTTGACTCAACACGATGGGCGAAAAACTCCGCCAGAACGATATATAGAGGTTCTCACACAATGTTCCACTATATAACAGCTTTGGCGGAAAGCCTTCTTGAGTCAACCTCTTTTCAATAGGTGCTTATGTCTGGGGATGCTGTCACCCGGTTTAACTATGGAATAAAAACGAAAGGATGTTTGCGGCATGCCATTTTACCGCAAATGCGGCTCGATTGAATGTATCTGCGGCGGAATGTTTTCCGGAAAATCAGAAGAACTCATTCGGCGCGTCAGAAGGGCGGCTTATGGGAAACAAAAAGTGCAAGTTTTTAAACCGATGATTGATAATCGCTATGACGTGGATTCAGTCGTTTCCCACGATGGTAAATCGATTGAAGCGCGCCCGATCGAATGGTCCAAAGACATCCTTAATCTCGTTGAAGAAGATACGGACGTCGTTGCCATTGATGAAATTCAGTTCTTTGATGATTCGATCGTCACAGTCGTAAAAATCTTGGCAGATCATGGAAAACGCGTCATCTTTGCGGGTTTGGACATGGATTTTCGCGGCGAGCCGTTTCACCCTGTCCCTGAACTCATGGCCATCGCCGAGAGCGTCACGAAACTGAATGCCATCTGCGTCATATGCGGAAACCCAGCCAGCCGCACGCAGAGACTTATTGACGGAAAGCCCGCCGCCTATACCGATCCGGTCATTATGGTCGGCGCCGCAGAATCCTATGAAGCCCGCTGCCGCGATTGTCACGAGGTACCTGGCAAACCTATCCCAATCTTGAAAAAAGAACTTGAACTTAAATAAAACCGAAACCTCTGGTACCACCGATGAGTGAATTTAACCGTTAAGGCATATATCAGTCAAAAAAGGACCACAGTGCATGGAGCTGTGGTTTTTCTAATTGGTGAAGGAATGTACTTCTGGAACGAAAAAACCCCCGCGCTCCTCGTTTTTGTTCCTGGTTTTTCGCCGATGGCTTTTTAGATTTTAAAAAGGTAGCGGCATCGATCCATGGATTCGGCACCCCATTAAATGGGGAAATGACAACAACGGCTTTGACAAAATCCATTTTAGATTAAATTGAAGCTTGTTCTGAGCCTCCTTATACTTGAATTGTGGATAAAATATGAACGCCACATGAATTGTAAACGTTTTATTAAGGAGGACTTACCATGACGGCGATTGCCGAAAAACATACACAGCAAACGTCTTTTAAAGTAAAAATCCAGCGTTTGGGCAGCTTCTTAAGCGGAATGATCATGCCGAACATTGGTGCATTTATCGCTTGGGGGTTAATTACAGCATTATTTATCCCAAAAGGATATCTGCCAAACAAGCATTTGGCAGAGCTAGTCGACCCCATTATTAAATTTCTTTTGCCCATCTTAATTGGTTATACCGGGGGTAAAATCGTTTATAAGGAACGCGGTGGCGTTGTCGGCGCTGTGGCGACAATCGGTGTTATCGTTGGATCCGATGTGACGATGTTCTTAGGTGCCATGATTATGGGGCCGATCGGCGCCTATTGCATTAAGCAGTTTGACAGAGCCGTGGAAGGTAAAATTCGCCAAGGCTTTGAAATGATTGTCAACAACTTCTCAGCCGGTATTATCGGTGGGATCTTAGCGATTCTTGCTTTCCTCGGCATTGGCCCGGCTGTTCAAACCTTAGACCACTGGCTGACAACGGGTGTTCAATTTATCGTTGATGCCAATCTCATTCCATTAGCTAATATTTTTATTGAACCAGCAAAAGTCTTGTTCCTTAACAATGCCATAAACCACGGGATTTTGACACCGCTTGGCATTCAAGAGGCAAAAGAGCACGGTTACTCTATTTTATTCTTACTAGAAGCAAACCCTGGCCCTGGTATTGGCCTGCTACTAGCCTATATGTTCTTTGGCAAAGGGACAGCCAAAACATCCGCTCCCGGTGCGGCTTTAATTCAGTTCATTGGCGGTATTCACGAAATTTATTTCCCATACGTCCTGATGAACCCGTTATTAGTGTTTGCGGTCATGGCGGGTGGCGTCAGCGGTGTCTTTACTTTAAACCTTTTACACGCTGGCTTAATCGCCCCAGCTTCACCAGGAAGCATTATTGCCGTTCTTGCCATGACACCAAAAGGGCATTATTTCGGAGTTTTAGCTGGCGTCATCGTGGCAGCGGCCGTCACCTTTATCGTTGCCTCGTTCATCCTTAAAACGAGCAAACAGACGGAACAAAATCTTTCAGAAGCTGCTGATAAA
>Ga0310829_1001058_pt1 | contig 17159 bp, 15 predicted proteins | sample WT_ome_4_FD_202244 | JGI IMG/M metagenome (GOLD analysis project Ga0310829, IMG submission 202244) | Sorghum-adapted microbial communities enriched on wild type (WT) sorghum from Joint BioEnergy Institute, Emeryville, California, United... ... | reverse complement strand
CTGTCTCCTCGATCTCATAGCTGACGCGGCGCAGCGTCACGCTCCAACCGCTGGCATCTGCCTCGATCAGCGCATAGGAGCTGCGCGGATCGCCGTCGAACGGCAGACCGACGCTGCCCGTGTTCAGAAGCGTCCGTCCCTGCATCGTGCGAACGTAAGGTTGATGGATGTGCGCATAAGCGACGACCTTCGCATCCGTCCCTTCGAACATCCTCTCGAACTGGTCTGGCGGCGCATCTGGGAAGATGTTGTCGAGGATGTTCTGCGGATTGGCGTGGACGCAGCGCAGCTTAAGCCATTCTGTCAACTGCTCCTCATGCATGAACGGCAGTTCCGCCAGATAACGCAGTTGATCTTCACTCAGGCGGCTCCTCGTCCAAGCCATCTCTTCGAGAATCGCCTGCTCATGCTGCGGCGACTTGGCGAAGCCGGGCTGGATCTTGCCGGTGCCGACCAGCTCATCGATATTGCCGCGGATCACCGTCGTCTTAAGATTCTGCACCGCATCCACACAGAGCTCCGGCTGCGGCCCTTTAAACACGAGGTCACCCAGCACGATGATCCGATCCGGCCGCATCTGCTTGATATCATCGAGCACGGACTTAAGCGCCGGATAGTTGCCATGAATGTCAGCCAACAATGCGATTTTCATCGAGATCTCACCTTCCTAATTATGATGTACGTTTATCGGCGAAGTAATGTCCAAGAATGCGCAGGAACACGTTAGGCAAGGCATAGTTGCGCCAAGTCTCAGCGGATACCCAGACCAACTCCCCGCCGTCATTCATTCGTTGCCCTGCGTTATAAGCGAGTGACGTCTCCTTCACATGCCTCGGATCTTCACGCAGATCCTGTCCAGATGAGTCATGATCTAGAGCCTCGCCCGCCGCACTTCGCTCATCGCCTGCCAGCGGCAGCCCCAATACCTGATCAGCTTCATGATCCTTGCATACATAGACCTTCATCTGCCAACGAATATGGCTGAACACATGCTCAGCATCCATATAATAACGCTCATGAAGCCCGAACTGGCGCTGCGCTTCGAAGGACAGCTGCTCGTTCGGCAGCTCCCACATGCGCGCCAGCAGTCCATCCTGCGGCCTTCTGCGCAGCAGCACCTCGCCTTCATGCTCGCCCGTCCCTTCGATGATATATGCCGCCAATTCTTCGTTGCGCGGTTTCTTCGCCTTCGATTTGACCGGAAGCTCATCGACCGCTCCCTCCGCATAGGCGGAACACAGTCCGTTAACCGGACATGCGCCGCACTTCGGTGAACGAGGCGTGCAGATAAGCGCCCCCAGCTCCATGAGTGATTGATTAAAATCGCCCGCCGCATCCTCTGGAATGATGCCTTCGATCAATTGCTCCACTTTCACGCGGGCAGCTGGCTTGGCGATGTCATCATACAAGAGGAAGATCCGTGACATCACGCGCAGCACATTGCCATCAACAGCAGGCACGGGCTTGCCGTAAGCGATGCTGAGCACAGCGCCAGCCGTATATGGACCGATTCCCCGCAGTTTCGAGATCTCCTCGCGGGTGTCGGGCATCTTGCCGCCGTGTGCCTCCTTCATCATGCGGGCTGCGATCTGCATATTGCGCACGCGGGAGTAATAGCCGAGCCCTTCCCAGGCTTTGAGCAGGTCAGCTTCGTCCGCCTCAGCCAACGCCTCGATCGTCGGGAACAGACTGATGAATCTATTGAAGTAGGGAATAACGGTGTCCACCCTCGTCTGCTGCAGCATGATCTCAGACACCCATATATGATACGGATCCTTCGTCCGCCGCCACGGAAGATCCCGCTGACTAGCCTGAAACCAGTTCACGAGCCGATCGGCGAGCTGAAACTTGTTCTGTTGCCCGGTGCTCATCATGATCTCTCCAACTCTTTCTTATGATGAATCTATTGTAGCCGATCATGAGAGAAATTTTAAGCCAACAGCCGAAGCGAGGATCAGAGCGATGAACAGGATTCTCCACCTGTCCGCCGATTCCTTGTAGAGGATGATGCCGAGCACCGCGCCTCCAGATGCGCCGATCCCGGTCCATACCGCGTAAGCCGTCGCCATCGGCAAGGTTTGCATCGCCAGCGCGAGGAAGAGAAAGCTCAGCCCGAAACCGGCCGCCAACCCTGCCGCAGCCAGAACATTCCGCCTCTTATGCCATTCGTTGATCATCACCACGCCAGTCATTTCACATACACCGGCTAACACGAGCCATACCCAGCCCATCGATCATCCCTCCAAGTTTGACTGTCATATCGCACCTGCCCTCTATGCTCATCCGTTGCCGCTTGTCATGCCGGGTTCCTCGGCGAGCTTACTCCCGTCCTCCTGCGGATGTTCCGGCGTAACGAGCTTAAGGCCGATCACCCCGACCAGCAACACGCCGATCAGCAACAGTTTACCGAGATGCAGCGGCTCATCGAACAGCAAGATCTCCGCCAGCACCGTCCCGGCAGTGCCGAGCCCTACGAACACCGCATACACTGTGCCAACCGGCAGATGCCTGCCTGCGGCGATCATTCCATAGAAGCTGATGATGATGGCGATAACTGTGCCGATCCAGGACAGCACGTCATCCGCATGCTTCAAGCCGATGACCCACATCACTTCGAAACATGCCGCCACGAACACCTTGAACCATTCCTTGGTCAATCTCTGTCGTCCCCTCTCCATGCTGTTGCGTAACCCTCCTCAAGCTGCGCCAAATATGCGAAAGCCCGGGAGTCTCTTAGCAACTAAGATCCTCCCGGGCTTTTATCCCTCCGTGACACGGTCTGGCTGCAAACGCGCCTGCCGCGTGTTCCCTCTCGGTCCAGTCCTGCTGTGCAGCGGAACCCTAGGGAACTCATGATGTTGTATTATACTTCATTGTTCTGTTACGATCAACTGAAACAGCCATCCGTTGCCAACGTAATACCTAGTATCCTGACAACGAGGTGATCGATCCATGGAACGGTTCAAATCGCGCAAAGATAAATGGCTGAGTGCCATTGTATGGGTATCCAATCTCTCTTTGTTGATTCTCGGAGTCTTGCTGCTTATCGATGAGGACGTACCCTTTGCAGGAGGGCTCATCTTGTTGATCGTGATGTGGGGAACGGCATTCTTTATCATGTGGATGTGGCAAACGACTGCTTATATATTGGAGAACGAGCATCTGCTGATTCGGTATGGTCCGTTTCGCCATAACATCCCCTACAGCAACATACGCAAGGTGAAACGCACCGTGAACTTCCTGTCTTCAGCGGCGCTGTCGACGAAACGGCTCGAGATTCACTACAACCGATTCGACTTGATCTACATCTCCCCGGAGGAAGAGGAACGTTTCCTATCCCTGCTGCGGGAACGTTGTCCTGAAGCCAGCTTCGAAGATTAGTCCATCAGCCAGATGATGACCAGTCCGATGATGACTGCCCATATGACGCTGCCGATCGCGACGCCAAGGGTGATCCCTCGCGCGATGCGCAGCGGGTCCTCACGCAACAGATCCTGCTCTTCCCGCCGATTCTCATCATCCATACGACATAAAACCTCCCTATACCGCTATATTAGCAGTATCGGGAGGTTCCTGCACGCCTATACATGCTGTCAGCACATGATCCGTTGCAAGTCTGAATGAGAGTTTGCTATTCTCTCTCCTTCAAGGCGATCTCCAATGCGAGAAGCGCATATACCTTCGCGCAGTTCATCAGATCCTCGAGCGATGGAGTGAATCGTGAAGGCCCATACGTCAGCGATGCGACTCGGTACTCGTTGAACACGCTGTGATCGCGCCACATGCTGGAGAATCCGGGATCCGACATCTTGAGCTCGGTGCCGATCACATCGCTGTGGCTTCTGCCAAGAGCCTGTACGAGCGGCTGGATCTTCTCATGATCCGCTTCATAGCCTTGCCGGAACAGGAACAGCTCGATATCCGCGGTCAGTCCCGTGCGGCTGACGACCTGCTTCAACTCGCGGTATACGTCACCCGGCACATAACCCGGCGGGATGCGAACGTCCAGATAGAATTCGCAGATGTCCGTGCCTCCTATCACATAATGCGGAGACCCGCCGCGTACAGCGCCGATCTGTACCTTCGGGATGACCGTACCGCCTGGCAGGTGAACGGTATGCTTCTTCTCATATTCGAGCGCCCACTGGTGGATCGCCTCGATGAGCACAGCGGATTTGACGATTGGATTGCGATGCTCTGCCAAGTTCTCCGCATGCTGGAGCAACGGTGTATAAGCAGACGCGCCACGCACCGTAATCTTGTAGAACGCCTTGCCGGCCTCCACCCAGCTCACCCCGAAGTCCGTACCTTCCGCAGCGATGCCGTAATCGGCCATGATACCGCCGTGGATCATCATATATTCGGCCCCGACTTCTTTGCTCACATATTCGATGCCTTGATACTCCGATACGGGCTCTTGCCCCATCTCTCCAGGACAAGCGGTCAGATAGATGTCCCCCTTGAGCGGCACGCCAGCGTCCTTGATCGCCTTGGCAGCGATCATGAAGCACGCCATCGGCCCCTTGTCGTTCTCTACACTCTGACCGAAGAATACGCCATTCTCGAGCTTGGCCGTGTGCCAATATGGGCTGTCCATCTTCTCCGGCGCGAACTTCCAAGCATCCTCGACTCTGCCGCGCGGTCCTCCGGTATCGAGGTGACTGGAGAAGAGGACGCTATAGCCCTCTCCGTCTCCCGCCAATTTGCCGACGACGTTGAATCTCTCGCTGGTCAGACCAACCCGCTTCGGCTTGAAGCCTTGCTTCGCCATCCAGTCATATACATAATCTCCGGCTTCTTTCTCATATACATACGGACTTGGGATGTTGCACAGCTCGAGCACCAGTTGGATCAGATCCTCTTCACGGATGTTCGCAAGCACCTTCTGTTTCCATTGTTCCAAGGTAGTGTTCATCGTCTCATGCTCCTGTTCATCCAGTATATGACATCCTAATCTTACTCACCGAACCAGAACAGCGTCTCCGGCAGCTGCTCGATGCCGAGCAATTCTTCGTGGCCATTGCCCTTCAGCCAATCGAACAAGATGCGTGCGTCTTCTTCTGCACTGGCAGGGAGCTCTTGCTTGATCGCTTTGCGGAGCGTGTCGCGCAGATTCGCTACGCCCGCTTCATCCGTAATATCGAACTTGACTTCGGCGATCTCTGTCCAGATGTCATCATTCGTGTACAGGTATTCAACCGCTTCTTCATACGCGGCGACGAACTGCTTGACCGTCTCCGGGTGTTCATGGATAAAGGTTTCTGTGAAGCCGTAGTACAGAAATGCCGCATCCGAGTTCATGTCCAGCTCATTCAGCACGTCCGCTACGGTGAAGACGACCTTATAGTTGCCGGTTCCTGCGAGCTTCGTATTCATGTCGCCATAGTTCAAGATCGCATCAACTTGTTTCTGCTCGATGAGCCCGACCATCAGGCCAGGAGCTCCTTCCGTCACTTCGTTCTCTGCGGCTGGATCGAATCCTCCGGAACGCTGAGCAGCCGCACGGATCAACACCCAGTCGAGTGATTTGGTATTGTATGCGCCGATCTTCAGCCCTTTCAGATCAGCAACGGAGCTAACAGAAGAGTCAGCAGGCACGAGCATTCCATTCGACCAGCTCAGGAATGGTGCAACTGCATAGACAGGCACTGTCTGCGCGCGATTGCGTCCGATATCGAGCCAGTTGGTGATGATGGCATCAGCCATATTGGTTTTGATCGCTGTCCAGTTGGCTCCGCCAGCACCAGAGTTTTCGTTTACGATCAGGTTGAAACCATGCTTCTTGTCCAGCTCCAGCTTCTCGAGCACAAATGCCGGGATCGACTGAGTTCCTGTAGCCACCACATCAAGGCGCAGATCGACAACCGGGACGCTTGTTTCTTCGCTTGCCGCTTCGCCTTCGCCTGCTGACGAACTTGCGCTGCCGCCGGACGCCTGATTAGCCGATTGTGACCCGCTGCTGGTGTTGCTCTTCGCGTTGTTTCCGCCGCATGCTGCCAGTATGGTCGTCATCAACATCAACACAACCGCACCTAACATCCATTTCTTCATCCATTTTGCCATAGATTCTCCACTCCTCTTATTTGTCTGTATCTATGTTGTTGATCTTGAAGCCTCTTATGGATCAGCCGGCTGGCATGATGTTTAATGTTCTGGAACCGATCAGATCCTGGTCGTTGCCGCCATCACGATCAGCCAGCCGGCATGACACAACTGAATCAGGAGACCGGCGACAACACCAGGTTCTCGTATTCATCCAGCCGCACTCGGAAGTCAGGTGCGATATAGATCGTCGTATGGTTCGAGATGATCACCGCAGGTCCTACCGCCGTGAACTTCTCTGGCAAATGGTCAAATCGATAGAATGGCACATCCGTCCAGCCGCCCGTTTCGCGCAAGAATACCGGGCTGTATTCCGGTGTTGCTGACTCAGGTCGACCGCTCTGCGCGAAGCGAAGTTGCGGCAATCCGAGACTGCCGATCGCGCGGATGCGGAAGCCGGTGAGCGCAACGGTCGCTTGTCTGAACGCCGTTCCCCGCCCGTAGATGTCCTCATACCTCTCCTCGAAGCGTTGGATGAGCGCTTCAACATCGGCTGCCGTCTCGATGGCGCCCGGTACGCTGACAGCAATCTCATGCTTCTGTCCCTGATAGCGAATCAGCACCTCACGCTGCAACGTGACCGCCTCCCCTGTCTTGCCGGAGCGAGCCAGCTCCTGCAGCGCCCGTTCGCTTAGCCGCTGCAGCGACTGTTCGAGCGCCTGCGGCTCCGCAGGCAGCGTCATCGCCGCAGACTCTTCGGCTACTGCTGCCAGATCTGACTGCGCGATGCCGAACGCCGAGAATACCGACGACATCCGCGGGATGATCGCCTCTTGGATGCCCGTGCCTCGCGTATATCCGCATACATGCAGAGGTCCTGCCCCGCCGAATGCATAGAGCGCAAACGTCCGCGGGTCGTAGCCGCGCTGGATCGTCATCTTGCGCACGAGGTCACCCATGTGTGCATCGGCGATCTCCACGATGCCGAGCGCCGTCTCCTCGATCGAGATGCCAAGCTGGTCAGCGAGCGGCTGGATCGCCGCTCTGGCCCCTTCCAGATCGAGCTGATGCTTGCCGCCGAGGAAGAACCTCGGATTCATCCGCCCGAGCACCAGATTCGCATCGGTCACCGTCGGCAACGTGCCGCCTCGTCCGTAGCACACCGGTCCAGGCAATGCTCCAGCACTCTTCGGTCCGACCTTCAGCAGCCCTGTATCCGGTTGGATCCAGGCGATGCTGCCTCCGCCGGCGCCGATCGATACGACGTCGATCATCGGGTAAGTTACGTGATATTGGTCGAATACCGGCGATTCAGCCAGCACAGGCTCACCGCTGACGATCATGCCCACATCGAAGCTTGTCCCGCCTACGTCGGTCGTCAGCACGTTGCGATGCCCCATCAACCTGCTGAGCGACAAGGCGCCATTTACACCGCCGGCAGGGCCGCTGGTCAGCAGCGCCACCGGTGTCTCCATCGCCTGTGCGATCGAGGTGATGCCGCCGGAGGACTTCATGACGAGCGGCTCCTTGGCATATTGCGCATCGCTTAAGCCGCTCTCCAGATCGATCAGGTAGCTCTTCGTCTTCTTGCTCAGGAAAGCATTGATCGCCGTCGTTGCCGTCCGTTCGTACTCGCCGATCACCGGGGACAGCTCGGAGGACAGGGAGATGAACCAGTCTGGGTTGCGTGACAGCAGGTAGTCACGAACGCGTTGTTCATGCTCAGGATTGCGGAACGACCAGAGCAGGCTGACTGCCACCGCCTCCACCTCCAACTCCAGCAGCTTATCCGCGATCTGTTCCAGAGATTCCTCGGAGAGCGGCACAACCACCTGACCGGCGTAATCGATCCGTTCCTTGAGGCCGAAGATGAGATCCGGCGGCACGATCGGCACTGCCTTGTCGAGCTTGCTCATGTCCATGATCTGCGAGGAGTTGAGCCCGGCGATCTTCTGATGCGTCCTACCGATGATGATCGCATCCTCATGCCCCGCCGTGGTGATTAACGCCGTTAAACATCCTTCCCGCGTCAAAAGTGCGTTCGTCGCTACGGTCGTGCCGTGCGAGAACAGGCTCGCGCTGGAGAACAGCTCTTCTGCGGACAATCCCATCACTTCCGCAGCATCTCTCACTGCGTTGACGACACCCCGCTCGAAGTGCGGCGGCGTGGACGGTGACTTGCCCGTCCACATCTCGCCCTCTTCACTGATCACGACGCAATCGCTGAACGTACCTCCCGAATCTACTGCGATATAATATTTCATGGTGTCTCTCTCCTATCCACTCTATCTAAATATGTGAACCTGACTGACCCTTCATCTTCCTCCTGTCTCCCGGAATGACCGCCCGGCTGAGACCGTCTGTCAAGCGCCCTATGTCACGCGGCGAGATTAGGCAATAACCGACGAAGCTGTCGCCTTGCTCTCTTCTGTGAACGAGAGCTGGATGCGGTCGCCTGGCAGCGGTGCATCGCCCTGGCGCATGATCTCGGTATGGAGCTGTGTGCCGCAATCCGGACAGTCATACAGGCGGATATAGAATTCCCCGCCGCCAATCTCACGCGGATCCACATGCTTCCCGGTATCCTTAAACGGTACTTCGCGGTAAGGAAGCCGCTTCAGATAATCATCCTCATAGGCAGCCAGCGTGCAGCCGCAGTTGCAGTAATAGTAAGGACGTCCATCCGTGCCGAGGCCGGTGTACAGAAGATCATGGATATGGCGATGCTTCGTCGCCAGCGGCACTTGGGCCTGCTTCATCTCCGGCTTCACAGCACGCGCCAGCCTGTCCTGGCTCATCTTCCTGCGCAGCTCCGCCGTTTCTGCCGGCTGCCATGTGCCGTCTCTAACAACAACGCCGTACAGTTCACGTGCCGTATCCTCCGAGATGCGGCCGAACTTCAGATCCTCCATCACCAGCTCCGGAGCGCGATGCAACGGATCACCGTAGCCGCCCCCGCCATTGGAGATGGAGCGGTAGACATCGCCACGCTTCAGGCTCGAACGCGACATCGCACCGTGATACTCTGCCGGAGCATCCACATCTTCGAAATTCAGCAGCAGATTGCCCGAACCCAATTCCTCTTCGATGTTCGTTGCCCGCTTGATCATGAACTGGTTGGTTGCCGACGGATGTCCGCCCGCCAGACCTGCCGTCGCCGGCACCTTGGAACCGATCGAGTGCATGACAACATCGGCGATCTCTTCCTGGTCATGCACGATGTACATGCGATCGATGCCGTTGCCGCCACGGAACATGCCGGCACCGCCGGAATCTGGCAGCTGTTTGCGGTACAGATAGAGCAGTGGATACTGCAGCTCGTAATCCTCGACATTGGCGATGCCTACCTTCGGCGATCCGCCGAGGCCGCCTGTGTCGATGCCGTCCTTGTATGTGCGGGCGCCTCCGCCGCCGGCCATGCCGTCGAGGATGTCCGCACCGAAGTGCTGACCGTACTGGTTGATGCCGTGCAGTTCCTCCTGCGCTTTCGAGCCTGGCCATCCTGCCATCGCCCGGTCCGCATAGATGCCGGAAGCCAGCAGCATCTTCGAGATGGCGAGGCGCACGACGCTGCCCATCAGGAGGCCGATGCTCGTTGTTGACTTGGATACGCCTGCCGGGAAAGTCGGCCGGACGAGTGTGCCTTCCTCTGCCCGAATCTCGATAACTCTGGCGATCCCGCCGGTCGTCCACGGGATATCCCAGCAGAGCGAAGTGACGACGCTGCCGCATAGATGTGCTTCCAGCGACTCGAACGTCATGTTAATCGTCGCAGGCGCTTGCTCCGCGGTGCCGGCGAAGTCGAAGATCATCCGCTCATCCTGCTTGGTGAGGGATACGACGATCGGATAGACGCGATCCTCGAACTCCATATAGGCCCGTGAATACCAGGTGCCATTCGGGATGTTGCGAAGCTTGGCGCGAATCAGTCTCTCCGCGTCGTTCAGGATGTCCTCGAAGAAGTCGAGCAGCCCGTCACTGCCGAGTTGATCGGCGATCAACGCGACATTATGACAGAGTCCATTGCACGCGGCCAGCTTCGCCCGCAGGTCGAGCGCCACCAGTTCAGGCACGCGGCTCTTGCGCAGGTAGCTGCGCTCTACGTCCTTCAGCAGCTTGCCGTTCTGCAGGATCTTCATCGGCGGCATCAACGGGGCTTCTCCGAAGATGTCTTTCGCGCCGAGCTGCACCTGGCCTGGAGTCGGTCCGCCAACGTCGACCTGGTGGATCTCCGCACCCACCCAGGCGAGCAGCCGTCCGTCGCGGAAGTATGGCATGACGAGAGCTACGTCGTTCTGATGCATGACGCCGATATACGGATCGTTGCAGATGAACGCATCGCCTTCTTGAATGCCGGGATTGTCCTGATAGTTGCTTAGGATGTCCTTCACGACCTTGGACAGCGTCGTGCCCTTCGCGATGCTGTATTGACCGAGCAGCACGCAGTCTCCCTTATGGTCCATGATCGAGACGTTCAGATCGCCGATCTCCGTCGCCACCGGCGAACCGGACACCCGCTTCATCGTCACCGCTGCTTCCTCGGTCGCAGACTGCAGACGATGACGCAATATTTCATATTGGATAGGATCTGTTTTACGAGATGTTGTCGTTGTCATGCAGCATTCCTCTTTTCAACAAATTATTCAGCTTATACACGGACACTGCGCCCAGCGCCCCAAGAGCCAGACCAAGCGTCATAAATCCGCCGCGGTTGCCCATCAGATGCACCGACCAACCTGCCGAGAGAGGCGATACGAACATCGCCAATCGGTTCATCAGCACCCGTCCGGCCATCGCCGCTCCCCTCCTGCGCCGCGCTGCGCTCTCCACGATGAACAGGATCAGGATCGGCTCGCCGATGCCGCCGCCGAGTCCCAGGCAGATGCTGGTGAACGCGTTCGTCCAGCCTGCCGGGAGCCAGGAGATCGACAGCACTCCTACGACCGTGCAGGACAAGGAGACGGTGAGGAGCAATCGCCGCGACCACCGCAACGAGAAATTCGTACCCAGCAGCAACCTGACGAGCGCTGAGGCCAGAGCCCCGAGCATGACGATCATGCCAATATCGTCAGCCTGCATGCTCGCGCCCCGCAGATAGACCGACAGGTAACTGGCGCGGAGCTCGGCGCCGAACATCATGATGAACGATCCGATCAGGACGATCGTATACGCGGCTCCGCCCAGATCCGCCCATCCTCGGCCCAGCCGCTGGCGAACTCCGCTTGCTGGAGCGAGTCTCGCAGCACTTGCTTGATCCGGATGACCAGCCGCAGCTAATGACTGTCCCTGGCTGGCAGCAGCCGGCTCATCTGTCGCTGAGCCGCTGATCAGCGCCTCTTGCCGCTTGCCATTCCAGTAAGTGAGCAAGAATCGCGACACCACATATTGCAACACGGCCAACGCCGCGTACAGATACCAGACAACGTTCATATCCAACCGCTCGATCAGTTGCCCCGATACGAGCGGGCCGAGCAAGCTGCCGGCGCTCATGACGAGCACGAGCTGACTGACCGCCTTCCTCGCACCTGCTCCGCCGCCTGAACCGGAAGAACCGTCCGAGCCGAGCGCCTGGATCGCCACCCAGACGATCATCCAGGAGATGCCGGACAGGACCTGACCTACTGACAGCAGAACGATATAGGTCGTCTCCGCCAATTGATCAGCACCGGCTGCGAGGAAACAAAGTCCGCTGATGACGGTGAGCCACGATCCGGCATGCATGACCCGTTCATGGCCATACTTATCTCCAACGGACGACAGCGGGATCGCAAGCAGCAGAGGCAGGAAGGACTGGATCGACAGCAGCGCTCCGACGAGCGCCGGGGAGTCGATCCGATCGGTCAGTGCGATCGAGATCGTCGGTCTGGCCAGCTCTCGGCTGAACCAGAAGAACAGATTATATACATTCAGCAGGATGAAGACGGTCCTGGGGCTGAGTCTGCCGATCATACCGCATCTCGTCCGATGATCTCCAGGAACCTCGTTACCACAGCCCGATTCTCCTGGAACAGCTCCTCGCTGTCATAGTCCCGCGGACGCTCGAGCCGAATCTCCTTCATCTCTTCGATCTCGCCGGGATTGGCCTTCATCATGAAGATGCGATCGGCGAGGTAAGTCGCTTCCATCGAGTTATGGGTGACGAACAGCACCGTCTTGCGATCCTCCTGCCACATCTTCAGCAGGCTGTGACGCAGGCTTCTCGCTGTCAGTTCATCCAGCGCGCTGAACGGTTCATCCATCAGCAGGATGTCCGGCTTCACGGCGAATGCTCTGGCGATCGCCACGCGGTGCTGCATGCCGCCAGACAGCTGGTGAATGTAATGCTTCGCCACATGCGGCAGATTGACCATCTCGAGGTATTTGGCCGTGCGCGCCTCCCACTCGCTCGCTGGAACCTTGCTGGCATCGAGGGCGAAGTGAATATTCTTCTCCACCGTCAACCACGGCAGAAGGCGCGGCTCCTGGAACAGATAGCTCATATGATAGTCCCCGCTCTTCAGCGGCTTGCCATCGACTAGAATATCGCCTTCATAATCGTTATCCAGCCCGCTCAGGATGTTGAGGATCGTCGACTTGCCGCAGCCCGATGGACCGAGGAAGCAGATGAACTCGCCAGCCTGGATATCGATGTTGATATTGTGCAGTACCTTCTTGGCACCGCCGCTTACTTGGAACGACTTGTGCAGATGTTTGATGCTGATTTTGCTGCTGGAGCTGCTCATGCTGCTCATGCCGATCGTGCCGGTCGTGCTGTTTAAGTTGTTCATGGTGGTTCACCTACGCTTTCTTCGGACGCCAAGCGAATAATTTCGGTTCGATAACAACGTTCAGGATTACTTCAATGACGAGCATGACCACGATAAAAACAAATGCATAACCGAGAACATGGGACATGTTGTACATCTGATACCAATAGTTGATCATATAACCGATGCCGTTCGACCGACCCATCAGTTCCACGAAGATAACCATCTTCCACGTCAGCCCGAGACCGAAGCGAGCGGAAGCCATCATGTATGGATACAGCTGCGGCAGGACGATCCGGCGAATGACGAGCGATCGGCGGGCGCGAAGCACCGTGCCAAGCTCCAGCAGCTTCTTGTCCAGCGACTTGACGCCTTCCCAGATGTTCATCGTGATCGTGAAGACCGTCGTCAGCATCGTCGCGACGATCGCCGATGCTTCGGACAGACCCAGCCAGAGGAAGATGACGACGATGTAGACTAGCGCTGGAATCGATATGCCGATCACGACCCAGAAGCTGAAGAAGGAACGGAATCGCTTCGACAGGCCGAGCAGACAGCCCAGCGTGATACCGACGATCATCGTCAGGAAGAAAGCCGTGAATACGCGGGACAGCGTGATGCCGAGATGATTGAATACATTCCCTTTCTGGATGTCCTTGAGCAACGTCTCCACGGTAAGCAGGGGCGAAGGCAGCACATGATCGGTCAGATATAAGGACATTAACCACCATACGGCTAAGAGCAATACAAGCGAGATTAATTTATTGGCAGAGCCGCTGAGCCAGGAGAAACTCCGTTTCCTCGGTGCTGTCAACACCTTGCCGGGCAACATCGGACTATGCATCGCTTCTTGTTTGACATTCATCTCCTTCAACACCTCTCTTCTTATGGATGGTCAGGCAGTGCCGCTGCGTTCGATCATCGCGATGATCTCGTCTGTCGGCAGGACCTGGCCAAAGTAAGTATCGATCACCTTCAGGCTGTGTTCGTGGAACGAAGCGTTCGAGATGCCTACCGCATCGCCGGCCACGATCACGTCATAATCCCGCTGATAAGCGTCTCTAGTCGTCGTCTCCACACACAGCGTCGTCGATACGCCGCAGATGATCAGCAGCTTGATCCCCTTCATGCGGAGCAGTGTATCCAGACGTGTATCATAGAAGGAGCTGAACCGGTGCTTCCTGACTGTCTCAGTTTCCGGTCCTACGAGATCCTTCAACTCGTCGATAAACGCGCTGTCCCAGGTTCTGACCAAGGCCGGGGCGCCAGTGCTGCGCTTCGCGGTGTGTGGCGTAATCTTGTGCGTGCGGCGAGTGACATCGTCCGGGTAATGCTCCTGTATCGTCCAGATGTCCAGGATCCCATGCTCCCGGCATGTTTCGATCAACTTCCTCACCGGCTCGACCGTCGCTTGCATCAAGCTCATGTTGGCGCCGGACCTTCCGATGCTCCCCTCGTCTTTGATGAAGCCGTTCTGCATATCGATGACGATGAGCGCCGTCTCCTCCGGGATGATGTTAAGCAAGGTTGTTTGACTCATTGATTCCCTCTCCTATCCTTGGTGGAATGATCTATTTTTGTATGGTTGAAGCCAATCGGATGAGACGTTCCATATACCTCTCCAGCGTTTCGCCGGGAGGTCTGGACAAGGCCAATGCTCCTGCGAGGTTTACCTCGTCTTCGAGCGCCCGCTGCAGGTGAAGCGTTGCCGGCTCAGGGCCGGTTGTCCATATGCCGAGCACGATACCGGAACGATCTGTTAGACTATTCAGAATTTTAAGAAATCGGTACGCAGTTGCCGGCATCTCCCCATACTCTGTATGTACGATGAGCTGGTAGACTCCCGCCGGCGCCTGTTTCTCGATGCTCGCAATATTCGTAAGCTCTGCTGTAGTGTGATGAATTCGTACCAGTTGCTCAAGAACCAAGTTTGCGAAATCTGTCGCTGCATCATCGGTCAACAGACGGATCCGCGCTGGTTCGCCGTTCGGTTCGTCGGCGATCCATTGCTTCGGTTCATATTCCAGACCACTGCGCTTCAGTATCCCATACAGGATAAACTCGGTGATCTGCTCGACGATCTCCTCTTGCAGAGCCTCCAGTTCCCCATCGCGGCCCAGCACATCTGCCATCTCTTCACGATTGCGGTAGTAGAACTGGTGCATGATCCCCCACATCATGAACAGGAATGGCTTCCCATCCACCCGCTCATTCACGAGGCCAAGCTGCTTCCACCTGCGGATGATCTGCACTCTGTCCTCTATGTCCTTGACCCAGAACTCCGTCACATAGTCTTTCAGGATCCCACTGCTGCCGAGCAACTCCCATTGGAAGATCTTGTACAGATTCGGATACTCACATTGGAATTGGTAATGGGCTCGAATGTACTTGCGAAGCTCCGACTCCGGATCATCCTTCTGCCATCCCATCGAGTTCACATGAACCTGCCATCTGTTAAACAGTCGCAGCAGCACTTCCTGGTAGAGCTTCTCCTTGGACTGGAAGTAATAATGGATCAACGCCTGGTTGACTTCTGCTCGGCGGGCAATGTCGCTCATGCGAGCTGCCGCAAACCCCTTCTCGCCGAACACTTCCTCTGCCGTTGTCAGGATTCGTTCATGTGCTTGCTGTTTCACCTCTTCTGCAATTCCAGTCACAGGACCTCCCCCTTTTGGGATTAACTATCCGGTTTAACTGTTTGATTAATTTGATACACAGATTATACAAGCTTCTATCTCCTTGTGTCAATTAATATAACACGAAATGACCATTCACGTTTTTTTATGCTATAATCAAAAAATAAGATCAATGATTTACGTTAGATTATATTACATTAGAGGAAAGATAGGATGGGATTCTGGAGAGAGAACTCGTCCGAAATACCTGAGTGAAAAAGCCATCACCCCGACATCAACCAGCAAGATAACTATCCAGTAACTGGAAGGAGGCGACGATTGTGATCGAAATCATAGACAAATTCGGACGCAGCAGAAGAGGACCTCGGCGCAGCTTGACCTATGAAGAAGCCTATCAAGCAGCGGAATTGATCATCAGCGGCCGGGCAAGTCCCGTGCAGATTGGCGCATTTCTCATGGCTGAACGCATCAAGATAGAATCCGCCGACGAGATCGGCGCTTTTGTCGACGTGATGCTGAAGTATGCTTACAAACAGAAGTTCCCCGTTTCCATCGATTGCACCGGCAGCGTGAGCGGAAGAACGCATTCCTTCATGGCCACCTTCCCTACCGCATTTGTCCTCGCTTCATGCGGCTTGCCAGTTACATTGCACGGTCATATGAAGTCGCGATATCGCGGGGCGGTTACGATGATCGATCTCTTGCAGCTCTTGGGCGTGCCGATCGAGCAGCCGTCCATCACCAACACCCTCATTCAGGCCGGATTGGAGTCAGGCGTCATGATCGTGCCAATCGAGGAGTGGTCACCTGCGCTCAAGCGGCTAAGACCGATCCGGGAGGAATTCGGCCTATATACAATCCTGGATATTGCCGAGCAGTATCTGCGTCCGACCTCCGCCCCCTATATGGCAACCGGCGTAGAATCAGAATCATCCTTCGAGCGCACCGTGCAGATCATGAAGCGGATCGGCGTACAACGGGGAATCATCGTGCAGGGCATGGATGGATCCGAAGATATCGGCGTGAGTTGCCGGACAAGAACGATCCTCTTCGATGGAGGCTTCCCGGAGCTGTTCATCGTCGACCCTGATATGTATGGTCTCGGCGCCACCATGCCGGAGAAGGAGTGGAGCGCCAGCGACCAATTGGCCGCGTCGCTCTCTGTGCTGCGCAACAACGCCGAACCTGAGCTGCGCAATGCGGTTGCACTCAACGCAGCAGTGCGATTATGGATGGCGAACATGGTCGATTCGATCGAGGATGGCATACGAGTAGCGCTTGTTTCACTGGAGCAAGGGGCCGCCAGAAGGAAGTACGAGACGTGGATCGCGGCGGCCGGCAGGACGATTCGCGAAGATGTCGGATAACTGTTAAAGATTTGCAAATATTGTGTGAACTCCTTCTCTCCCATCTTGGAAAACCTTCTCAGAATCGGCTAGAATGAACGCATACGAAGCGTCTGAGTTATCCATCCTATGCATGTGGCATTTAAGCAGGGTTCATCATTTGAGAAGGGGGATGTTCATCCTATGTCCAAGAAACGGTTAGCGACGATCTTCGTCGCCGCTGCTGCGTTGCTGATGTTGACAGCCTGTGGCGGTGGCGATGGCAACAGCAAGTCTGGCAACACCGGAGGCCAAGATAGCGGAGGAGCCGTCGTAGCTGAGAAACCGGCCGCTTATAACAATCGGTGCCTGAGCTGCCACGGTACAGACCTGAAAGGCAACGTAGGCGG
>Ga0310829_1001055_pt1 | contig 17197 bp, 12 predicted proteins | sample WT_ome_4_FD_202244 | JGI IMG/M metagenome (GOLD analysis project Ga0310829, IMG submission 202244) | Sorghum-adapted microbial communities enriched on wild type (WT) sorghum from Joint BioEnergy Institute, Emeryville, California, United... ... | reverse complement strand
GATGTCGGGTTTTGCGCCCTGCGCACGTCGTGGAACGTGACGTGGAGTTTCGCCGTGAGCGCCCGTTCGGCGAATGCCCGGGAAGCGAACGATTTGCTCCGCCACCTCACATCGAAGGAAACCGACCGGGTCGTCGGCGCCTATTGCGGTTCGCCCGTTCGCCGATCGACCTATGAAACGGACGGCGGAAGGCACCGGTGGTATCCGGCTCATTTGCAGCTGATCGAGCATCATGCCCGGCCGTTGCCGCAGATGGAGGGAGCGGGAGCCAAGATGGGCGCTTTGTATCAGGCACTGAGTGAAGCGTTCCGGGGGGAACGTTCCCCGGAAGAAGCGCTCGCCCGGGCGGAACGGGAAATTTTGAAGCATTTTGCCGACTGAACAGAACGACCCCGCGGGAAAGGGGGACAAGCGCGTTGAAGATCGTCATTGTCGGCGGCGTCGCGGCGGGCATGTCCGCCGCCTCCAAGATCAGGCGAACGGACGAAAACGCCGAAGTGGTCGTTTACGAGAAAGGGCAGTTTCTGTCGTACGGCGCCTGCGGCCTGCCCTATTACGTGTCCGGCGCCAATGAGGATTACCGAAAACTGATCGCCCGAACGAAGGAACAGTTCGAGCGGATGGGCATTCGGGCGCATACGCGCCACGAGGTGCTGAAAGTCGTGCCTTCCGCCAAACAGGTCATGGTGAAAAACCTCGAGACGGGCAAAGTGTTTCTCGAACGATATGACCGGCTGATGATCGCCACCGGCTCCAAACCGGTGATCCCGCCCGTGAAGGGACGGGAGCTCTCCGGTGTTCACGTGCTGAAATCGCTGGAGGACGGCATCGCGCTGAAAAGCGCCGCCAGTGAAGCATCCGTGCGCGACGTGGTGATCATCGGCGGCGGCTACATTGGCATCGAAACGGCGGAAGCGATGGCCGCCCTCGGCAAGCGCGTCCGCGTCATCGAGATGGGTGACCGCATCCTGCGTACCTTCGAACCGGAGATGACGGAAAGGGCCGAACGGGAATTGCGCGGCCATGACGTTGCCCTGCAGCTCGGCGAACGGGTGGAGGAAATCACCGGTTCCGCCGGGAAAGTGAGCGGCGTTCGCACGGACAAGGGCACCTATCCCGCGGATCTCGTGCTCATGTCCGTCGGCATGCGGCCCGCCACGGATTTTCTGCAGGGGACGGGCATCCAGCTGGCCGCGAACGGAGCGATCGTCATCGACCGGGAAATGCGCACGAGCGTGCCGGACATATACGCCGCGGGCGATTGCGCCCTGGTGTACAGCCGGGTGTCGGAGGAAAACACGTACATTCCGCTCGGAACGACGGCCAACAAAATGGGGCGGCTCGCCGGCGTCAACCTGCTCGGCGGCCGGGAAAAATTCATCGGCACGCTGGGCAGCGCGGCCATCAAAGTGTTTGACCTGGAAATGGCCCGCACCGGCCTGTCGGAGGAAGAAGCGAAGGCGCTGGCCATCGATTACGGCACCACCGTCGTCACGGCCTACGACCATCCGGCCTATTATCCGGATCCGACGGAAATCGTGCTGAAACTGATCTACGAGAACAAAACCGGCGTCCTGCTCGGCGCCCAGGGGGTTGGCCGGAAAGGGGTCGTGCTGCGCATCGACGTCTTTGCGGTGGCGATCCACAACCGGATGACCGCGCAAGAGATGGGCATGGTGGATTTGTGCTACGCGCCTCCCTTCGCCGGCGTCTGGGATGCCGTCCACATCGCCTGCAACGCGGTAAAAACGCGGTAAAACAGAGGTGATCCGATGCAAACAGCAAACAAAGGCAAACTCGTGAGCCTTGCCGAAGCGGCCGCGCTCGTCCGGGACGGGGACCGCGTCGCCCTGGGCGGCAACGTGCTGCACCGGGCGCCGATGGCGTTCGTCCGCGAACTGGCCCGCCAGGGGAAGAAGGGGCTGAAGCTGGTCAAAACGGCCGGCGCCCATGACATCGATCTGCTTTGCGCCGCCGGCTGCGTGGCGGAAGTGGATGCCGGTTTCGTCAGTTACGAAACGGAATTCGGCCTCGCCGCGCACTACCGCAAGGCGGTGGAGGCCGGTGCCGTCAAAGCCAACGAACATGCCTGCTACACGGTCATCGGCGCGCTGCGCGCCGCGGCAACCGGCGCGCCCTTCATGCCGGTGGTCGGGCTGAAGACCGGCGATCTGATCAAGGAAAACGATTATTTCACGATCATCCCCGATCCGTTCGGCGGCGTTCACGTGCCGGTGGTGAAGGCGATCGTGCCCGACGTGGCGGTCATTCACGTGCAGGAGGCGGACGCCGCCGGCAATGCCGTCATCCACGGTCCGAAATACGAGGACGTGCTCATGAGCCGGGCGGCCAAATCCGTCATCGTCACCGCCGAGCGCATCGTGTCGGCACAGGCGTTCAGGCAGCGTCCGGAGCAGGTGGACATCCCCGGCTTCCTTGTCGCGGCCGTCGTCCACGCCCCGCGGGGCGCGGCTCCCTGTGCCTGTGACCGGGCGTACGAGGCGGACACCCGGGCACTTGAGCGTTTCAAAAAACTGGACGCGGACCAAATCGGCGACTATCTCGCCGAATACGAAAAAAGTGACCGGTCCGCGAAAACGTTCGGGGGGTGGAACCGATGAGCGTGAACCCGCAAACGATTGCCGACACGATGGTTTGCGCCATGGCGCGCCTGCTGCAGGACGGCGAGCGGGTGTTTCACGGCGTCGCTTCCCACATGCCGATGGTGGCGATGGCGCTGGCGAAACGGCTTCATGCCCCGAATCTGGTGCAGCTGAACATTCCAGGCGGCGTCAATCCGCCTTCCATCGCCAAGGCCAACGTTTCTTCCGCCGGCGGCGATTTGCTTGCCGGTGCGGAAAGCTATTTTCCGCTCATGGACATCTTTGACCTGTCGATGCGCGGCGGACTTGACGTCGCGTTCCTCGGCGGCGTCCAGTTTGACGTGCACGGCAACGTGAACGCTTCGGTGATCGGCGATTACCGCAAACCAAAGGTTCGCATGCCCGGCGGCGCCGGCAGCGCGGTGCTCATTCCGACGGCCAAGAAAGCGATCATCTGGCGGACAAAACATGACCGGCGCACGTTCGTCGAGCAGGTGGACTTCGTCACGACGCGGGGCAACGTCTGGAAAATCGTCACGCCCCTATGCGTGTTTGAATACCGCCAAGGCCGGCTGTGGCTCGATTCGGTCCATCCCCATTCCTTCCTGGATGAGGTCAGGGAAAACACCGGGTTTGAACTTCAATACGACGAAATCCGGACGACGCCGGCGCCGACCGCCAGGGAGCTGGCCGCGCTCCGGCAGGTCGATCCGCGCAATTGGCGGTTGAAGGAGGTTGGCCGATAAACGATGAAGCGGGTGGCGATTTTCGGGGGAAGCGGATTGATCGGCGGGGAACTGGCCCGCGTCCTGACGGAACGGGGCGACCGGGTGACCGTCGTGTCCCGGCGCCCGCGCTCCGGGGATGAAAGCGGCGATGCATTCCTTCATCATACATGGCGGCAGCTGGAGGCGGAGCCGGAGCTGCTGGAAGGATACGACGCCTTCGTCAACCTGGCGGGAGAGACGATCAACCAGCGGTGGACGGACAAGGCGAAACGGCGCATCGTCGATTCCCGTCTGGAGGCGACCCGGCGGGTGAGCGAAATCGTCTCCAAACTCGAACGAAAGCCGGAGGTCGTGGTGAACGCCTCTGGCATGTCCATTTACGGCTATTCGAAAGAGGATGCTTTCGACGAAGACAGCCCGGTGCGGCCGACGGATTTTCTCGCCCGGACGGTGCAGGAATGGGAGAAGGCCGCGGACGACATTCGCGGCGTCCGTCTCGTCAAATTGCGCATCGGACTCGTGCTGGGCACCTCCGGCGGCGCTTTCCCCCTCGTGACGCTGCCGTACCGGTTGTTCGTCGGCGGACGGGTGGGAAGCGGCCGGCAATGGATGAGCTGGATCCACATCCGGGACATGGTCGGCATCATCGCATTTGCCATCGACCATAAGGTCGTGACGGGGCCGGTGAACTGCACGGCGCCGCATCCGGTGACCAATGACGAGTTCGGCCGGGCCGTGGCGCGGGCGCTCGGGCGGCCCCACTGGTTCCCGGTCCCGGCGGTGCTCCTGAAAGTCGCCTTCGGCGAAATGGCGGAAGTGCTCCTGAAAGGACAGCGGGTGCTGCCGAAACGGATGACGGCGTTCGGCTATGCGTTCCGCTTCCGGACGATCGACGAAGCGGCGGCCAATCTGCTGCGTGCCCGCAAGACGGATTGACGGGTCTGGCGGCGGGCGCTGTGCAGCAAGCGCTCCTCCGGCTGCGAGGTTACGGCTTCACGACTTCCTTCAGCACGGCGATGAACGCTTCCGCCGATTTGGGCAAATATCTCCCGTAGCGGTAGGCGATCACGAGGGTGCGCGTCGGTTTCGGCTCGGCCAGCGGAACGTAGGCCGGCGTCAGGGGAATGCTCCGGTCGCGGGTCACCATCCGCGGCACGAAGGCGATGCCCATGCCGGCGGCGACGAGCGCCTGCACCGTGTCGATGTTGCTGCTTTCAAACACGATGTTCGGTTCAAACCCGGCTTTCCGGCAAAGATCCACGGTGATCATGCGGAAGCCTTGTCCTTTTTTCAGGACGATGAACGGTTCGCCTTTCAGGTCTTCAATGCGCACCCCGTCGCGGCGTCGGTCCGCTTCGGCGAGCGGATGTCCGTGCGGCACCGCCAGGCAAATCTCCTCCTCGATCAACGTCTCCCAGGAGAGGGACGGATCCGCCAGGGGCAGGGATAGCAGGCTGATGTCGGTTTCGCCGGATGCCGTGAGCGCCTCCAGGTTGCGGGTCGTTTCTTCCACCAGCTGGATTTCGATTTCCGGGTAGCGGGCGTGGAACACCGGCAGCACAAGGGGCAAAATGTGCGATCCCGTGATCGGCAGGCTGCCGACGACGAGACGACCCTTGCGCATTTGCGAAATGTCGTCCATTTCCCGTTTGAGCATTTCCACCGTGTCGATGATTTTCTGGGCTTTTTCCATGAAAATTTTGCCCGCGTAGGTCAGTTCCACCGAGTTGGTGTTGCGGGAAAACAGCTGCACGCCGATTTCCTTCTCCAACTTCGCCAATTGCTGGCTGAGGGAAGGCTGGGCGATGTGCAGCTTTTCGGCGGCGCGGGAAAAATTCAGTTCTTTCGCGATGGCGAGGGCATACTGCAGTTGACGCAGTTCCATCCGGACCGGCTCCTTTCCGGGATGACAGGGGTGTGGAGAAGCTTGGACGGCATTTATAAACATCGGCTTTTTTATAGCTTCAACCTATCGGTTCTATAGTTATTATATCTTGGATCAATCATGCGCGAAATGATAAGATAGGGTCAAGTTTGAAAAGGGGTGATGGCGTTATGGGAAAAACCCTGTACGAGAAAATTTGGGAACGGCACGTCATCCATCAGGAAGAAGGAAAACCGGCGATTTTGTACATTGATCTGCATCTTGTGCACGAAGTGACTTCGCCGCAGGCGTTCGAAGGATTGCGCCTGGCCGGCCGCAAGGTGCGTCGTCCGGACTTGACCTTCGCCACGATGGACCACAATGTGCCGACGAAAGACCGGTTCAACATCGTGGACCCGATTTCGAAGCAACAGATCGAAACCTTGGAGAAAAACTGCCGGGATTTCGGCATCAAGCTGTTTGACCTGAACACGGTGGACCAGGGCGTCGTGCACGTCATGGGGCCGGAACTGGGCCTGACCCAGCCGGGCATGACGATCGTGTGCGGCGACAGCCATACGTCGACCCACGGCGCGTTCGGCGCTTTGGCGTTCGGCATCGGCACCAGCGAAGTGGAGCACGTGCTGGCCACCCAATGCCTCCAGCAGGCAAAGAGCAAAACGATGGAAGTGCGCGTGAACGGCAAACTGCCTCCGGGCGTGCGGGCGAAAGACCTCATTCTCGGCATCATCGCCAAGTTCGGCACCGACTTTGCCACCGGGCACGTCATCGAGTACACCGGGGAAGCGATCCGCAGCCTGTCGATGGAAGAACGCATGACGGTATGCAACATGTCCATCGAGGCGGGCGCCCGCGCCGGCCTGATCGCGCCGGATGAAACCACATTCGAATACCTACGCGGCCGCGAATACGCGCCGAAGGGCGAAGCGTTCGACCGCGCGGTGGAATACTGGAAGACGCTCCGCACCGACGAAGACGCGGTGTACGACGCCGTCGTCGAATTTGACGCCAGCACGCTGGCGCCGCAAGTCACCTGGGGCACCAGCCCGGGCATGGGCACCGACATCACGCAATGCGTGCCGGATCCGGAAAGCTTCCCGACGGAAAACGAGCGGAAAGCGGCCCGCAAGGCGCTGGAATACATGGGCCTTGTACCGGGCACGCCGATGTCGGAAATCAAAATCGACCGCGTGTTCATCGGCTCCTGCACGAACGGCCGGATCGAAGACCTCCGGGCAGCCGCCCGCGTGGTCAAAGGGTACAAAGTCGCCCCGACGGTCCAGGCGATGGTCGTGCCGGGTTCGGGACGCGTCAAACTGCAAGCCGAGAAGGAAGGGCTCGACAAAATTTTCATCGAGGCCGGTTTTGAATGGCGGGATGCGGGATGCAGCATGTGCCTCGCGATGAACCCGGACGTGCTGCAACCGGGCGAACGCTGCGCATCGACCTCCAACCGGAACTTCGAAGGCCGCCAGGGCCGCGGCGGACGCACCCACCTGGTGTCGCCGGAAATGGCCGCCGCCGCCGCGATCATGGGCCATTTTGTGGACGTGCGGGATTGGCAGTTCAAGACGGAAGCCGTCGTCGGCTGACGGGGAAAGGGGAGCTCAAGCGATGGAGGCATTTGTGAAGCATACGGGCATTGTGGCGCCGGTTGACCGCGTCAACGTGGATACGGACGCCATCGTGCCGAAGCAGTTCCTGAAACGGATTGAACGGACGGGGTTCGGCCAGTTCCTGTTTTTCGAGTGGCGTTTTGACGAGGACGGCAACCCGAACCCGGATTTCGAAATGAACAAACCGCGTTACCAGGGCGCTTCGGTGCTCATTTCGCGGGCCAACTTCGGCTGCGGCTCGAGCCGCGAACACGCGCCGTGGGCGATTCTCGACTACGGATTCCGCGTCGTGATCGCGCCGAGTTTTGCCGACATTTTCTACAACAACTGTTTTAAAAACGGCATTTTGCCCGTGACCCTTTCGGAGGAGCAGGTGGAAGAGCTGTTCCAGCGCACGGCGAAGCATGAAGGATACAAGCTGCATGTCGACCTGGAAAACAAGACGATCACCGACGATTACGGCCTGTCCTACACGTTCGACCTGGATGAGCACCGCCGGCAGTTTTTGCTCCTCGGCCTGGACGACATCGGGTTGACCCTGCAGCACGAAGACAAAATCGCCGCCTACGAGGCAACGCGCGTCGCGTTTTGACAGGCTGAGCGCGAATACCGCCCTCCCGTACCACGGGCAGGGCGTTTTTGTTTGGCCGGAATTCGTTTCATTGCCCGGCCGTTTCGCAACTATTTTGGCGCACGGTCGTCTAATAGAGTGGACATTTTGCCGAAAAATGCAGGCGTTAGTTCTGTAAGTCCAATCCGGAATTTGCTAGAATGATAGCATGGGAACAAAACCAAGAAATCATGACCGAGAGGGGATTCGCGGATGAAGCCGGGATGGAACAAGGTTTTCAAAAAACTGGTGCTGCTGGCGCTCGCCGTGTGCCTGATCGTGCCGCAGACCGCCTGGGCGGAAGGGGAAGAAACCGTTCCGATTTGGCAGTTCCAGGACATGGCCGAAAGCCACTGGGCCACGAAACACGTCAGGAAAATCGGTTTGCTCGGCATCACGAGCGGCGACGACAAGGGAAGATACAATCCGACACAGAACATTACCCGGGAACAAGCGGTCATCATGGCCATCAACCTGCTCGGGTTGCAAGAGGAAGCGAAGGCGAACACGGTGCAGGTCAATCTCGGTTTCAGCGTCAGCGCGTGGGCCGAGCCGTACGTCAAGTATGCCGTCGTCAAAGGCATCATCGATCTGCGGGATGAAGCCGGCAACGTCACGTCGGCCGGGGCATGGGGGACGGTATCGGCATCCCGCGAGTGGATCGCCAAACTGGTGGCCAAAGCGCTCGGCAAAGACGCCGATGCCGCCGATCTGGACGGCGCCTACACCGGTTTTGTCGATGACGCCGCCATCAGCGACGGATATTCCGGCTATGTGAACGTCGTGAAAAATCTCGGCATTATCGTGGGCGACAACAACAACCGGTTCAATCCGACTTCCCCGATCACCCGGGCGGAAATGGCCGTCGTGTTCGGCAAGGCGGAACAGCTGCTCACCACGCGCAACGCCCATGTCGTGACGGGGACGTTCGAATCCGGCAATCAGACGTCCATCACGTTGCGCACGTCTGCCGGCACGGTCGTCTATCCGCTGGCGGACGATGCCGTGTTCTACGCCCATGACAGCAACAGCCCGATCCTGCCGTCCAATTTGACGCTTGGCGACGCCATCTTTCTGATTCAGTACGGCGGAAAGGCATACTATATTGAAAAAACGGTCCAGACGGTCCGTTACGAAACGATCGTCGGCGAGTTCGTGAACATTTACACGGATACGTCGGCCGGACAGACGACGAGAATCGCGATTATCGTGGACGGGGAAACCCGTACCTATCCTTTCTCTGCAAGTGTCACTTCGTTCACGAGGGAAAACGGCACCGGCATTTCCACCAGTGAAATCACGCCGGGCAGCGTGCTGGAGTTGCGCCGGGTAGCCGGAACGGAACAGATCACCAGCGTCGTGGTGAAGAAGGCGGTAGATCGCAAAACGATTTCCGGCACCGTGGAGCGCATTTTTGCCGATCAGCGGCTGATCGAAATCAAGGATCCCGCAACGGGCGAACGGCAACCGTTGTACACGGTGACGGCGGATGCCGCCGTTTGGTCCGGATCGCGGCAAATCACCCTTGCCGACTTGCATGTGGGTGACGAAGTGAGCCTTTACCTGGTGGACGGCTCCGTTCAGGAAATCGTGGTCGTAAAGTCCGCGGTGACGACGGTGGAGGGCAAGGTGCAGAAGGTGGATGCGAGCCTTCGGGTCATCCATCTGTACGGCACGCCGATTGTCGGATATGAAGCGGAGTCGAACGCGGTGATTTCCATCAGCGGTTTGAACGCGCCGAAACTGAGCGACATTCAGACCGACGACGAAGTCGTTTTGGAACTGAACGAGAAGCAGCGCATCACGAAGGTGACGGTGCTGAACCGTTCAATCGACGCCCGGATGGGCGTGGCGTTCGTCATGTTCCATGAAGACAGCAACACGCTGATTTACGAGGATCATGAGAAGAATCTGGAAAGAAAGGTGCTGTCGGCGAACACGGCCATCGTGAACCAGTACGGCAGCCAGATCGACCTGAACCAGATCAACCAACATTTCCGGGAAGGGGACAAGATCGACCTTGTCATCACCGGGGACCGGATCGTGCGCATGGGTTACTCCAAAACGTATACCGGCGTCCTGAAGCAGATTTCCGCCCAGACGAACACGATCGTGATGGATGCCGACGAATTCGGGGAAGTGTCGTTCACTTACACGAACGCGCCCGCGGTCGCCCTGTTCGGCAAACCGAACGCCACCATGAGCGATTTGCTGATTGGCAACCGTATCAAGCTGGAACTCGACCCGACGCAAAAACGGGTGATGTTCATCGCCATCGAATTCCAGCAGCTGTTCAAGGTCAAGGAGAAGCTCTCCTACAAGATGGTGGTGACGGACAGCGCCGGCAAATCGCATGACATCACGAATTTGACGGCCGTGAGCTTCACCCATTATGACAAACTTTACGCCACTTATGCGGATGTGACGGCGGGCGAGTACGTGATGGTGACGTTCTCGGGCAACTCGGCGACGAACGTATACGTCCCGCGGCTGTCCTACGGCATCGTGCAAAACGTCGACCTGGTCAACAACACCTTCACCTTCACGGAATACGGCAAAACGGCGCGCGTCGTCACCGACAACCGGCTGTTGGACATCGGCGGAACGTCCTACTATTCCGTAAGTCCGCTGAAATCCGGCGATCGGATCATGCTGGTGGAAGGGGACAACGGAATCCGTTTCGTCACGCCTCTCGTCAAACAGCAGCGGAAAGTGTTCCGCTACATCGCCAATACGCAAACGGTGCAATTTACCGCCGTCAATTTGAATGAGCAAAACATGTTCAAGGTGGATGCCAGCGTCTATGTGCACCAACAGGGCACGCCGATTGCGGCGTCGACGCTGAAGAAGGACGACGTGGTCGATGTTTACTTCCACGAAAGCCGTCTCTTCGAAATCGAGAAACGGTAAACGCAAAGCATGGCGCCAATCGGGCGGGCGAAAGCCCGCCCTTTTTCGCAAATGAAAGACGGGAGGCCGGGGTAAGACATGAACCAAAAAACGGTGCGCCGCATTCTCGATACGATCGCCGAAATGTTTCCCGACGCACATTGCGAGTTGAACCATTCCAACCCGTTTGAACTGACGATCGCCGTTCTACTGTCCGCCCAGTGCACCGATGAGACGGTCAACCGGGTGACGAAGGACCTTTTTCAAAAATACAAAACGCCCGGGGACTACGTGTCCGTCAGCCGTGAGGAACTGGAGCAAGACATTCGCCGCATCGGCCTGTACCGCAACAAGGCGAAACACATTCAGGAGCTGTGCCGCATGCTGATCGACGAATACGGCGGGGAAGTGCCGCAAACGCATGCGGAGCTGGTCAAATTGCCCGGCGTCGGCCGCAAGACGGCCAACGTAGTCGTCTCCAACGCTTTCGGCGTGCCGGCCATCGCGGTGGACACCCACGTGGAACGCGTCTCGAAGCGGCTCGGCCTGGCGGCGCCCGATGATACGGTGCTGCAGGTGGAGCAAAAATTGATGAAACGGGTGCCGAAGGAAGAATGGACGATCACCCATCATCGGCTCATCTTTTTCGGACGGTACCATTGCAAAGCCCAGTCACCGCAGTGCGACATCTGCCCGCTGCTTGATTTGTGCAAAGAAGGCAAAGCCCGCATGAAAGCCGGCAAACCGGCCAAACTAACGGGCAAACGGGTCAAAGGCGGGAAATGAAATGAGATGCATTTCGGTATACACGAGCGACTATTCCCGATTTTCCGATCTGTACGAGCAAATTTTGCGGACGCCCCTCGGCGAGCATGAGGAAAAAACGCTGGAAGGCGTCGTGTTCTGCGATTCCGGGGAAACGAGCGTCGAATTCCTCAACCGGTTGAAGCAAAAACCGGAGGTGGCCGTCCTGAAGTTGAAAGACAGCGAAATCACCATTTTGCAACACGGCGAAGTGTTTGAAATATTTCTCCCTGAATCGGAAAATGTGGTACACTAGAAACCGGCTTTGTCGAACGGATGGTCCGGCTTGGCCGGATTTTTTCATGGTTCGGCTGCGATTGCCGCGATTTTTCGTGCGGCCGGCCGCCGGTTGGACGGGCGGCTTGCCGCCTTTTGACGGATTGAGACATACGGGGAGAGGAAACAGACGTGTTGCCGGAGGAATGCAGAGCTTTATTGGACGAATTGGAACGTTTGCGACGCCGGTTTTCGGAAGCCGGAGACGGGGAAGCGGCGGACAAGACGGCGGAGCTGGCCGGCAAGCTGCGGGGAGGCCGCATCGCGGTCGCGTTCAGCGGTCACTTCTCGGCGGGGAAATCGAGCCTCGTCAACAAACTTTGCGGCAAGCCGCTCCTGCCGAGCGGGCCGATTCCGACGAGCGCCAACCTGGTGCGGATCACCCGCGGCGAAGAGGAGGCGGCGTTCGTCACCGACCGGGACGGCACGAAGCGCATTTCGTTTGAACAGTTGGCCGAGGCGTGCAAAGACGGAGCGGCGTTTCCGCGCATCGAAATCCGGACGGCGGCAGGGATCGTCGAAGGAGGATTGGACCTGCTGGATACGCCCGGGGTCGACTCCACCGACGATGCGCACCGGGAAGCGACGGAAACTTCCCTGTACCTGGCCGACGCCGTCTTTTTTGTAACCGACTACAACCATGTGCTATCCGAAACGAACCTGTTTTTCCTGCGCAAATTGGAGGACATGGGAAAACCGTATGCGGTGCTGGTGAACCAGGTGGACAAACACCGGCCGGGGGAAATGTCGTTCGGCGACTATCGGAACCTTGTGGAACAAACGATTTCCGACTGGCAGTTGAAACCGTTTGCGGTGCTGTACGTGTCGGTGAAATCGCCGGACCATCCGCTCAGCGAATGGAACCGGTTGCTTCAACTTCTGGACGGGCTGAAAACGCACGCCGCAGAAATCGCTGCGGTCGGCGTTTCCCGGGCGATGATGGAATTGATCCGGCAACATGCCGAACGTGTTTATCCGCTGGATGAGTCGGAGGAAGAAGCGGCGGACGGCGCGGACGGCCGGGCGGAGGCGGAAGCTGCATTCGCGGAGGTGAGCGACCGGCTCGCCGAAGTCCGGCGCAGGCAGGAAGAAATCTGCAAGGAGCCTGATGCGAAACGGGCGGCCTTTCTTGCCGAACTCGGGAAGCTGATCGACAACGCGCAACTGATGACGGCCGACGTGCGGGAATTGGCCGGCGCCTATCTGGAAAGCCGCAGACCGGGGTTTCGGGTCGGCCTGTTTTTTTCCGGTGCGAAGACGCGGGAAGAGCGGGCGAGCCGGCTTGCCGCTTTCAAGGGAAAGCTGGCGGAGCACGTGGAATCCCGGCTGGTTTGGCATTTGAACCAGTTGCTCGGGCCGCATTTTGCAACGGAATTGTCCGAAGAGGAACTGGCGGAGGCGGTCCGGGAAGGGGCGGTATTGTCCGACGCCTATACGCTGACCTATTGCCAAATGCTGGAGAACGAAATCAAAGGCAGGTACCGGCGCCAAGCGACCCATCTTTATGACGGCACGGTGCTGGCGGAAAACCGCAGGGAGGCCGAAGCGCGGCTTGCAGGGATGGCGGAGGAGGCCGCGGCGGCGGAAGAAGCGCTCGGGACGGCCGAGCGGCGGATCATGGCATGGCGGGACAGGGAAGCTTTGGCGTCGGCGTTGTCCGAACCGTTCCGCGCGACGGCGGACCGGCCGGCGCTGCCCGCAGGATTTGCCGGTCTGCCGGACGTTGCTTCGTCCGGAACGAACGATCGGGCGGACGAGGGGAAAGAAAGCAAAATGACGGTTTTGCCGGAAGACGGCGGAACCGGGCGGACGGCGCACGGAGGCGCGGCGCTGAACGTGCCGGATGCGGGCGCGTCCGGTCCGGCGGTTGACAGACGGCCGGAAGGAGCCATGCCGGGCTTGCCGACCGACGGCGCACCCGTCCCGGCGGGGAGTGGAGCCGCATCGGCGAATCGGGGAAGCGGACCGGAAGCGGACGTGTTCCGTTACAGGTCCATCCTGGAACAGGCGGCGGACCGGCTGGCGGCAGCCGCGGACTTGCTCCGGGACGTGCCTGCCATGGAGACGGAACGGGATTCGTTGGCCAAACGGGCGGAAAAACTTCGGAACAACCGGTTTACGGTTGCCTTGTTCGGCGCCTTCAGCGCCGGCAAATCATCGTTCGCCAACGCCCTGTTCGGGGCATCCGTCCTGCCGGTGTCGCCGAACCCGACGACGGCGGCCATCAACGCGGTGCTTCCGCCGGATCCCGATCATCCCCACGGCACGGCCGTCATCCGGATGAAAACGGAAGCGGAACTGTTGGACGACCTGCGGCATTCCCTGTCCATGCTCGGCGTATCGCCCGAGGGCGTCACGACGCCGGAACAGGTGCTGGCCGCCATGGAAAGGGCGCTCCATGGGGCGTTCCCTCCGCGGGGCCGCGCCCACGTCTCCTTCATCCAGGCGGCAGCCAAAGGGTATGCTGCGGCCAAACAAAAGCTCGGCACCTCCTGGCGGGCCGATGTGGAAGTTTACCGGCAATACGTGGCGGAAGAAGAGAAGTCGTGTTTCGTCAAGTCCATCGATCTGTTTCTCGATTCGCCCCTGGCTGGGCAGGGCGTCGTGCTGGTGGATACGCCGGGCGCCGATTCCGTCCACGCCCGCCACACCGGCGTCACGTTCAATTATATCCGCCAGGCGGACGCGATACTGTTCGTCACCTATTACAACCATGCCTTCTCCCGGGCGGACCGGCAATTTCTCGAACAGCTCGGCCGGGTGAAGGACGCCTTCGAGCTCGACCGCATGTTTTTCCTCGTCAACGCGGCGGATTTGGCCGAATCGGAAGACGAACTCGGGCAGGTGCTCGATTACGTCGGCAAGGAACTCGTCCGTCACGGCATCCGCAATCCGCGCCTGTTCCCCGTCTCCAGCCGGGAAGCGCTTGAGGCCAAGCTGACGGGGGACGCGAACAGGCTCGGGCGCTCCGGGTTCCCCGCCTTCGAAACGGCGTTTGCGCGTTTCGCGTCCGGGGAATTGGCGGACACGCTGCTCCGGGCGGCGGAACTGGAGCTGACGCGGATTCACGGACGGATTCGCCGGTTGGCCGATCAGCATCGTGCGGATGCGGGCGAGCGGCGGGAACGCGCCGAAACGATCCGGCGGGAAGCGCCCGGAATTCTTCACGGGTGGCGGGAAGAAACGGTTTTGCGGGGGAAGGAGCGGATCCGGCGGGAACTCGAGGAATTGGTGCATCACGTGAAAAAGAGGTGTCTGTACCGATTCGGTGGACTGTTTTCGGACGCGTTCCATCCGTCGGTGCTGCGCGACGACGTGCGCGACGTCGGCATCGCCCTCACTTCGGCGTGGAACGAACTCGTACAGGCGGTGACGACGGACGTGGCCGGGGAAATGTTGGCGACCGGCTTGCGGATGGAACAGTATGTCGCGAAGGAACTCCTCGCCTGGCGGAAACAGGCGGCCGATCGGCTGCAGGAAGCCTTTCCCGAGTGGACGGAAGGCGCCTGGGAACCGCCGGCTGCCGGCATGCCGGAACTGGATGAAGGGCTCGATCCCGAACCGGTTTCGGCCGGACAGCTGTCCCGGCGGTTCCGGAACGCCAAATCGTTCTTCGAAGGCGGCGGAAGGGACGCGATGCGCGAGTGGTTGGAAAGCCTGTTGATGGACGCGGCGTCCCGGTACGCGGACCGGATGGCGGAAACGTTGTCCGGCTATTACGTCCGCAGGTTCGGGCAACTGCTGGAGGAAGCGGACGGCGCGCTCCGCGACGAACTGGAACGTTTTGCCCGGGCGTACGCAGACGAAGCGGCCGGTGGGACGGCGGTCGACTGGGAGACGCTTGCAAACCGGTTCGGAGCGATCGCGGCGGACAAACGGCCGGAAGCGGTCGTCGTGAATTGACGAGAAGGCAATCCTCGAACAAATGCGGTTTCGACGGGCATGACGGACGGCCAAGCGCCGTTCCGGGGTGCCCGTTTTTGCTTGGGGGAAAGGATTGTTCGCGACGCCCCCCGGAGGTTCGCCGGGACAACCGTCCGATTACCCGAAACCCGAAAAAATCGGGTTTCAGGACGGTTGGGGGCGCGTGTCGGGGTCTGAAACCCGAAAAAATCGGTTTTCGGGCATTCCGACGTCCGCGGTCTGTTTTTGTTGACGGGCGGCAGGCTTTCCTTTTCGCATGTTGCCGCAATGTGATGAATAGGTTGGGGATGGGGGAAATTACACGTTTGGCGAGGGGAAGATCATGCGGATTGAGGTGGTCAGGCCGGGGGAAACGATATGGAACATCGCCCGGCGGTACGGGTTGACGGTGGAACAGGTGGCGGAGGCGAACGGCCTGTCGGATCCGAACCGGCTCGTCGTCGGCCAGGCGCTGGTGATTCCCGTGAGCGGGGACACGCATCTGGTGGCGCCCGGCGAAACGCTGTGGATGATTGCCGTGCGATACGGCGTCAGCGTGGAACAGTTGATGCAATTGAACGGCATCGTGAATCCGAACGAACTGCAGGTCGGCACGGTGCTGCAGTTGCCCCGTCCGCCGAAGCGAGCCATTTTGGTCAATGCCTATCTGCAAGTGACGACTCCGGAGAAAGACTTGCCGATTATCCGGGAAACGGCACCTTATTTGACGTATTTCAGCTTTTTTCAATACCGGACCCTGGCCACGGGAGAGCTTGTCGGCATGAATGACGGGCAGCAACTGGAAGCGGTTCGGCAAACGGCCGCGGCGCCGATGATGGTGGTGAGCAATTTTGCCGACGGCAATTTCTCTCCCGACATCGCGAGGGCGGTGTTCACCGACCCGCAGGCCAGAAGCCGGCTGATCGGCGAAATCGTGGAAACGATGCGGACAAAGGGATTTCGCGCGGTCAATCTTGATTTTGAGAACCTCGGCCTCGAAAACCGCGATCCGTACACCGCCTTCGTCCGGGATTTGGCACCGGCGGTCCGTCAGGCGGGCGGCTTGCTGTCGACGGCTTTGGCGCCGAAGACGAGCTCGGGTCAGGCCGGCACCTGGTATGAAGGCCACGATTACGGTGCGCACGGAACGTTGGCCGATTTTGTCATTCTGATGACGTATGAATGGGGGTGGTCCGGCGGCCCGCCGATGGCCGTCTCCCCGATTCCTCAAATGCGGGCGGTGCTCGATTACGCGGTGACGGTCATCCCGCGGAACAAGATCGTGATGGGCGCGCCGTTGTACGGTTACGACTGGACGCTGCCGTATGTGGCCGGCGGCGAGTTCGCCCGTGCCCTGAGCCCGCAAGCCGCCGTGGAGCAGGCCGCCCGGGTCAACGCGGCGATCCAGTACGATCCGGTGGCCCAGGCGCCCTATTATCGCTATTGGGATGCGGAGGGCCGGGAACACGTCGTCTGGTTCGAGGACGCCCGCAGCATGCAGGCCAAATTCGACCTGATCAATGCGTACGGCCTGTCCGGCATCAGCTATTGGGTGCTGGGCAACGCTTTCCCGCAAAATTGGATGCTGCTTGCCGACAATTTTGATATCCGGCGGGCGTAAAATTTGAAAGCCTGCCGGATCTGTAACGGAATGACAGGGCGTTATTTCGGGGAAAAGCTACGTTTTAAAATGCAACGGAACGACAGGACGCTGTTTTGCGATCTTTGCCCAAAAACGGGCTTGTTATGGTGAAATCGTGCCTTGTCGGATGACGTACAATTGTTTGTGTAGCAAAATTTGGAGTCTTAACAGATTACAAAAAAGTAGGGTACCTTTGTTGGGATTGACGAGATCACCAGAAAGGAAGTTACCCTACTCATGT
>Ga0310829_1001053_pt1 | contig 17209 bp, 16 predicted proteins | sample WT_ome_4_FD_202244 | JGI IMG/M metagenome (GOLD analysis project Ga0310829, IMG submission 202244) | Sorghum-adapted microbial communities enriched on wild type (WT) sorghum from Joint BioEnergy Institute, Emeryville, California, United... ... | reverse complement strand
AACGGGAAAATCATTAAAGGCAAAGGCATCTACCGATCGGTTTTCTTTATGCCGGTCGTTCTTTCCACCGTTGTCGTCTCGCTGTTCTGGTCGATGATGTACAACTATCAGATCGGTCTGATCAACAATTTGCTGATTCAACTGGGACTCGATTCGTGGGTGCGCAATTGGCTCGGAGAACCGGGTTTTGCGGTGTTTGCGATTTGCATCGCCTTGATGTGGCAATACAGCGGCTTCTACATGGTCATTTTCCTGTCCGCTTTGCAAAGCGTTCCGGCCGACGTGCTGGAAGCGGCGGAAATCGACGGAGCGATCGGTTTCCGCAAAACGTGGAGCGTCACGCTTCCGATGATATCCGGCACCATTCTCACCAGCGTCGCCCTCTGCATCAGTTACGCGCTGAAAACGTTTGACATGATCTTTGTCATGACCAAAGGCGGGCCCAACCACGCGACGGAAGTGATGGCCACCTACATGTACCATTCCTCGTTTTCATCGCTCAGGTATGGCTACGGAAGCGCGATTTCCACCGCCATCATCGTGTTAAGCTTCATTTTTATTTTCGTCAGCCGAACGATCATGCAGAAGATATTGAGGTGAGCGACGACATGCGGTTGTCCGGAAAGAGGCCGGTATCTCATCGCATCTTGCAATTGTTGTTCAGCGTCATGCTAATCGTCAACCTTTACCCGATCGTCTGGATTTTCTTTAATTCGCTGAAAACAGACGACCAATTGTACGACAATCCGTTTAACTTTCCCGCCATCCCCAAATGGAGCAATTACGCCGAAGCTTGGGTGTCGGGAAAAGTCGGACAGTATTTTATGAACAGCGTTTTTACCAGCGTCGCATCCGTCCTGTTCATCCTGATTTTGTCCACATGGGCGGCTTTTTTTATCAGCCGGTTCGAATTCAAAGGAAAATCGTTTATCTATTCCTTTTTTATACTGGGGATGCTCATTCCGCTGCATTCGACGCTTGTGCCGCTGTTTATCGAGCTGAACCATCTGGATCTGCTGAACACGCGGGTAACACTGTTGTTTCCGTACACGGCTTTTAATCTGCCCATCTCCATCCTGCTTCTTGTCAGTTACATGAATACGCTGCCGAGAGATTTGGAGGAAGCGGGGATTATGGACGGCGCAGGCGTCCTGGACATCTTTGCCCGGGTGACGCTGCCGATGGTCCGGCCGGTGCTCGTTACGGTGCTGGTGCTCGCCTTTATCGATACATGGAACGAATTTTCGTACGCGCTGGTGCTGATCAGCGATTCCGATTTGAAGACGCTGCCGCTCGGGATCGCCGGCATGTCGGAGCGCTACAAGCAAAATTACACGCTGCAAATGGCCGCGGTCATGATCGTGCTCGTCCCGACCATCGCCTTTTATCTCTCTTTTCAGAAGCAGTTGACCGAGGGCATGACGGCAGGATCGGTGAAAGGCTAAATCAGAAAGGAGCTTGGCAATCATGTCGGCTGCAGTCCAAACGTTGCAAAACTTTATTGGCGGAAAATGGGTGAATGCGGAAACGGCTGTTTTTGAAGATGTGTATAATCCGGCCACCGGCGAAGTGATCGCCCGCGTGCCGCTGTCCGCCGGCGACGAGGTGAACCGCGCGGTCCGAGCCGCCAGGGCGGCTTTTGCCGATTGGCGCAAGACGCCCGTCCCGCGCCGTGCCCGCCTGCTGTTCAAATACCAGCAATTGCTGACGGAGCATTGGGACGAACTGGCCCGGCTGATCACGATCGAAAACGGCAAAAACTACGAGGAAGCCTACGGCGAGGTGCAGCGCGGCATCGAAAACGTCGAGTTTGCCGCAGGCGTGCCGACGTTGATGATGGGGCAGCAGCTGCAGGACATCGCCGGCGGCCTGGAGTCGGGCATGTACCGCTATCCGCTCGGCGTCGTCGGCGGCATTACGCCGTTTAACTTTCCGATGATGGTTCCGTGCTGGATGTTCCCGCTGGCGATCGCCTGCGGCAACACGTTTGTGCTGAAGCCTTCGGAACGGACGCCGCTGCTCGCGAACCGTCTGGCCGAGTTGTTCGCCGAAGCCGGACTGCCGGCGGGCGTGCTGAACATCGTGCATGGCGCGCATGATGTGGTGAACGGCATTTTGAGCCATCCGGACATTGCTGCGGTCTCGTTTGTCGGCTCGCAGCCTGTCGCCGAATACGTGTACAAGACGGCGGCGGCCAACGGAAAACGGGTGCAGGCGCTGGCGGGCGCGAAAAACCACTCCATCGTGATGCCGGACGCCGATCTCGATCTGGCGGTCAAAAACATCATCAACGCCGCTTTCGGTTCGGCCGGCGAGCGCTGCATGGCCTGCTCCGTCGTCGTCGCAGTGGGCGAAGTGGCGGACGAGCTGACCCGGCGGCTGACCGAAGAAGCCCGCAAGCTGAAAATCGGCAACGGACTCGAGGAAGGCGTGTTTCTCGGGCCGGTGATCCGGGAAGCGCACTTGACCCGCACCAGGCAATATATCGAATACGGCGAGCAAGAGCGGGCGACGCTCGTCCTGGACGGCCGCGCCTGCGATATCGACGCAGGCGGCTTTTTTATCGGACCGACGATCTTCGACAACGTCAAACCGGGCATGAAAATTTGGACGGACGAAATATTTGCCCCGGTGCTGTCCATCGTACGCGTCGATACGCTGGAAGAGGCGGTTGCCGTGGCCAATCAGTCCGAATTCGCCAACGGGGCCTGCCTGTACACCAACAGCGCTCGGGCGGTCCGCTATTTCCGCGAAGAAATCGACGCAGGCATGCTCGGCATCAACATCGGCGTGCCTGCGCCGATGGCGTTCTTCCCGTTCTCCGGCTTCAAAAAATCGTTTTATGGCGATCTGCACGCCAACGGACGCGACGGCGTCGAATTTTACACGCGCAAAAAAATGGTTACCGCCCGCTATTAATCGCATGGGAGAGGATTTTATAGGCAAACAAAATCGGTTGATCTCGCCGGAGACGTTTAACCACAATTTTGCCGAAATCGATGCGGGATTATCGCTGAAATCGGCGGTGGAAGAATCGAACCGCTGCCTGTATTGCTACGACGCGCCGTGCATCAAGGCGTGCCCGACGGGCATCGACATTCCTTCATTTATCAAACGGATCGCGACCAACAATTTGCGCGGGTCGGCCCGAACGATTATGGATGCCAATCCGGTCGGCGCCAGCTGCGCGCGGGTTTGTCCGACGGAGGTACTGTGCGAAGGCGCGTGTGTGCTGAACAAAGCTTCTGCGCCGATCAAGATCGGCAAATTGCAGCGGTACGCGACGGACTGGGCGATTCGCAACCGGGTGCGGCTGTTTGAAAAAGGCGAGCCCAACAGGCGGAAAGTCGCGGTTGTCGGCGGCGGGCCGGCCTGTCGGCGGCGAGGGAGCTGGCGCGGGCGGGCATCGCCGTCACCGTTTTCGAAGCGAAGCCGCTCGCCGGCGGCATGAATACGTACGGCATCGTGTCGTTCCGCCTGCCGCAGGAAGTGTCGCTGTGGGAAGTGGAGCAGATCGCCGCTTTGGGCGTGGACATCCGCACCGGCGTGACGGTCGGGAAGGACGTTTCCGCCGGGCGGCTGCTGGACGATTACGATGCGGTGGTGCTGGCGGCGGGCATGGGCCTTGTGCCGCGGCTCGGCATCGAAGGGGAAGAACTGGCCGGCGTGTACGACGCGATCGAGCTTGTCGAGAGCACCAAACGGTGGCGGCCGTCCGTGCCGATGCTCGGATCACGGGTGGCGGTCATCGGCGCGGGGAATACGGCGATCGACGCCGCCACCTGCTCGCTTCGCCTCGGAGCGGAAAATGTGAAAATCGTTTACCGGCGGACGCGCGAAGAAATGACCGCCTATGATTTCGAATTTGCGTTCGCCAAACAGGAAGGTGTCGAATTCCAGTGGCTGACGGCGCCGAAGCGGATTGTCGGCGACAAGAAAGGGTGCGTGACCCATCTCGAATGCGTGCGCGTGCGACTTTCCGAAGCGGGCGCCGACGGGCGGCGCCTGCCGGTTCCGGTCGAAGGCTCGGAGTTCCGCATGCCGGTGGACGCGGTGGTGCTGGCCGTCGGCCAGAAGCGCCATCTGCCGCTGATCGAAGCGTTCGGCCTCGCCCATGAGCGGGGCGTCGTCACCATCAACAAGGAAACGCGGCAAACGTCGAATCCGAAAGTGTTCGCGGCGGGCGACATTGTGTTTGGCGCTGGCGGCGAAGCGATGGTGGTGTCGGCGGCGCAGGAAGGCAAGCTGGCGGCCCGCTCGATCGTCCGGCAATTTTCGCCGACCGCAACCCATTAACACGTTTTTGAGGGAAACCATATGGCAGATTTGCGCATAAATTTGGCGGGCATCGAATCTCCCAATCCGTTCTGGCTCGCGTCGGCTCCGCCGACCAACACCGGGTTACCAGGTGCAGCGCGCGTTTGATGCGGGTTGGGGAGGGGCAGTCTGGAAAACGCTAGGCGATCCGATCATCAACGTTTCTTCCCGGTTTGCCGCGGTTCATTTCGGCGGACAGCGCGTGGCGGGATTCAACAACATCGAGCTGATTTCGGATCGACCGCTCGACGTCAATCTGAAAGAAATTTACGAAACGAAAAAGAAGTATCCGAAACACGCGCTCGTCGCCTCGCTGATGGTGGAGCCGAAGCGGGAGAAGTGGCATGAAATCGTCAAGCGCGTGGAAGATGTCGGCGTCGACGGCCTGGAGTTGAATTTTGGCTGCCCGCACGGCATGGCCGAACGCGGCATGGGTTCCGCGAGCGGCCAGCAGTCCGACCTTGTAGAACGCCAAACCTACTGGGCGAAAGAGGCGGCGTGCACGCCGGTCATCGTCAAGCTGACGCCGAACATCACCGACATTACGGTTACGGCGCGCCATGCGGTGAAAGGCGGCGCGGACGCCATCAGCCTGATCAACACGATCAACAGCCTGGTCGGCGTCGACCTCAATACGTGGAACACGATTCCGCACGTGGCCGGCAAAGGGGCGCACGGTGGCTATTGCGGTCCCGCGGTCAAACCGATCGCGCTGAACATGGTGGCCGAATGTGCGCGCAACCCGGAGGTGAACGTGCCGATTTCCGGAATCGGCGGCATTTCCTCGTGGCAGGATGCGGTGGAATTTATGCTAATGGGCGCCACCGGCGTGCAAATTTGCACGGCCGCGATGCACCACGGCTTCCGCATCGTCGGGGAGATGATCGACGGGTTGAACAATTACCTGGAGGAGAAAGGGCTGAAGTCGGTCGGCGAACTGGTCGGCAGAAGCGTCGGCAAGTACGCCGACTGGGGTGATCTGGACATGAATTACCGGGTCGTCGCCCGCATTTATCCCGACAAATGCATCAATTGCAACAAATGCCACATTTCCTGCGAAGACGCTTCGCATCAATGCATCGACATTTTGGAGGACGACGGCGGCAAACCGTATTTGAAAGTGCGCGAAGACGACTGCGTCGGCTGCAATTTGTGCTCGATCGTATGCCCGGCGGACGGCGCGATCGAAATGGTGGAAATGCCGGGCGACCTGCCGCCGTTTACCTGGAACCAGCGCAACGCGGCATTGGCCAGACTCCAATCCACAGCAGAGGCGGGTGTTCGCTGAATGGGAAAAAAACTCGTGCGCCGCGGCACCGTTGTGACTGCGGACGCCACGTATGCGGCGGATGTGTTCATTGAAGACGGCGTGATCAGATTGATCGGCGAAAATTTGCCGTCGGAAGGCTGCGAAGTGGTGGATGCGGCCGGAAAATACGTGTTTCCCGGCGGCATCGATCCGCACACGCATCTCGATATGCCTTTCGGCGGAACCGTCACGATCGACGACTTCGATTCCGGCACCGTGGCGGCCGCTTTCGGCGGCACGACGACGATCATCGATTTTTGCCTGACGTCGAAAGGACAGCCGATCCGCGAAGCGATCGGCACCTGGCACGGGAAGGCAAACGGCAAAGCGGTCATCGACTACGGCTTCCATTTGATGGTGTCGGAAATTAACGACGGGGTGCTGGAACAGTTGGTCGGCGTCATCGACGAGGAAGGTATCACCTCCTTCAAAATTTTTATGGCGTACAAAGGAACGCTGCAGGTGGACGACGATACGCTGTACAAAACGTTGGTCATGGCCAGGCGGCACGGCGCGCTGGTGATGGTGCACGCCGAAAACGGCGATGTTATCGATCTGCTGACGAAACAGGCGCTCGACGAAGGCAAAACCGACCCGATCTACCATGCGCTGACCCGTCCGCAGCAACTCGAAGGCGAAGCGACCGGCCGCGCGATCACGATGACGGAACTGGCCGATTCGCAGCTTTATGTCGTGCACGTCACATGCGCCGACGCGATGGCAAAAATTGCCGAAGCCCGCAGCCGCGGCCTGCGTGTATACGGCGAAACGTGCCCGCAATATTTGCTGCTTGACCAAAGCGCCCTGAAAAAACCGGATTTCGAGGGCGCAAAATACGTATGGTCGCCGCCGCTGCGGGAGAAGTGGAACCAGGATGCGCTGTGGAACGGCCTGAAAAGCGGGCAGCTTCAGGTGATCGGCTCCGACCAGTGCTCGTTCAACTTCAAAGGGCAAAAGGAACTGGGCCGCGGCAATTTTGCGAAAATTCCGAACGGCGGGCCGATCATCGAAGACCGGTTCAGCCTCATGTATTCGGAAGGCGTGGATAAAGGCCGCATTACGATCAACCAGTTCGTGGACATGGTGTCCACGTCGGCCGCCAAGCTGTTCGGCCTGTTCCCGCAAAAAGGCACGATCGCCGTCGGCAGCGATGCGGATCTCGTCATTTTCGACCCGAAGGTGAAACGGACGATTTCCGCCGGCACGCACCATATGCGCGTGGACTACAGCGCGTTCGAAGGCATGGAAGTGACCGGCGAACCGGTATCGGTGCTGGTGCGCGGCGAATTTGTCGTGCGGGACAAAACGTTTGTCGGCAAAGCCGGCAGCGGCAAATACGTCAGACGCCGCAGGTTCCAGGCGACGAGATGACGCCGATATTGCTTTGGAGGTGAGACGCATGTCTGCGGCAGATTACAACCGGGAAAAAGCGATTGTCGATCAATACCTGGCGGCCGGCTTTACGGTGAACAACATCCACGAGCATTTGGACGGGTGCGACGTGACGTTCCGCAAGGACGGCAAAAGCGAAACCGTCCGGCTGACCAACGCGGACGCGAGGAAGTATTTGGCTGCGCATTTGTATTATTCGCAGGATCGGGCCATCCGCATAGACGAAAACCGGCTGCGCGAAACGATCGAAACGTTTGCGGACTTCGGACGGACCGAGAACAACGGAGTCAACCGGCTCTGCTTCAGCGAGGAAGACTTGCGCGTGCGCGACTATTTTGTGCAATGCTGCAAGCAGCTCGGCATGTCGGTGAAGGTGGACGATCTTGGCAACATTTATGCAACGCTGGAAGGTTTGGAAGACCGGCCGCCGATCGTGATCGGCTCGCACATGGACACGGTGCGCAAAGGCGGCCGGTTTGACGGCGTGCTCGGCGTCATCGCCGGACTCGAGATCGTGCGAACTTTGGTCGATCACCGGATCAAACCGAAATACCCGATTACGGTTGTCGATTTCACCAACGAGGAAGGTGCCCGCTTTGAACCGGCGATGATGTGCTCGGGCATTATGGCGGGCAAATTCGACAAGGAAAAAATGCTCCTTTCCGCCGATGAAGACGGCACCACGTTCGGTGAAGCGCTGGCGACAAGCGGGTATCAGGGCGACGTAGCCAACCGGCTGAAAGAGGCGGCCGCTTTTCTGGAAATGCACATCGAACAAGGTCCGGTGCTGGAGCAGGAAGGCGTCTCCATCGGCATCGTGAAGGGCGTAGTCGGCATGGTCTGCTACGAAATCGCCGTGCACGGGCAGTCCAATCACGCCGGCACGACGCCGATGCCGAAACGCAAAGACGCGCTCCGCGCCGCCATGCATCTCATTTCCGAACTGTCCGGCAAGCTGGATTCGTTGGACCCTGATTTGGTGTACACGATCGGCCGCTTCAATGTTTATCCGAATGTGCATACCGTCATTCCAAACCGTGTCGTGTTTACGCTGGAAGCGCGCCATCGGAACGAAGAAGTCGTTAAGCGGGTGGAACAGATCATTTGCGAAAACGTCATCTCCACGCAGGACTCTCCGAAGAGCGCCGTCAAATTGTGGGAGCGGAAAACCGTCTGGTTTGACCCGGGGCTGTGCGCCCGGCTGGAGAAGTCGGCTGCCGCGCTCGGCTACTCGTGGCGCGAGATGGTGAGCGGCGCGGGCCATGACGCCCAGTTTATCACGGAGATGGTGCCGACCGCGATGCTGTTCGTGCCGAGCGTCGACGGCAAAAGTCATTGCGAAGAAGAGTTCACGCCGTACGAGGAGTGCGCCAAAGGCGTCAATGTGCTGCTGCATACCGTACTGGGCATGTTGGAAGAAACCGTATGTGAAGCTGCGGAACAATAAGGGAAATATGGGGGTGTTGAGCCGATGAACGGGCTGCTGCTCGTGCCGGAAACGGTCCGTTACGGAGAAGGGGTTTTCGAGGATGTGGGCAAAGTTGTCAAAGGCTACGGCTCGCACGTGCTGCTTGTCAGTGATCCGGTGATGGAGAAGCTGGGGGTGATCGATCGCACGGTCAGGCTGCTGCATGCGGCGGGGCTGAAAGTGGCCGTTTACTCCGACATCAGCCAGGAACCGACGTTGGACAATGTCCGCGACGGCCTGGCGGTATTGAAGCGCGAGTCGTGCGACGTGGTGCTGGCCGTCGGCGGCGGAAGCTGCATCGATACCGGCAAGGCGGTAGCGGTTATGGCGGTCAACCCGGGACAGCTCGCCGATTATCTCGGCGATGCGCCGTTTGTCCGCCCGCCGCTTCCGCTTGTTTGCGCGCCGACGACTGCGGGCACGGGCTCGGAAGTGACCCGGGTGACGGTCATTACCGACGCCGAACGCGACATCAAAATGATGATTTCCAAACCGGAACTGCTGCCGAAAGCGGCGCTGGTCGACCCGCGCCTGACGCTTTCGTGCCCGCCTTCGGTAACGGCGGCGACCGGCGTCGATGCGATCTGCCATGCGGTGGAGGCGTATTTGTCCCGCAAGGCGCATCCGCTGACCGACGCGATCGCCATCGGCGCGGTCAGGCTGATGGCCGACAGCCTTTTGGCCGTATACGAAGACGGCTCCGATCTGTCCGCGCGCGCGAAAATGTCCGTCGGTTCGATGATGGCGGGCATCGCTTTCTCGAACGCTTCGGTGACGCTTGTCCACGGCATGTCGCGTCCGATCGGCGCGCTGTTTCATGTGCCGCACGGGATCAGCAACGCGATGCTGCTTCCGGCGGTGCTGGAGTTTACGAGCGCCGATCCGGAAGCGGTTCGACGCCTGGGCGATATCGGCGCGGCGCTTTATCCGGAATTGGCGGGCGCCGGCGTCGAGGAGCGGGCGAAAGCCGCCATGCGCAGGCTGAAAGAGCTTTGCCGCAAGCTGAACATTCCGAATCTGTCGGGTTGGGGCATCGATCGCGCACGGTTCATGTCCGCTTTGAACAAAATGGCCGCCGACGCCATCGCCAGCGGCAGCCCCGGGAACAATCTGCGCGTGCCCGACCAAGACGAAATCGTGGCTTTGTACCGCGTTTGCTACGATTACGACATGGCGAAAGACATCACGTTTGGCGAATAACCGTTTTTTTAAAAAAACAAAGGAGAACCGAATATGTCGAATCAAATCAACAGCGCGGAATGGACTGCCAAAGACAGGCGGTATTTGTGGCATGCGATGTCGCCGTACAACGAGCGGGTCCCGCCGATGATCGTCACCGGGGGACAGGGGGCCTGGATCGAGGACATTGAAGGAAACCGCTATTTGGACGCGATGTCAGGGCTTTGGTGCGTCAACGTCGGGTACGGGCGGGAGGAACTGGCCCAAGCCGCCTACGACCAATTGGCGACAATGCCATATTATCCGCTGACCCAAAGCCATCTTCCGGCCATTCGGCTGGCGGAGAAGCTTAACGAATGGTTGGAAGGCGAGTACGTCATCTTTTTTTCCAACAGCGGATCGGACGCCAATGAAACGGCTTTCAAAATCGCCAGGCAATATTACCAGCAAATTGGACAACCCGGACGCTGCAAAGTCGTTTCCCGTTACCGGGCGTACCACGGCAGCTCCATGGGCGCTTTGGCAGCCACCGGACAGGCGCAGCGAAAATACAAATACGAACCGCTCGCCCCGGGATTTGTTCACGTGCTGCCGCCGGACAGCTACCGCCGCCCCGAAGGCATGTCGGAGGAACAGTTCAATCTGATGTGCGCCCGTCAAGTCGAGCAGACGATTCTCTGGGAAGGAGTGGAAACGGTAGCGGCGGTCATCATGGAACCGGCGATCACCGGCGGCGGCGTCATCGTTCCGCATCAGGTCTATATGGACGAGGTGCAGCGGATTTGCCGCAAGCACGGCGTGCTGCTGATCGTCGACGAGGTGATCTGCGGTTTCGGCAGGTCAGGACGGAAATTTGGACATATGAACTACGGCGTTATGCCGGATATCGTCACGATGGCAAAAGGGCTGACCAGCGGATATTTGCCCCTTTCCGCCACCGCGGTGCGAAAAGACATCTACGAAGCGTTCAAAGATTCGGCGGACTACGTCCATTTCCGCCATGTCAACACATTCGGCGGATCTCCGGCTTCCTGCGCGCTGGCCTGTCAAAATCTCGAAATCATGGAGCGGGAAAACCTGGTGGAGCGTTCCCGTTGGCTAGGCGAGAGACTGCAAACAGAGATGCGAACGCTGCTGGATCACCCGCTGGTCGGCGACATCCGCCATTTCGGCTTTCTGATGGGCGTCGAGCTGGTGCGGGACAAGACGACGAAAGAACCGCTTCCGCTCGCCGCCGTCGGCAAAATCATCGCCGATTGCAAGGCGCGCGGCCTGATCATCGGCAAAAACGGGGATACGGTCGCGGGGTATAACAACGTCCTGACTTTTTCCCCGCCGCTTGTCTGCACGGAGGACGATCTGGATTTCATTGTCCGCACATTTAAAGACGTGATGAAGGAACAATAAGGGGATGACCGTTGCGTGCGAATCGGAGTGCCGAAAGAGATCAAAAAAAACGAGAACCGTGTGGGCATGACGCCTTCATCGGTGTTGACCTACACCCGGTCGGGCCATGAAGTGTTTGTGGAAACGAACGCGGGCTTGGCGATCGGCTTCACCGACCAGGATTACGCGAACGCAGGGGCGACGATCGTGCCGACCGCCAAGGAAGCCTGGTCGTGCGACATGGTCGTCAAAGTCAAGGAGCCGCTGCCAGAAGAATATGCGTATTTCCGCGAAGACCTCATTCTGTTCACGTTTCTTCATCTGGCGCCGGAGCCGGAACTGACCCGCACGCTGATCGACAACAAAGTGACCGCCATCGCCTACGAGACCATCCAGCTCGACAACGGCAGCCTTCCATTGCTGACGCCGATGAGCGAGGTGGCAGGGAAGATGTCGATCCAGGTCGGCGCGCGGTTTTTGGAACAGACGGGCGGCGGCAAAGGCGTGCTGCTGGGCGGCGTGCCGGGCGTAGCGCCGGCAAAGGTGGCCATCGTCGGCGGCGGCATCGTTGGGGAGAATGCCGCGAAAATCGCCGTAGGTCTGGGCGCCGACGTCAGCATTCTCGACATCAACCCCGAACGCCTTCGCCAACTGGACAACCTGTTCCGCGGACGCGTCAAAACGATTATGTCCAGTCCGCAAAATATTGCCGAGACAGTCAGCCAGGCGGACCTGGTCGTCGGAGCCGTGCTGATTCCGGGCGCACGGGCTCCCCGTCTGGTCACCGAAGAGATGGTGAAAAACATGGTCGAAGGCTCGGTGCTGGTCGACGTGGCGATCGATCAAGGCGGCTCTATTGAAACGGTGGACCGGACCACAACGCACGACAACCCCGTTTACGAGAAATTCGGCGTCGTTCATTACGCTGTTCCGAACATGCCGGGAGCGGTGCCCCGAACTTCCACCATCGCCTTGACGAATGTAACGACGGTGTACGGCCTGCAAATCGCAAATAAACAATGGAAGCGGGCCGCTTTGGAAAACAGTGCGCTGGCGAAAGGCGTCAACATCGCGGGTGGCAAAGTGACGCACAAAGCCGTGGCGCAATCGCTCGGAATCGAATATACGGACATTGACGAGTTGTTGTCTGATACGGCTATTTTGAGCTTTTTGCGAAGTCCGGGAAGCCGGACGGGACAAGGGATGAGAGAGAAGCGAAAATAATTTTACCCCAAAAACAAGCGGAAACATACGGGTTGATGGGCGTAAAAAGAGAGGCGGAGCGAACATCCACCCCAGCCTCCCGATGTGGCTAATGCAGATAACTACATCGTTCGGTCTGAAGAGGAGTTCTGGCATGCCACCACAAACGGAATTGTCATCATTGGTTGTCCGCCCCATTGAACCAGAGGAAGAGACAAGATGGAAACAACTGATGGACGAACACCATTATCTTGGCTTCCGTCAACTTGTCGGGGAATCCATGAAATACGTCGCTGAACTGAACGGGCAGTGGGTGGCTCTTCTGGGATGGGGAACTGCGGCGTTTAAATGTGCTTCCAGAGACGAGTGGATCGGCTGGTCAAGGGAACAACAATGGCGCCGGCTTATCTTTATCACCAACAATTCGCGATTTCTCATCCTGCCCGGCGTTCGAATCCCGAATTTGGCCTCCAAAATTTTAGCGATGAACCTTAAGCGTTTATCGGCTGATTGGATGGCGGTGTTTGGACATCCCATCGTGATGGCGGAAACGTTTGTTGAGCATACTCGGTTTGCTGGAACCTGCTACCTTGCAGCGGGTTGGAAACCGCTTGGACAAACGCGTGGTTTTGGGCGGAATGCGGGCAAGTATTACCACCATGGTTTGGCAAAGACGGTCTACGTATACCCGCTGCATCGAAAGGCCAGGCAACTGCTCTCCTCTCCTTTTCTGGCACCAGAACTGATCGGAGAGACGAAACCAATGGTCGATTTGAACAAGGTCAATTTGGAACAAAGCGGCGGTTTATTAGAGCAATTGAGACAATTGAAAGATCCGCGCAAACGCCGCGGGATCCGCCATTCCGCCACATCGACATTAGCAGTTGCCGTATGTGCGGTAGTATCGGGTGCCCGCAATTTTCTGGCGATCGGTGAGTGGGCTGCAGACTTGTGCGCAGCAAGCTGACCCGGAAGCTGTTGCGGTAGATGGTAAAACACTCAAGGGCGCCCGTGACAGCGAAGGAAAGCAATTGCATTTGATGTCAGCGATTCTCCACAAGGAAGGCGTTGTCGTCGCCCAAACACCCGTTGATAAGAAAACCAACGAAATTACGAAGTTTAAGACGCTGCTTGGCCCGCTTGACCTCAATGGGAAAGTCGTCACCGCCGATGCGATGCATACGCAAGTAGAGCACGCGATCTATCTCAAAGAGCAAAAAGGGGCGGACTACTTCTTCACCGTCAAAGGGAATCAAGGGACGTTGCTCAAGTCCATTGAGGACCTGGACGATGAAGATTTTTCCCCCTGAGTACGTCACGAAAGAAAAAGGGCACGGCCGGATCGAGGTCCGGAAAATCCGGGTCAGTACCGCGCTCAATGACTACGTGACATTCCCTTACGTTGCACAAGTCTGTCGGATTGATCGCATCACGTATAAGTTAGATGGCGAACTGCTCCGTCAGGAAACGGTCTATGGCATTACCAGCGTACCGCCGGAGAAAGCAGATGCAAAACGGCTATTGAGTTTAAATCGTGGGCACTGGTGTATCGAAAACCGGTTGCATTGGGTCCGGGATGTCCCTTTGATGAAGATCGGTCGCAGATACGCACAGGGCAAGGTCCCCGTGCGATGGCTACGCTTCGCAATTTAGCGATTAGCTTGTTTCGACTGCACAACATGAATAACATCGCTCAAGGACTCCGTTCGTTTGGCCGAAATCCGGAAAGAGCGCTCCAGTTACTGGGATTGTAAGCGATCCTGTTAAGCATCATGATTTTCAACACGACCGCTCGGTGAGCGGTCTGTTAGACCATGCTCAATTTTAATTTCTGCGGGTTTAATCCCCGAGCTTGCTGCGACAACAAACTACGAGCGAAGCGAGCAAAAGGTTTTTGGGGAATAGATCCCCCCGCAATTTGCTGCGGAGAACTTCATTCAATGACATGTATCCGTTAAGTGCTAACGTAAAATTGCATTTTAAGTCTCCAACAGGCTATCTGCTAAATGCGACTTTGACGAAGACCTGCGGGTTGTGGAGCGGATTCAAGTCCAAGCCATCCGAGTAAATCGGACGCGCGCGCGGCATAATGAGGCTGACGAAACAGGGCGGGGAGCGGCCGGAAGCGGTGCGTCGCTGAAAATACGGCGCGCGCTTTTCCGGGCCGGGCGGCGGTCCGGCAGGCTCCCGCGTCCGGGAGGAGGCTTCGGAACGTGCGCGTGTACGAATGCGCCATCATCGGCGGCGGGATCGCGGGACTTCAGGCGGCGATCCAGCTCGGCCGGTACCGGCATTCGGTCGTCGTCGCGGATGCGGGCGACGGCCGGTCCTCGCTGTGCCGGGGGTATCACAATCTGCTCGGCTTCCCCGACGGGGTGAGCGGGGAGACGCTGCGCCGCGCGGGCCGGGAGCAGGCAAGCCGGTACGGCGTGACGTTCATCGGCGGCGTCGCGGCGGCGGTCCGGCGCGAGCCGGCGGGAGGAAGTGCCGCGGGGGTTAAGCGCGCGGCGAAACCGGAACGCGAGGATTCCGGGAACGGGAGATCGGGCGGCGGATCGGACGGCGGCGCGGGCGACGGTTCGCGCGAAGACGGCGTGTTCGTCGTGACGCTGGAGGGCGGCGCGGAGGTGCGCGCGCTCCGGCTGCTGATCGCGACCGGCGTGAAGGACCGGATTCCGGACTGGCCGGAGCTTGGGCCATGCCTCGGCATCACCGTCTTCATCTGCCCGGATTGCGACGGCTGGGAGACGATCGGGCGGCGCACGCTCGTCCTCGGCGCCGGCGACGCGGGCGCCAATCTCGCGCTCGAGCTGACGCCGTGGACGCGCGACATCGTCTATGTGAACCACGAGCTTAAGGCCCTCGACCCGGCGGCAGCCGTCCGGCTGCGGGAAGCCGGCATCCCGATGTTCGAGACGCCGGTTGCGCGGCTGCTGGCGGACGAAGGCCGTCTGCGCGGCGTCCGGCTGGCGGACGGCGCCGAGCTTGAGGCGGAGCGCGCGTTTCTCGGGTTCGGCGGGAACGAGGTCCGCTCGTCGCTCGCCGCCATGCTCGGAGCGCGGCTGTCGTCAAGCCGCCATATCGAGGTCGATCCGCGCACGAAGCTGACGAGCGTCCCCCATGTGTGGGCGGCCGGCGACGTGACGGTGCACTCGGAGCAGACCGCGATCGCGATGGGGGACGGACTCCAGGCGGCCATCTGGATGCACAAGAGTTTGACGCTGCGCGAGCCGCTGCCGCTGGCGCCCAAGGGCACGTGACGGGACGGCGGGTCGGCGGATTGCCGCGGAAGAAGAGCGAGATCACTTACCGTACAAGGCGGGATAATGCGATGAAAAAAATCGTCGTCGTCGGCAGCATCAATATGGATCTGGTCACCACGGTGGCGGCTTTCCCGAGGCCCGGGGAGACGATCCACAGTCTGGACGTCGGCTACCATCCGGGCGGCAAGGGGGCCAATCAGGCGGTGGCGGCCGCCCGCAGCGGCGCGAGCGTGCAAATGGTCGGCGCGGTCGGCACGGACAGCTTCGGTCAGACGCTGATCGACAATCTGGCGGCCAGCGGCGTGGACACCGCGGGCATTCTGCGCAAGGAGGGCCATTCCGGCCTCGCGGTGATCACGGTCAATGAGTCGGGCGAGAACCAGATCGTGCTGGCGGGCGGAAGCAACAAAGCGTTCCGGTTTGAGGAGATCGAGAACAGGATCGCCTGGGACGAAGCCTTTGCCATCCTGCTGCAAAATGAAATCGACCTGGCCGCGACCGAGGCGGTCATGCGGGAAGCGAAGCGGCGGGGCGTGCCCGTCTGGTTCAATCCCGCGCCGGCGTTTAAGCCGGAGCGGGAGATGCTGGGGCTCATCCATACATGCATCCTGAACGAGACGGAGATCGAAACGATCACGGGCGCGAAGGTGTCCGGCGCGGAGGACGCGGTGCGGGCGGCCGGGCTGCTGCTGGATGCCGGCGTGACGCAGGCGGTCGTCACCCTCGGCGACAAAGGCTGCGTCCGGGTGGGGCGGGACGGCGGGCCTGTCCATGTGCCGGCCTTTCGGGTGCGGGCCGTCGACACGACGGCGGCGGGGGACACGTTCATCGGCGCCATGGCGGCCGCGGCGTGCGAAGGGAAGCCGGTGGCTGAAGCGCTCAGGTTCGCGGCGGCCGCCTCGGCGCTCACCGTTACCCGGCACGGCGCGCAGTCGTCGATTCCGGTGCGGGAAGAGGTGGAGCGGCTGCTGTCCGGGGCATGACGAGTCGAATGCGTGTTCGGTATTTTTTGAAAAAACGGACTAATATCAGGAAATATTGCATATTACTATAGTACAACCTGCCATGTCCCTTCCTCGTCGCGAAGGGATGCGGGTCCTGGTCGGGAGCGCATCTTCCTCCGGGTCCGGCGGAAACCGGCACCCCGGGCGTCGATTCGGCGCCGAGGAGGTGATGCGATGGACACTCTTCCAATTTGTCATGGTGATGATGGCCTTCGGCACGTTCCTGCTGACGCTGCTGAGGTTCATTTTCGACCACCATGACAAGAAAAGAAAGTAACCGTTCCCCCTGCCAAGGTTGACGGTCACTTTCTTCCGATTCCCGTCCGGGGGAAGCGTTGACTCCCGCCCAAGATGAGGTTGTATGCCGGCGTCCGCCGGGAAAAAGGCCTGGGTCGTCGCCCGGGCCTCTCTTTATCATGGACCTTCTATAAGCATAACATACTCGGAATGCCTCTAAAATTTGCCCGGTTCCCCTGAAAACAGAGGAAAAAATTTCGTTTATCTTCCGGGAAAGCGGAGTCGGAGCGTGGAATAGGGGAAATTATCTCGCTTATTATGGCGGTATGGACGGATTTGGCCGGTTTTTTTCCACTAGCGTTGCATCAAACTTGACATCAAGAAATTTTGTTTGTCCAAATTCCTATTTCTGTAAGAAAAAGAGTCATTTCACCTGTTCAAGGAATAAAAA
>Ga0310829_1001052_pt1 | contig 17228 bp, 24 predicted proteins | sample WT_ome_4_FD_202244 | JGI IMG/M metagenome (GOLD analysis project Ga0310829, IMG submission 202244) | Sorghum-adapted microbial communities enriched on wild type (WT) sorghum from Joint BioEnergy Institute, Emeryville, California, United... ... | reverse complement strand
GGTTCCAAACCGGCAACTCTTGAGACCGGTTATGTCGTTCAAGTGCCGTTTTTCGTCAATGTTGGCGATAAACTCATCATTGACACGCGCAGCGGCCAATATGTTTCGCGCGCTTAATCCCTATACCTTTAAACCCGTCCCGCTATTGGGAGGGGTTTTTTATTTTACGGGCAAGATAGTCACATTTATTTGGTAGCATAAAAGCGATTGAGGCACTGCCGATAAAGGCTTCCACTGCTAGTATTTAGTGGACCATATAAGAGCGATTAAACCTGTAAAAAAACAGGAGCATATGCGAGATTTTCAGTCAGAACCACATAGAAAAAGCACAAAAACCTTAAGATCCTTTCCAGAACCAGTTTTTGCAATCATTCGGTCGCCTTACCCGAAAATTGTTGCTTTTTTTCATTTCCTTCGGGTCTGTCGAGCCGACTTTCCAAAAACTTTTGGATGGGAATATTGATATATATGAATAACCCAGTAATTAAAATGCTAAAAAACCACCCCAAGACCTGCTTATAAATCAGCATTTTACCGTAACCATCGACACTGTATCTTTGGAGCAAAAATGCCGTTAAACCCGCCATAAATAGACCTCTGATAATGAAGCAGAGTTGGATGATCTGAAACCATTTAAAAATTCCCTTTTGAAAATATAACCATAAGCTGTCCTTTCGTTTGTATCCTAGCATATAGGCAAAATCAACGGCAAAATATAAAGAAAAAGGCCGTTTAATGATGAAGGCGAAAAGATGGATCATGACATAAAACAAACCCAGATAGATATCGTTCTGCAACATGCGCTCTGCTGAACCTGATAGGATGTCAGCAACGTTATCAAGGACCAACGACCCAAGGATGAATAATCCTGTAATATTAAATTGTTTTTCCACAAAAAACCGATAACAGGTGTAGACAATTCCCGGAACCGACGAAATCAGAATGGCTGCATAGTCTCCTACAAGATCCCTGCCATATTCCCATATGAGATACGGTACGGCGGCATAGAAAATCACATCCATAAGAATGAATCGATTTAAACTACTTTTTTTCATTTCCAAATACCCCCATAACCCCTTTTCTAGCTAAAATGTCCCGTATAAAGGTTAATCTCCACTTTTCCACAAAACGGCTGCTCTTGTTTAATGTCTTCTTTCTGTAATTCTTCGATATTTTTAATATTATTTTAACATAAATAACCAAATACATTGGTCATCACAACATTATTCACCTTCTCAATCCCACCAGAAGTTACATTGCCTCCAATATGTATAACTGCCTCCGACCCTAGTCGTTTTATAAGTGAAGACATAGTTTCTCTTCCTTTTCTCCATCTTCTGTATTTTTCATCATCCGACATCCTATTGCATCGGTCCATAACATCAAAATATTAAAAGCTAGTTCATATGTTGTTCACAAAATAATAGAAAAGTGCCGAGATTTGGCTTTTGGTTATCATAATTCGGGCATAAAGGGTACAGGCCCGCATATATTGTAGTGATAATAGATTAAAAAATACGCTAAAAAGGATGAGCGTTAATGGAAACCATCCGGAGAATCTTGCCTCCTGTGATCCAACGCGCGATCGCCAATTTGCCGAAGAAAGACATCCGCCAACTCGAAGAAATCCGTTTAAGAGTCAACCAACCCGTGGAGCTCGTACTGGATGGACAAACCCTTTTTTTGGACAAGATTCCCCGCTTTTCTTTAGAAGGCGTCAGGTATGTTCTGGATCGTCTCGGCGAATATTCTCTCTATACACTAGAAGAAGAGTTAAAAAGGGGATATGTGACGATTGAAGGGGGCCACAGGGTGGGACTTGCTGGGAGGGTGGTCACCAACAACGGATATGTCAAGCTGATAAGAGATATTAGTTCGTTTAATATTCGCATTGCTCGGGAAAAAATCGGTGCCGCACAATCCGTCGCCGATCACCTTGTCGATCGCGGTAGGTGGTTAAATACTCTCATCATCGGTCCACCTCAGACGGGTAAAACGACATTGCTCAGAGATATTGCGCGAATGGCAAGTAGCGGTGTGCCTACCGTTTCCGCAAAGAAAGTGGGCATTGTGGATGAGCGATCCGAAATCGCCGGGTGCATCAAAGGCGTTCCACAAAATAATTTAGGTCAACGCGTTGATGTTTTAGATGCTTGCCCGAAAGCGGAAGGGTTGATGATGCTTATTCGCTCGATGAGCCCAGATTTAATTGTAGTGGATGAAATCGGCAGAAAAGAGGATACAGAAGCGCTTTTTGAGGCGTTGAATGCCGGAGTGACGATTATCGCAAGCGCACACGGCTTTAATCTCGAACAGATTAAGCAGCGTCCAACCGTGCGTCCGCTTTTTGAACACCAATTATTTGACCGCTATATCATTATTTCCCGGCGCCATGGTCCAGGTTCCATTGAGGCCGTTTTGGATGGCACGGGGAAAACGATCGTTCGAAAGGAAAGCGGTGCGGCTTCATGAAATGGATCGGAGCCTTACTGATTCTGATATCTGCTACTAGCATCGGCCGTTTTTTTGCCCAGCAATACCGTGAGCGGCCGCGGCAATTGCGGCAGTTGAAATCAGCGCTTCAATCGCTTGAGACGGAAATCACTTATGGCCTATCGCCGATCGGCACGGCGGCCCGCCGTCTTTCGGAACAATTGCCACACCCTGTGAATACGTTCTTTTATCTTCTTTCTGAAAAACTTGCATACGGGGAAGTCACCTTGAAAGAGGCGTGGGACGAGACGCTGCAGCAGTTTTGGCCGCAGACGGCGATGAAAAAAAATGAACTGGAAATCATGAAGCAATTCGGTGCGACACTTGGCTTGTCAGACAGGGAAAACCAGCAAAAGCAAATCCGCCTTGCGCTTTCGCATTTGGAACGAGAGGAAGCCGAAGCCCGCGCGGCTCAAAGCCAATATGAAAAGACTTTGAAAAGCCTTGGCATCCTGGCTGGCCTTCTGTTGGTCATCCTCTTAATCTAATCATCCGCCTTTAGGAGGACACATCATGTCAATAGATGTCCAAACGATTTTTCAAATCGCAGGGATCGGTATTATCGTGGCGATGATCCAAACCGTACTCAAACAAATGGGTAAAGATGATTGGTCCCAGTGGGTGACGCTCATTGGGTTTGTCGTCATCCTCTATATGGTCGCCTCTTTGATTGGCGATTTATTTGACAAGATTCGGGATGTATTTCTGTTTAATGGGTAGGGGGGATTGGCGATCGAAATTTTACAAATCGTTGGCATAGGGATGGTCGCCACCTTTCTAGCCCTTATTTTGAATGAACATAAGCCGGTCTTCGGTTTAATGCTTATCATTTTTGTCGGTGCCTTGATTTTTATCTTTCTTATTGGAAAAATCGAAGAAATCATTAATACGCTGGAGCAACTCGCCGTCAATGCCCATTTAAACATCGTCTATGTTGAGACGATTTTGAAGATTGTTGGCATTGCTTATATTGCCGAATTCGGTGTTCAAATTGCCCGCGATGCGGGTCAAGGCGCGCTCGCATCAAAAATTGAGCTGGCTGGTAAAGTCATCATTTTAGTTATGGCTATTCCGATCATTACGGCGATCATTAAAACCGTCATTGGCATGATTCCCCAATAACGGAGGGACCAGTTATGCACGTCCATACACCACGCTCTTTGCAATGCCTCATTGCCCTATTTGTCCTCTTTATCTTCTGGGCGCATCCGGTACAAGCCAGCGGTGAAAATCCCGTGCAAAAATGGGAAGATACCGAGCTTTCCGAACTCGACCTCAGCGATGTGAAAAAATTCTGGGATCAAGTGGTCACGGAGTATGATGGCTTTCTGCCCGAAATTCAAAAGACGGATTTCGAGGAATTTTTAAAATCGGACAAGCACGGTCTATTCCAAAAATGGTTGACCGGAATGATGCGCTATTTCTTTCATGAACTATTAGTGAACGGGAAATTATTGGGAACGCTCATCTTATTGACGGTCTTTTCTATGGTTTTACAAGCCATACAAAATGCTTTTGAATATAAAAACGTCTCAAAGATCGCCTATGCCGTCATTTATTTAGTCTTGATCATCATTGCCTTAAATTCCTTTAAGGTGGCCATTTCTTACACGACGGATGCGATCCATGATATGAGCCATTTTTTGCTCGCTTTGATGCCGATGTTATTGGCGCTGATGATCTCTGGCGGGAATGTGACAGCCGTCGCCTTTTTTCACCCGATCATCGTCTTTTTGATCAATGTGAGCGGCTGGTTAATCGCCGGTTTTATTTTGCCATTGTTGTTTTTATCGGCTTTGCTTTCCATTGTCAGCACGCTAACGGAGCATTATAAAGTCACGCAGCTTGCCGGATTAATGAGGAATTTGGCGATTGGCACCCTCGCCATCTTTTTTGCCGTGTTCCTTGGGGTGATGTCAGTGCAAGGGGCGGCTTCATCCATTACCGATGGGGTCGTGTTGAAGACGGCCAAATTTATTACGGGGAATTTCGTTCCTGTTGTCGGGAGGATGTTCACCGATGCGACCGATACGATTCTTAATGCATCGGTACTGGTGAAAAATACGATTGGCATTGCCGGCCTTGTCATCCTTATTCTCATTACCGCGTTTCCAGCATTAAAAGTGTTCGCTTTAGCGTTGATTTATAATCTGGCTTCGGCCATCTTGCAGCCTCTTGGTGGCGGTCCGGTCATCGACTGTCTGTCCATTATCGGAAAAAGCTTGATTTTTATTTTCGCCGCACTCGGCATCGTCTCGATCATGTTTTTTCTTGCCGTGACGATTATTATTGCTTCCGGTAACTTATCGCTGATGGTTCGTTAGGGAGGGAGCGCCTTGTCTGTCGTCTATCATTGGATCACTCAGATTATTATGCTCATCATGCTTGCGATCGTGCTGGAGATGCTTTTGCCGAATGATAGTTTCAAGCGTTACGTTCATATGGTCATCGGCCTTGTGTTAATCGTTGCTTTGCTCAGTCCCATAATGAAACTTTTTAATACACCGGCGGAGGAAATTCTAAAGAGCATCCACCTTCCGCAGCAAGAAGATCCGTTAAAAAAATCAATAAATGATAACAAAAAAGTAATAGAATCGAATCTTACCTCATATATTCAACAACAAACGGCTGTCCAAATGAAAAACTATGTACAGAAGGAGTTGATGGCACGCTTTCACGTGGCGATTGAAGACATCGAGCCGGAGATCGCCCCCGACAAAACAGATGCGCCGGTCGCCTCCGTTAAAGTCGTACTCGGACAAGCAGCTAGTGATGAGACTATTCATAACGTTGAACCGGTAAAAGAAGTGCACATTGCGGTGACGGAGCAAAAATCTTCAAAGAATGACTCTTCTGAGGAAAGGATCGGTCAAAATGTAAAGGTGCGTCAATTTCTCGCTGAAAAATGGGGGCTCAGCCCGGAACAAATCGCGCTTCAATGGAAGGAGAGCTCATAGGTCATGTCACCGCAGGAGATGTTTTCGAGATTTTTCCAAAATAAAGATTCAAATACAAAAAAGAAAAAGCCGCCGTTTTCTACCTTGGTCATCTTGTTGGTTGCGGGCATCGGCCTTATGCTTTTGAGTCATTTCTACGGAGCCGGGTCGAAATCCCCGTCGGCATCTCCGGCGAACGCCGAGCCCCAATCCTTATCCGATGAAGTCTCCTCTTTCAAAAACAATGAAAAGAAGTCATTTGAAACGATGCAAGATTATGCCGCTTATTACGAGGAAAACTTGAAGAATATTTTAGATAAGGTCATGGGAGTCTCGAATGTCAATGTTTGGATCACCCTTTCGACTTCCGAGCAAAACGTCTACGAAAAAGATGATAAAACCAATCAAACGCGGACAAATGAACAAGACCGTAACGGTGGCACCCGAGAGACAACGGAAACGAATCGCGATGAAAGCATTGTCATTGTAGATGGCGGAAACGGGAAAGGGCCGCTCATCGTTACAAAACGGAGCCCGATTGTAGAAGGAGTCGTCGTGGTTGCCGACGGTGTGGAAAACCCCACAGTCAAAAATTGGATCAAAGATGCCGCAAGTTCGGTACTGAATGTACCTTCTTATAAAGTGATTGTTATTCCAGCAAAATCGAAGGAGGATGCAAATGGTGCTTAAAAAACAAACCGTATGGTTACTTACCATGTTAAGTCTGATCGTCGTTTTAAGTGTCTATTATGTCACAACCCCGGGCGGAAATCCACAGGAAGTCGCCAACGTAAACAATAAGGCAAAACAAGCGGCGAAAGAAAATGGTTTGACGGCGAGCTCCATCGCGACAGATCAACTGGCCGCCTACAGCTTGGAACGCGATCAAGTCCGCCACGATCAAGTGGCTAAACTCGAGGGGCAAATGGCAGCTAAAGATGCGACGGCAGTGGAAGTTAGCAAAGCCCAAGATGAATTAGAGGCCATCAACAATCTAGAAAGCAAAGAAAAAATGTTGGAAGATATGATTATGTCTAAAGGTTATGATGATGCCGTCGTCGACGCGACTCACGACGGACAAGTCAATGTCTATGTCCAAGCAGACAGTTTATCCAATGAACAAGCGAATGAAATTATAAAAATGGTGATCGACCAGCTCGGCATCTCCGACGTTCGCGTCACCTACGAACCTTCCAAAACAAAATGATCCGGCGCGCTGTTGCAGATTGCAACGGCTTTTTTTTATTGGAAAGTTAGTCTAACTTTTTTAGGTCAGCATAAAGGTAACACAGGCTCTGCTATTGCCTAAAAAGCTTGGTAGAGCTTTGTTTTTCCTTGGCAGAGCCAAGTTCACATTATCAAAAAAGAAGGACGCGTTTGCAGTGTTTTAGAAAATCTTGCGACAATAGCCATGGGCCGCCCGACATGGTAAACTGAAAGAGCCACCTATTTGATTTGAAAGGTAAGGCATGCTCTCAGCATCTTCCGGCCAGGTTGTACGAAAGAAAAAAAGATATGGTATAATGCACGTAAATGGTTTTTGATATTTTAAAAAGGAGTGCGTCACGTTGCTTAAGGTTCAAGAAATTCGTGAACTTATAAAATTAATCAATGATTCAAAGATTGATGAATTTGAATATGAAACCGAAGGGACTAAGGTGATTCTGCGGAAAAATCGTCCATCCGAACCATCACCGGCGGCTGTACCAGTTACCCAGGCGCAAGCCCCTGTTCAAGCAGCACCTGTTGTGGTGAATCCGGTTCCGACTGGTTCATCCGTTCAACCCAATCAAGAAGAACTTAAGGAAACGAAAGTTGATTCAAACTTACATAAAATCATTTCACCGATGGTTGGCACGTTCTATGCTGCGCCAAACCCTGATGCTGAACCGTATGTGAAAGTCGGTTCAAAAGTGAATCCGGACACCGTCGTTTGCATCGTTGAGGCTATGAAATTATTCAATGAAATTGAGGCCGAAGTAAAAGGCGAGATCGTGGAAGTGCTTGTCGAAAACGGCCAATTGGTTGAATATGGACAACCACTTTTCTTAGTTAAAACGGAATAGGGGATGTCGTATGATTAAAAAATTGCTTGTGGCTAATCGCGGTGAAATCGCGGTGCGCATCATTCGCGCGTGCCGGGAAATGGGCATCGAAACGGTTGCCGTTTATTCAGAGGCTGACCGGGATGCGCTTCACGTCCAAATGGCGGATGAAGCGTATTGCATCGGGCCGAAATCATCGAAAGACAGTTATTTAAATTTAACGAGCATCATCAGCGTCGCCACGCTGACCGGAGTGGACGCGATTCACCCGGGTTATGGCTTTTTAGCCGAGAACGCCGATTTTGCCGAGTTATGCCAAGAATGTAACATTATTTTCATTGGGCCGAGCCCGGAAGCCATCAGCAAAATGGGCATCAAGGATGTCGCCAAAAGCACGATGAAAGAAGCAGGTGTGCCGGTTGTACCAGGTTCCGACGGTGTCGTAGAATCCATTGAAGAGGCTTTGCAAGTCGCGGAAACGATCGGTTATCCGGTAATTATAAAAGCGACAGCCGGTGGCGGCGGCAAAGGCATACGCATCGCCCGCGACCCCGAAGAACTCAAACATGGCATGACGGTCACCCAACGGGAAGCGGCGTCAGCATTTGGCAACCCTGGGGTATATATTGAAAAATTTATCGAAGACTTCCGTCACGTGGAAATCCAAGTGTTGGCTGACCAACACGGCAATGTTATTCATCTTGGTGAAAGGGACTGTTCCATTCAACGACGGCTACAAAAACTTGTTGAAGAATCACCTTCCCCTGCGCTGACTGAAGAAAAACGGCGGGAGATGGGTGAGGCGTCTGTTAAGGCGGCAAAAGCCGTTAATTACACCGGTGCCGGAACGATTGAGTATATATACGATAAAGACGGCAATTTTTATTTTATGGAGATGAATACGCGCATCCAAGTCGAACATCCCGTTACGGAATTTGTCACTGGCATTGATATTGTTAAGGAACAAATTCACATTGCTTCCGGAGAGCCGCTCTCCATTAAGCAAGAGGATGTCACGTTTACCGGACATGCGATTGAATGCCGAGTGAACGCGGAAAACCCTTGGAAAAATTTCATGCCGTCACCTGGTAAAGTCAACATGTACTTACCCCCAGGCGGTCCGGGTGTTCGCGTCGACTCAGCGGTTTATCCAGGATATACGATTCCCCCATATTATGATTCAATGGTAGCCAAAATCATCGTTTATGGGAAAAACCGTGAGGAAGCCGTCAACAAAATGAAACGGGCGCTCGGCGAGACCGTCGTGGAAGGCATTCACACGACGATTCCTTTCCATTTGAAGCTGTTTGAACATCCCGTTTTTATTAGTGGGGATTTTAATACAAAGTTTTTAGAGCTTTATCCGATCAAAGAAGAGGACTAAGCACAGGAGGTGAGTGGAATGGACGAAAAACTCCAGCACTATGATGATACGGAACATGACGTGTACGATTTGGAAGATGGTGATGTCGAGCTTGGCCGGGTAGAAATTTCTCCGGAAGTCATCGAAGTGATTGCCGGCCTTGCCGCTTCGGAAGTAAGGGGCGTCGCTTTTATGCATGGCGGTTTTGCCACCGGCGTTGCCGAAAAAATCGGCCGTAAAAATTACGGAAAAGGCGTGAAAGTCGACCTTACCGAAGACGGCATGACTATTGATGTTCAACTGCACATGAATTACGGCGTCTCAATCCCCGATGTCAGCCGGGAAGTGCAGGAAAACATCGCTCAAACGTTGCGCACAATGACGGCCCTTGAAGCAACCGCCATCAATGTGCATGTTGTCGGCATCCATTTTGATCAAGGAAAAGCAAACGCGGAGTAACAACTGCATCAAAGGGGCTTCCCCTTTGATTTTTTTTAAGAACGGCCTTATAGATGGAAAAAAGGGCGGCAACAATGCTTCTATGGAAAGAAAAAATGTGTGCCGCTTTTCGATTTGGCCGAATGTTCACGAGGTATACGTGTGAGACATCAGGAAAGGAAGAACAAAGGATGAATCGCAGAAAAGCGAGGGAAAAAGCCGTTCAAGCGCTTTTTCAAATCGAGGTTGGTGGGACGAGTCCCGAAGAGGCGTTGGAGACGGTCTGCGGGGATGACCACGATCCGTTTTTAAGGGATTTGGTCATGACAACCACTAACCATTTGCCGGAAATCGACAACCTAATTAAAAAATACTTAATCAAGTGGCCTTTTGAACGTTTAGGGAATGTCGACAAGGCCATCATGCGCTTAGCGGTAAGCGAATTTTTATATTTTGATGAGATTCCCGTTAAAGCGACCTTAAATGAGGCGATCGAGATGGCAAAAACGTTCGGCGATGATGACACGAGACGGTTTACGAACGGTGTCTTATCAAAAATCGTCAATGAAGAGGGCATTTTAAAAAAATAATTTGAGGAGGAGAAAGGATGGCCGCGGAACTGATCAAGGGAAAAGAAGTCGCAAGCACCATCAGACAACGCTTGAAGGAAGAAACCGAAGCACTCAAGACTCGAGGCATCGTACCGGGATTGACTGTGCTATTAGTGGGAGACGATCCAGCTTCACTCTCTTATGTCAAGGGAAAAGTCAAAGCGTGTGGCGAGGTCGGTCTCCGTTCGGACTTAAAGCGCTATCCGGCAACCATCCGCGAAGAAGAGCTGTTAAAGGAAATTCAGACATGTAATGAGGATGATACCGTTGACGGCATTCTCGTCCAACTGCCGCTTCCTAAGCACATCGATGAACGCAAAGTGATTGAAGCGATTTCACCCGAGAAAGATGTTGATGGTTTTCATCCAGTAAGTGTCGGCAAAATGGTCATCGGCGAGGAGACGTTTTATTCTTGTACCCCAGCAGGGATCATAGAAATGGTCAAATCAAAAAATATCGATATCGCCGGAAAACATGTCGTTATTGTCGGCCGCAGCAATATCGTTGGCAAACCCGCAGGCTTATTGTTTCTAAAAGAAAACGCAACGGTCACCTATTGCCACTCGAAAACCGTCGGCCTAAGCAATTATACCCGGCAGGCAGATATTTTGGTCGTCGCCGTCGGCCGAGCCGGCATCATCGGTAAAGAAGATGTCAAGCCAGGGGCGGTCGTCATTGATGTCGGCGTAAACCGCAATGCCGAAGGAAAGCTTGTCGGAGATGTGCGCTTTGATGAAGTGAAGGAAGTCGCTTCTTATCTCACACCGGTTCCAGGCGGTGTCGGCCCGATGACAATTACAATGCTTTTAGCGAACACGATTAAAGCCGCCAAAAACCGCCGCGGCATATAAGGCGGTGGGATGATGGCGATACAGCGAGCGATCAGTGTCACGGCATTGACCCGCTATATTAAAAAAATGGTCGAAGGTGACCGGCATTTACGCAATATTTGGCTGCGTGGTGAGATTTCGAACTTTAAAAAGCACAGTCGCGGCCATATGTATATGACGATCAAGGATGCCGGCTCGCGCATTTCTGCCGTCATGTTTGCCCAAGACAACAGGCAGCTCACCTTTGTCCCTGAAGAAGGCATGAAAGTGCTCGCCCGAGGTGAAGTATCGTTATACGAACCGTACGGCCAATATCAATTTTATATCAAGGAAATGCAGCCGGACGGCATCGGCCATTTATATCTCCAATTTGAGGCCTTGAAAAAAAAACTGCAACAGGAAGGCTTATTTAATCCCGAGCTTAAAAAGCCGATTCCCAAAATGCCAAAAGAGATCGGCATTATTACTTCCCCAACGGGTGCTGCGATTCGCGATCTTTTTACGACGATTAAGCGGCGCATGCCGCAAGCGCGCATCACGCTTTTTCCCGTCCTTGTGCAAGGGGAATATGCCGCCTCATCCATTGCCCGCGCCATCCGCCTCGCCAATGAATTAAAGATCGTCGACGTGTTAATCGTCGGCCGCGGCGGCGGATCCATTGAAGAATTATGGGCTTTTAATGAAGAAATCGTCGCCCGGGAGATTTTTGCTTCGAAACTGCCGGTGATTTCTGCCGTCGGCCACGAAACCGATTTTACCATTGCCGATTTTGTCGCCGATTTGCGCGCGGCAACGCCTACTGCTGCTGGAGAGTTAGTCGTTCCGAACATCATTGACATTGAAAACCGACTCAAAGACCGCACGGAGCAGTTAATTTTGGCGATGAAGCGGCGCCTAACCCGCGAAAAGGAGCAACTCGATGTCTTGCGGAACAGCTATGCGTTTAAACAACCGCAACTGATCGTCAGACGCAAGGAGCAAGATCTTGACCGGATGATCGACCGTTTGGAAGAAAAAACACGCGCTCTCGTGCGAGAACGCCGCCAAAACTTTAACCATTATCAGAAGCTATTAAGTAAACATCATCCGGAGAATCTTTTAACCCAAAGCGTGAAAGATCTTCGGCAAATGAGTGAGCGCTTGAGACGGGCCATGCGCGTGTTTCATGACCGCAAAAAAAGTGCCCTAGCGCCGTTGATTACCGGGCTCAATGCACTAAGTCCTCTGAATGTCATGGAAAGAGGCTATGCCTTGCCCTTTAAGGATGGCAAGCTTTTGAAAACCGTGCATCATCTCACCCCGGGGGATGATATTCAAGTGCGATTGAAAGACGGGACGGTAGATTGTCAAGTACGGGGGATAGAGGAGGCTACAGAAAATGGCTGAAGATCATCAAAATCAGGTAGGGGAGATCGCGGAACCGACTTTCGAAGAGGCAATGGCCGAACTTGAGCAAATTGTAAGACGTTTGGAAGAAAGTGACGTGCCGCTTGAAGAAGCGATCGACCTTTTTCAGAAAGGCGTCGCACTCTCAAAACAATGCCATATGAAACTGCAAAAGGTCGAAGATCAGATTGACCGAATACTCAGCGAAGACGGTACGCTCAAGCCGCTCCGTTTTGATAAGGAAGACGATGAATGATCACGAATGCGGAAGCTTATTTAAAAGAATATAAGGGGCTGATCGATCGCGCCTTAGTGAAAAAAATTGAAGCGATCCAGACAACGCAAAAATTAAAAGAAGCGATGCTTTATTCGGTAAAAGCCGGTGGGAAACGGCTGCGGCCGATTTTATTAATGGCGGTCGTTGAGACGCTTGGCAAAGACCCGATGCTCGGCCTTGACCCAGGTTGCTCACTGGAAATGCTGCATACGTATTCCCTCATCCATGATGATTTGCCTGCCATGGATGATGATGATTTGCGTCGCGGCATGCCGACGAACCATATCGTATTCGGTGAAGCGACGGCGATTTTGGCTGGGGACGGTTTGTTAACACAAGCATTTGAATGTTTGGCTCAGGCATCTGGTTTAACCAGTGATCAGAAAATCGAGCTGATCCAACTTTTGGCCAACGCCAGCGGTCCTGAGGGCATGGTGGCGGGTCAATCCGACGATTTAGAGTCAGAGGATCAAAAGCTTTCCATTGAAGATTTAGAGCGGATTCACCGCCGGAAAACCGGCCGACTGTTGGAATATGCCGTTGAAGCAGGAGCTGTGATTGCTCATTGCGATGATCAAGTCCGCCACCATTTAAAAATGTATGCTCGACATCTCGGTATTGCCTTTCAAATAAAGGATGATCTTCTGGATGTTGAAGGCGATGCCGCTGTCATCGGTAAACCGATTGGTAGTGACGCAGAGAAGGGAAAAAATACGTATCCGAGCTTATTGACTGTGGAAGGGGCGAAAGCGCAATTAAAGGAGCATTTCGAAAAAGCGCTTCGTTCGTTGCGCCTCGCTGGACTTCAAGTAGGGATTTTGGATGAGCTGGCGCGTTATATCATCGTCCGCGACCACTGATGGCGTTTTTTCACGGATGCGAGTCGTATCTAAATGAATCTCTATCTTAGGCGAAGTTTACCTTTACTGATTCCTGGATGAAATGGGGTATAATCGCTTTACCCTCATTCATAGAATATTTTTAGTTCCTATACTTTCTCTTTTTCCGGAAAAACTAACGGAAAGGCTTGGAGGAGGATGGGAATGGACAAAAAAATGCATCAAAAAATCTATAGAATGCGGGAACAAGGTGTTGATTCAACGATATTGAACGACGTCATCCAAGAGGCGTTCAATGCCCCAAGCCGGCGTTCTGAAGATATTCTTTGGGATGATGACATCATCGTTGACGATGAGCCGGAGGACTATTTGGCGGAAGCCGAGGTCGTCCGCAAAAGGTATGACCGTTTTCGGAACGTCGGAAGAAGGCATAATTAATATAGTGACTCACAGATAATAGTATGAATTAAGGGCCATAGGTTGAACTTATGGCCCTGTTTCCGCTGAATCGGAATGTGCAATGGGTTATTGAACTGGGAATACACCATTTGAAATGGCGAGATTTTACTCATCAGATTCCACATACTGACGCAAGCTAGACAGCTTATCATCCCAATACTTTTCAAACATGGATACCCATTGTTGGACTTCTTTTAATGGCTCGGGCTGAAGTTTAAATCGCATTTCTCTTCCGCTTTTACGACTCGCAACAAGCCCCGCGTCAGTCAGAATCATTAAATGTTTGTTGACTGCTGTTCGGGTAATCGGGAACCTCTTCGTGATCGAAGTAATCGACATCTCTTTTTCTGTTAGCAATGTCAATATCCTTCTTCGGGTCGGATCGGCAATGGCCCTAAACACATCATGTTTCGTTTCAACAGCAGGCATCATTATCCCTCGATGTAGGCCACCAAAGCTTTGATGACTTTTCCTTCCCAACCTTCATCCATAATGTTGCGAACAACAGGATGCGGCTGGCCGAACTTGGTCAATGCGTTTTCATCCCAGCCGGAGTGAATGAGGGTGAACTCTGTTCGATTTTCCTCAAGTTCTTTTAATTCAAATCGAACGTGCCAATCCTTGTCCCAATCAAAGCCAAGGAGATATGGCGGCTCTAATTCGGTGACTTTACAGGGGGAATCCCCATAAGGTCCAGCGTGAAGAATGAATTCACGGCCAAGTTCTGGTTCAAATGTGTTCGGCATAAACCAAGCGGCGATCCCTTCCTGTGTTGCAACCGCTTTCCAAACCTTCTCAATGGGTGCGTTCAAAACAACTGTTTTTCTAATATCGGGTAAGGTCATTTAAGTTAGCCTCCTGAATTTCTAAAGTAACACCAAAAGGTGGCATTTAAATCATAACACCTTTTGGTTACATATGCAACCAATTTTATTTACTTATTCGCAATTAAAGGCGAAATCAGTTAAAGGCTTCCGCTGTTCGCAACTCAGTTGCGAAAACGGCCGCTTGCGCGGCGACACAGGAGGAATCAATGGTGATAGTGATGCCATTGGATGCGACACGAATGAAGCGGTATTGATCTGATAAATGTTATGGTATTGGCGGGGCCACTCCGCCAACGCGGTCTGCGTGCCGCGTTGACGTCGGAAGAAGGGCCGCTTAAATATATGTTCAGGCTTCCGCTGTTCGCAACTCAGTTGCGAAAACGGCCGCTTGCGCGGCCACTGGTGATTGATTTTGATTTGACACGAATGAAAGGTATCGATGAGAAAAAAGTTAAGGTAAGAGTGGGTTTACTCCGCCAACGCGGTCTGCGTGCCGCGTTGACGTCGGAAGAAGGGACGCTTAAATATATGTTCAGGCTTCCGCTGTTCGCAACTCAGTTGCGAAAACGGCCGCTTGCGCGGCCTGAAAAATGAAGCGTCCCCGCTCTTACGAATAAATTCGACGAGCCGGATTCGCTTCATTTTTCCAGCGGAAGCCTTTTTTTACATTGAGTTGCTTGCGAATTTGTGATAACATATATTTAGACTGACGGGGTGGTGCAGTATTCTAGTCGGTCGTTCATTTCCGAGGGCGGGCCTAAAAATCCGCTAAAGGGCACATCGATGAAGTTCTTGGTTTCGGCTCGGGGCGCCCAGCCCTGGGTTGATTCCGGGAGTAAAGAATGTAGGGCGATCCACAATGGCATGTGGGCGATGACCCTGCATTCGCGGAGACTCTTTCGCTTTTTGAAAGCGAAAGTGGAAAACCTGTTCACGAGTTATCATATGGGATAACCACGGACAGCGTAGCCTGCCTTGAGCGGGTCTTGAGGGGATTATGGCTAAAAGATGAAAGCCTATCGGCCAATAGGCTTTGATCCCGGCCGTATGAAATCAAGTCTGCAAAAGAGGCTAGGAAATGGTAGACGACTGTTTGAGGAAAACTCCTAGACTGTTCACTACGACATTTGCTGGGGATTATAGTGCGGACTAAGTGGCGATCTAGTTCAACGCTCGGTGACGACGTTGGCAGAGCTTTAAATGGAAACGGCCCAAACGGCGACGTTCGGGTAGCTTTGCGGGAAAACCTACTGGACCTAAGCCGCAGCGTTTACTCAGCAAATGACCACCTCTTATACATATGGATAAGGGATACGATAATCGAATGAAAGATATCATGAAGTCGCTAAAATGGAGTGTAAGTATTGCCGTTATCACGCTCGTGTTAGCGGCTCTTTTTTCAGTGACGTCCAATACTTTGTTAAGTGGCCTTGGCTGGGCATTAGGGATGCTGATTGTCCTAGCCATTGTGATTTTGGGCGTCATTTTTGATATTATTGGAGTAGCTTCGACAGCGACGGATGAAAAACCTTTTCATGCGATGGCCTCAAAGAAACTAAAAGGGGCAAAACATGCGATGATGATTGCGCGGAATGCTGACCGCGTCTCAAATTTTTGCAACGATGTGATCGGCGATATATCTGGAATCGTCAGTGGAACCGCTTGCGCCGTTGTTGTTTTGGAATTAACGGCAACGCTCGGCAAAGGCGAAGGCACACCGCTTCATACGATCATTTCCGTTGTTTTTACAAGTTTTGTGGCAGCGATTACGGTTGGCGGAAAAGCTATGGGAAAAACCTTCGCTATTAATAATGCCACCAAAATCATTTTTCAAGTCGGTCGTTTATTATATTTTCTTGAGGAAAAACTGCATATAAAGGTGATTTCTGTCAACAAGAAACGGCCGAACCTGAAACGGCAATAAGGTGAGTGATAAATATGGAGTTAACTTCCATTAAGGACCCGGCTTTTTTAAAACAATTGTCGACTGAAGAGATGACGCTTCTTGCATCTGAAATTCGCCGTTTTTTAATTGAAAAGCTATCGAAGACTGGTGGCCATTTGGCGCCTAATCTTGGCGTAGTCGAATTGACGCTAGTGCTTCATAAACTGTTTGACAGCCCGAAAGACAAATTGATTTGGGATGTAGGTCATCAATCTTATGTCCATAAAATTTTGACTGGGCGGGCTGGGCAATTTGACCAACTTCGTCAGACAGGCGGCTTGTCCGGGTTTCCGAAAAGAAGTGAAAGCGAACATGACGTATGGGAAACCGGTCATAGTTCAACATCGCTTTCTGCAGCAATGGGCATGGCAATTGCCCGCGATTTAAAAGGTGAAGAAGGCGACATCGTGGCCATTATCGGTGATGGGGCGCTGACTGGTGGCATGGCCCTTGAAGCGCTCAACCATATCGGGCATGAGCAAAGAGATATCATCATCATTTTGAATGATAACAAAATGTCGATCGCCCCGAACGTCGGTGCGCTTCACAATATGCTCGGACGTTTGCGAACAGCGGGAAAATACCAACGTGTCAAAGAAGACATCGAATATTTGATGAAAAAAATTCCAGCTTTTGGTGGCCGCATCGCCGCAACGGCAGAGCGGCTCAAAGATGCGTTTAAATATTTACTGATTTCCGGTATTTTCTTTGAAGAACTCGGCATTAAATATCTTGGGCCGGTTGACGGTCATAATATTGACGATTTAACGATGGCGATT
>Ga0310829_1001051_pt1 | contig 17229 bp, 11 predicted proteins | sample WT_ome_4_FD_202244 | JGI IMG/M metagenome (GOLD analysis project Ga0310829, IMG submission 202244) | Sorghum-adapted microbial communities enriched on wild type (WT) sorghum from Joint BioEnergy Institute, Emeryville, California, United... ... | reverse complement strand
GGAATGGTGATGATGATTTCGTCAACGGCGTGTTCTTTCAACACCCGAAAAATGTCGCCGATTTTGCCGAGAACAGGCGCCTGCTTCACCTGCCGGCCTGGATCGTCATCGAGAAACCCGACGACATGATAGGCCAGCGATTTGTTGCTAATCAGCTCGTCCGCCAATGATTGGCCGACCTGGCCGGCACCGATGATCAGGGTGTTGACGGTGACCGCGCTTCTCCCCGCAACGGCAAAAAGCAACAGGCGTTTCACCGCCCGGATCGCGGAGACGACCAAGATCGAGAGTACCAGGAACAACAGAACCACGAGCCGGGAGTAATCGTCCATGTTGAGCAGAAACGTGGCGCCGATCGTCAGCAGGATGGCGCCGCCGATGGCGCCGGAAACCCGGAAGCATTCATCGATCGTCGTGAGGTTGGTACGAACGGAAACCAACTTCCCCCGATACAGCAAAAAGAAATAGAAAAGCATAAAGAAACCGTAAAAAATCAAATACTGGTGCAGACGCGGGAAGCTTTTGTCGAAGATGGACGGCAGCTCGCCAAATTCTTCCCGGATTCGATAAACATACAAGAGGAAATAAAGGATGGAAATCGAAATATATTCGATGGTCAGAAACAACGCCGTCCACAGGTAAAGCAGGCTTCTTCGTTTCTCCAGTCTCGCGTTCAGACGGGAAGTCTGGGTGAGAAACTGGGTATCCGGCATATAGGGAAAGGACATGTCACAGTTCACCATCACAGTATGAATCTAGATTATGGTCCGATGCAGAAAATTGGTGTATAGTTAAGAAATGTGCCGAAATATTCGCGTTTTTTCATGTTCATTATACAATACCCCCCTTCAGACCGCTACTTGCTCCGTCTTAGGTAATGTTGGGTGGAATCAATCGCATGGAGGTGCCCGAGGGGCGGTGTCCAAAACAGCTGTCATCATGGCCGGCGGCAAAGGCGAACGGTTTTGGCCGAAAAGCAGGACCAACTTGCCGAAGCAGTTCTTGAACATATCCGGCAACGAATCGATGTTGCAACTGACCATCAAACGGTTGGAGAAACTGATTCCCATCACGCAAATATTCATTGTGACGAACGAATTGTATGCCGAACTCATCAAAGCCCAAATTCCCAAATTGCCCTATGACAACATCATCATCGAACCGGTCGGGCGAAACACGGCGCCGTGCGTCGGGCTTGCTTCCATCGTCATCGAGGAGCGGTTTCCGGACAGCACCATGGTGGTGTTGCCCAGCGACCATATCATCCACGATGAGGACGGTTTTCTGCGCATCCTGAACACGGCGTTCGAAGTGGCGGAAACCCAGCGCCAATTGGTGACGCTCGGCATTCAACCGACGTATCCCGAAACGGGTTACGGCTATATCGAGCGGACGGACCAGGTTCAACTGGTCAACGGCATGGACGTGTACAAAGTCAGCCAGTTTGTCGAGAAGCCCGATGAAGCAACGGCAAGACGCTACCTGGAGGCGGGCAATTTTTATTGGAACAGCGGCATTTTTATCTGGAAGGTGGAAGTCATTCGGGAGCACATTCGGAAGCTCATGCCCGAGATGCATGACGTGCTGGAAACGATCAAAGCCGGGTTCAGGGATGGCGACTGGCGCGCCGTGATCCAGCGGGAATTCCACAAAATGCCCGACCAATCCGTCGACTACGGCATCATGGAGAAAGTCCGGGACATCAGCGTCATTCCTTGCGTCTTTGGCTGGGACGACGTAGGCAGCTGGACCGCCCTGGAACGGATCAATGAGCTGGACGAGAACGGCAACGTCATCCGTGGCAATATCCTGAACCTGGATACGAAGCGCTGCATCATCGAAAGCAACGGGAAGCTGATCGCGACGCTGGGCGTCGAAGATTTGATCATCATCGACACCGAGGACGTCACCCTGATTTGCGCCAAGGACAAAGCACAGGAAATCAAATCGTTATTGAGGGAACTTCGGAACCAAAAAATGGATGAATATCTGTGAATACATTAAATAACAGGAGAATGAGCACATGATCAAACGAGCACTCATTACCGGTGTAACCGGCCAGGATGGATCCTACCTTGCCGAGCTGCTGCTGGAGAAAGGATACAAAGTTTACGCGCTTCGCCGCAGGACGAGCATTCCGATTATGGACAACATCGCGCACATCCAGCATGAAATCGAGTTTATCGAGGGGGATTTGCTGGATTTGGGCTCGTTGATCCGGGCGGTCCAGATCGCAAGACCCCATGAAGTGTACAATCTGGCGGCCCAATCCTTCGTCGGCTCATCGTGGGACCAGCCGATCCTGACCGGCCAAGTCACGGCTCTCGGCGTGGCGAACATGTTGGAAGCAGTGCGCATTGTCGAGCCTGGCGCCAAGTTTTATCAGGCATCGAGCAGCGAAATGTTCGGCAAAGTCGTGGAAGTGCCGCAGAAGGAAACGACGCCGTTCTATCCGCGCAGCCCTTATGGTGTTGCCAAGGTGTACGGCCACTGGCTCACCGTCAATTACCGGGAAAGCCATGAAATGTTCGCCTGCTCGGGCATTCTGTTCAACCACGAGTCGCCGCGGAGGGGTATTGAGTTCGTCACCCGTAAGGTGACTGACGGCGTTGCCCGCATCAAGCTGGGTTTGCAGAACGAATTGCGCCTCGGCAATCTGGATGCGAAGCGGGACTGGGGATTCGCCGGCGACTACGTCAAAGCAATGTGGCTGATGCTGCAACAGGACAAGCCGGACGATTACGTTGTCGCCTCGGGCGAGACGCATACGGTGCAGGAGCTGGTGGAAATCGCATTCCGTCATGTCGGGCTGGATTGGCGCGACTATGTGGTGGTAGACGAAAAGTATGTTCGTCCGGCGGAGGTGGACCTGCTGATCGGGGATGCAACGAAAGCCAAGGAAAAGCTTGGCTGGAAACAGGAAGTCGGGTTCGAAGAGCTGGTCAAAATGATGGTCGACAACGATTTGCAGCTTCTCGGCGATCGGATGAAAAGAGGTTGTTGACATGAAGCCGATTGCGATGGTGACCGGAGCCGATGGATTTGTTGGCCGACACCTGATCAGGAAGTTGCTGTCCTGCGGATACGACGTGATCGGTACGTCCAGATCGCCGCATCAAACCGCACATGATGGCGCCGTCATCCAATTGTCCCTGGATCACAGCCCCCGCATTGCAGAGGTGTTGAACCGGTACAAACCGGATGTGATTTTTCATCTCGCGGGAGAAAGCTCTGTCAGAAGATCCTGGAATGACATCCGGGGAACGTTTCAGTCCAACGTCATGGCTTCGATCAACCTGCTGGAAGCCGTTCGAATGAGCGATATTGTCAACAGCGTCAAAATCATAACGGTCGGATCATCGGAAGAGTACGGAATCATCCCCGATCACGTTTCCACCATCGATGAAACATTGCCTCTCCAGCCTGTCAGCCCATATGGCGTTTCCAAAGCCTCCCTGTCCATGTTGGTCAAACAGTATGCCGGGGTATACGGGTTGTCGATTGTGCATGCCAGACCATTCAATCATATCGGACCCGGCCAATCGCTCGGTTTCGTGACCACCGATTTTGCGCATCAGATCGTCCAAATCGAAAAGGGACTCCGCGAACCCGTTCTCAAAGTCGGCAACTTGTCCGCCAAGAGAGACTTTCTCGATGTTCGGGACATCGCGGAAGCCTATGTTTTGCTGGCCGAGCATGGGAGAAAGGGAGAAGTTTACAACATCTGCTCGGGGGTTTTGACCGAAATCCAATCCGTCCTTGCGGAGTTTTTGCAAATGGCCTGCGTCAACATTCGAGTCGAACGGGACCCTGCCCTGTACCGACCCGTGGAATCCCGTTATGTCCGCGCATCCAACCGGAAAATCCGGGAACACACGGGCTGGACCCCCAAAATCGATCTCCGGGACTCGCTGCGGGATATTCTTGATTATTTCAGACAACAGTGATCAGGAGTGTATTTGATGTCAAGGCTGAAGGAATTGTACTTGTATCGTCAAATGCTGTCCAGTTTGGTTTTGACCGATTTGAGGACGCGATACAAGGGTTCGGTACTCGGCTTTTTGTGGACATTTTTGAACCCCCTTCTCATGCTGATCGTGTATACGTTCGTGTTCAGCAATATCTTGAGGGCGAATATCGAAAATTATCCCATGTTTCTGTTCGTGGCGATTCTGCCGTGGATTTTTTTTCAATCGTCCGTACAAAACAGCATCAATATCATCATCCGAAACGGAAACATGGTGAAAAAAATATATTTTCCCCGCGAAGTGTTGCCGATTTCCGCCGTTGCGGGGGGAGCCGTCAATTATTTGTTCGGTTTGATGATTCTGATTCCCGCTCTTTTGATTTTCGGCATTTCGATCAAGGCGACGATTTTGTTGATTCCCGTTATTTTGTTGATCCAATCCCTTCTTACGTTGGGCATTTCGTTTGCCGTCGCCGCATTGAACGTTTATTTTCGGGATGTGGAGCATATCGTGTCCTTTATGCTTCAGCTCGGATTTTATGTCACGCCGATCATCTTCCCCGTGAATCTTTTCCCGGAAAAATTTCAACCCTTTTTCAAACTGAATCCATTGACAGGAATCATGGAGGCATATCGAGATGTCATGATTTACGGCAAGATTCCCGAGATGTCTTTTTTTGTCATTCATGGCATGCTGGGTTTCATCGTTCTGATCATCGGTTGGGTGATTTTTTATTCGCTGCAGAAGAATTTTGCGGACGAACTCTGATCCGGAGGAATCAACCATGGGTGTGATTGAATTGAACGATGTGACCAAAAAGTACATCGTTCACAAAGATAAACGTGTTACGCTTAAGGAAAAGGTATTGTTCGGGTTCCGGTCGGCCAAGGAAGAATATGTGGCGCTGGACGGCGTATCGATCAACATCGAACCCGGCTTGACCGTGGGCATCGTCGGCAGGAACGGATCGGGCAAGAGCACCATGTTGAAGCTGATCAGCCGCATCATTTACCCCACATCCGGCTCGGTCAAAGTGAGAGGAAAGGTGTCGAGCCTGCTGGAGCTCGGAGCAGGCTTTCACCCGGACTTTACCGGGCGCGAAAACATTTACATGAATGCATCCATTCTCGGGTTTTCCAAAAAGGAAATCGACCGGATGTTGGACAAGATCATCGAGTTCTCCGAGCTGGAGGCGTTCATCGACAATCCGCTCCGAAGCTATTCATCCGGCATGTACATGCGGCTGGCGTTTTCGGTGGCCATCAGCGTAGACCCCGACATTTTGCTGATCGACGAGATTTTGGCGGTTGGCGACGTTTCCTTTCAAAAGAAATGCATCAATCGGCTGAAGGAACTGAAACGCAACAAGAAAACGATCGTCATTGTATCGCACGACAACCTGACGCTGGAGCAACTGTGTGATCAAATCATTTGGCTGAAGGACGGGAAAGTCCACAAAACGGGGCCGGCGAAAGAAGTGATCAACGACTACATCGATTTCATGTCGAAAGCGGAAGGCCGGAAGCATGACCTGAAGCAACGGGTGCAACAAAACGCCGATGCTTCCGAAAAACAGGGCCAGGCGCAGAAGCCCGAACCGGAAAATCCGAAACCGGGCAATCGCTGGGGGAACGAAAAAATCAAAATTGTCGATGTCCGCATCTGCGGCCGGGACATGGCGGAAAGGTATTCGTTCAACAGCGGGGAAAGCGTCATTTTCAAAATCGCGTATGAAATGGTCGAGAAAACGGAGGATGTCGTATTCGGTTTTCGGATTACGACGCATGACGGCATCAATTGTTACGGATCCAACACCTACCTGGATCAAGTATCATTCGGCGAATTGCCCATGTCCGGCACGGTATGCTGCAAGATCGACCGCCTGGATTTGGTGGAAGGCAACTATCTGCTGGATTTTGCCATCGTGCAGATGGACGGAACCGCCTATGATTATTACTGCGGGGGCTACTCCATCCAGGTCATGTCAAAGACGCGCGATACCGGAATCGCCAAACTGCCGCACGCCTGGTTTGTGGAGAAAAACGGGACATGATCATCCTTTTCGACGGGGTGCCGTTGTTGGGAATGAACCGGGACCGGTTTTTGCATGGTGCAGCGTGCCGATCTTTTTGATTCATTCGTGAGAGCGAGGATGTCCAATGAAGAAAAGCGGACTGAAACCTGTCAATGTTTCCGATGTGATGCGCAGCATCAACGTGCTGTTGGGAAAATCGGAACATCAAGCGGAGAATGCGGAACTTGAGCTCGATGAACTCCGTTTGCCCCGTGTCCCGACCTCATTTCATGTTCCGGAAAAGGATGGTTATGAACCGGAGGAACTGCTTCGGTATCATGACGAGGAATTCATCCAGGCGGCGTATTACGCCGTTTTGCGCCGGGCGCCGGACCCGCAGGGCAAGGAGCACTATCTTCGCATTTTGCGGACGGGAAAGAATAACAAAAAAGAAATTTTGGGCATGCTGATGGCCTCGAAAGAGGCCAAGCGTTACGGAGTCAAAGTCAAGGGGATCGGGATTCACGGTTGGATCGGGAAAGCCAAGCGGATTCCGGCAGTCGGTTTTTTGCTGGAATGGTTGATCGCGTTCTTGACGCTGCCCCGAAAGTTCCGTCATCTTCAGGAACACACCAACTACCTGATCGCCCAAAACCAGATGCTGGCCAAGCAGTTCAATGAAACTGCCGACCTGCTTGAAGAGCGGCTGCGGCAACAGGAAGAGCAACAACAAAACGAAACCCGCAAACTGGCCAAGAAGCACCATGAGCTGCAAACCCAAATGGACCAGGCGATCCAGGCGTTGGATGCCATGGATGCAGGCATCGAAGATTTCGATGACCAATTTTACTCCGTGTTCCAGGATGTATTCAGGGGAACCCGGGAAGATATCCAAAACCGGCTCAAAGCCTATTTGCCGTATCTCAATCAAGCCGGACAACCCGATATCCCGCTCCACGTTCTTGATTTGGGATGCGGCCGCGGCGAATGGCTGGAGTTGATGAAACAACAGGGACACCATGCGATCGGCGTGGACAAAAATTTTGCTTTCGTGCATGCATGCAGAGCCATCGGGTTGGATGTTGTCCATGATGACATGTTGAACTATCTTCGCAATCAGCCCGGGGAGAAGTTTGACGTCATCACCGGCTTCCACATTATCGAGCATTTGCCTTTTCGCGTGATGTTGAAGGTATTCGATGAATGCCAGCGGCTGCTGAAACCGGGCGGATTGATGATCTTTGAAACGCCCAATCCGGAAAACATGCTGGTCAGCACCCTGCATTTTCACCTGGATCACACGCATCAAAGACCTTTGGTTCCGGATCTTTTGGCCTTTATCGCCCGACAAAAAGGGTTTTCGAAGGCGGAAATTTTGCGCCTGAACAAACGCAAAGAGCCTGAGTACACCGGAAATCCGTATGTGGACGAAATCATCTACAAGGTGAACATGGAACAAGACTTTGCGATTATCGCACAAAAATAGGAGTAAAAGGGGCTTTTCAGATGAAAAGGATTCTGGTGATGAATTTTTTTCCGGCATTTACTCCACCCTCAAGCGGAGGAGAGTTGCGATATTTTCATCTGTATCATGAATTGAGCCGAACGTTTGACGTGACGTTGCTTTCTCCAACGTATTCGCATCATGCCTTTGAAGTGGTCGAGCATCATCCGCATTTCAGGGAATATCGCGTGCCGAAAGAACCGGCGGTCCACGATGCCCTTCACATGCAATTGGATCAGCAAGACATCGGCCGGGAAGTGTCGGCTCTCGTATGTGCGCTCAGTGCGAAAACCCCAAACAAATACCACGAAGTGTATTTGGAGCTTTACGACAAATGTGATCTGATCATTCACGAATTTCCCTATATGCTGGATTACGATCTGTTTTTCGGCATCGACCGGAAACCGAGAATCTACAACAGCCACAATTTCGAATCGAAGCTGGTGGAGCAGATTTGGCCGGGCAAGGATGCGGCCCCGTATGTTGCATATATCCGGGAAATGGAAGAAAAGCTGGTCAAGCAATGCGACCTGGTCTTTGTCACGTCCGAAGAAGAAAAAAGAGGGTTTGTCGAGGCATTTCGCGTCAATGAAGGCAAAATTCATCTTGCCCCCAACGGCGTGATTCCCGGCCAGGTTGAGCGATCCGCGGTCGGCCGCACGGAAGGGTTATCCGCATTTTTCATCGGCAGTTCGCATTTGCCGAACATCGAAGCCGTCCAATTTCTGATCGAAAACGTGGCGGACAAGTGTCCCGATGTGGAGTTTTTGATCGCCGGTTCATGCTGTGATGCTTTTGAAGAGGCCAACAAGAAGAATGCCAGGCTGTTGGGCAGGATTGATGACAAAGAAAAGAACAGGCTGCTGGCAACCTGTGACATCGCCGTGAACCCGATGTTTTCCGGGGCAGGCACCAATCTGAAAACCCTGGAGTATTTGGCGGCCGGAATTCCGCTGGTATCCACGAGTTTCGGCGTGCGGGGATTGGGGCTGGATAAGGACAACCATTACATTGAAGCCGACGAGGACAATTTCGCCGATACATTGAATGCTCTTGTCGGCAGCAAGAAGACGCTGGATGCGATCGCCGCCGCCGGAAAAGAAAAAGTATCCAGGGACTTTTCGTGGAAGACCATAGCCGATCGGATTGCCCAGGGCATCGGGCATCTTCTTTCGCGTCCGCAGACGCCCAAAAAATCGATTACCCTTCTCAACGATTTTGAAGCATCCCCCGGTTCTTCCGGCGGCGAGGTGAGATTAAAGCGCCTCTATTCCGCACTTTCGTTGGAATATTCGATCCTTCTCGTTTGCTTGAACGGTGACGGTGAAATACGCAAAACCAAGATCACGGATTCGTTTTATGAAATCTCCATCCCGAAAACGGAACAGCACAAGCGCGAGGAGCAAAAAATCAGCAGTGCGTTTTGGGTAAGTGCGGATGATATTGTGGCTTCCATGATGGTTTCCCGGAACGAACTGCTGAAAACCGTCGTGACCCGGGCTTGCAAGCAGTCCGATCTGGTCCTTCTGATTCATCCGTACATGTATCCGCTTGTCAGAGACTTGCAAGGAAAACCGCTGATTTATGAAAGCAACAACGTGGAATACCGATTGAAGAAGCAAATTCTCAAAGGCCATCCGATGTACGACAAGCTGATCGCTGCCGTTCATGAAATCGAGAAGGCGGCTTGCGAACGGAGCGACATGATCATCTCCGTTTCCGACGACGATCACCGCTTCCTCAGGGAATTGATTCCGGGAATCGACAAAGAGATTGTCACGATCCAAAACGGCGTCGACTTTAAAACCAACGACATGGATGTGTCTGCCGTGAAACGGTGGTTCGGCGACCATCCCGTCATCCTGTTTGTCGGCAGCTCCCACGTTCCCAACATTGAAGCGTTGAATCATATCATCAAAAAGCTGGCGCCTCGCATCAAAGCCTACTTTGTCGTGATCGGTTCCGTTTGCGAAGCGGTCAACCCTTTCGAGGTGCCCGACAATGTCCTGTTGTTCGGACGATTGAGCGAAGCCCAGAAAAATGTGCTCATGCAGGCTGCGGATTTGGCCATCAATCCGATCGTGTCCGGTTCCGGTTCCAACCTGAAACTGGCTGATTACATGATGAGCAAATTGCCCGTGATCACCACTTCGTTCGGCGCAAGGGGATTTGCCGTTACATCCGGTGTTCACGCCATCGTGTGTGATCTCGATGATTTCGAGCAGCGGATCAAAGCGCTGCTGAATGATGACGATCTGCGGAATTCGATTGCCACGGCCGGTTACGAATATGTCAGCAAACATTTGAGCTGGAATACGCTTGCGGCCAAATTGTCGGGCATCCTTTCGCAAAAAACGGGAAGCGAAACCGGCAAAAAACGCAAGAAACTTTTGGCCATCACGTATCGTTTCACGGATCCGCCGCTCGGCGGAGCGGAAACGTACTTTTTGAATGTCGTTCGCGAACTGGATGCAATCGGGGACTTTGCCATTGATGTCGTGACCACCAACATCCATGACATTTTCAACAGATTTCATTTCTCGTGCCGCTATACCCTGGATGCTTCCGTTCCGAAAATGCCGTTTCGCAACACCAACATTTTGAAATTCGACGTCAATCCGTTGAATGACAAAAAGGCATTGAAGAACAGCAGGGAAATCTATTCGGTTTGGATGCAGGAATCCATCAAGACATCCTTCCGCTATCTCGATGAATACGGGGAACCGCTGCTGATGGGCGGATGGTACTATCCCGAATGGAACAACAACAAACCCGAAGTATGGTCCAATGAGGAAGCGGTCGTGTTTTTGGGAGACGACGTTTCCGAAGTGACGCTGACAGGCTTCAGCCCCAAAAAACGAAAACTGATCATGACCGGCGACAACCGGTTTGTGCACGAAAAAACGGTTTCCGGTTATTTTTCGATGGTGTTGCCCCTCGATGGATCCAGGACGTTGTCCTTGAAGACGGATCCCTTTTACGCAGATCAAGATCCAAGGGCCCTTGGCGTAAAAATTTCTTCGATCGAACTGAAGAAAACGGGCGGAGAAATCCAATCCGTGAGGCTCGATCGGGATTACAAGGCGTACGTGAAAGAACGAAACTATCCGGACTATATCGAAACGTTGATCGGCAATGCCCTTTCCAGGGATCCATGGGTCGATGAACGGTTTCAACAAACGAGAGGCCCGGTTTCCAGAGCCATGGAAAGCTGGCTGGAACAACACGCGCGTGAATATGACGTCATCCTGGGACACAGCATCCCGTTTCATACCACGATCACGGCTGCCGAGTTCGGCAAGCGGCATGGCGTTCCGGTGATTTTGCTGCCCCACTTCCATATCGATGACGAATTCTATCACTGGCGTTCGTATTACGAAGCGTTGACAACGGCCAGCAAAGTCATTGCGGCTCCGCAGCAATCGATTCCGCTTTTTTATGACAAAATCGGCGCCTCGGCCATCGATCTTCCCGGAGGAGCCGTCGACGAATCGGAATTTTCCGCTGCGCCTGTTGCACCATTCGATCCCTTGGATCCGTTCGATACGCCATTTGTGCTGGTGTTGGGCCGCAAGTCGACCGCGAAAAATTACCAGTGGGTCGTTGAAGCGGTGGACAAGCTGAATGAGTCCGGGGAACGTTGCAAACTTGTGATCATCGGCAAAGACGAGGATCAAATCCCCATTGATTCCCCGCACGCCGTTTATCTTGGCGAACTGCCCAGGCATCAGGTGCTGGCGGCTTTGCAGGCTTGCAAGATGCTGATTTCGATGAGCGAAAGCGAAAGTTTCGGGATTGTCCTGCTGGAAGCCTGGATGATGCGAAAGCCGGTCATCGTCAACGAGAAATGCAGCGCTTATATGGAACTGGTGGAACACGGCGTCAACGGATTGGCGAGCAACCGGGATCAACTGCCGGAAAACATCAAAACGTTGTTGGACGATGACCAGCTGTGCGCCGCGCTCGGAGCCAACGGATACAAGAAAGTGGCCGGGCGATACACGTGGAGAGCCGTCGGCCGGGAAATCAACGAATGGCTTCATCGGGTCGCGAACGGTCAAGATGGGGAGATCGAAGACGGGGAGATTGCGGAACATGAATGAACGCATTCAAATGGCACTGGCCAGGGGTGCGCTGACCAGCTCGTTGAGATGCATCAAAGAGGACCAGCCGCTGTCCTGGGAATTTTCGGCATTCAGCCAAAACGGCGAGGACGGCATTGTTGATTTTCTTGCTCGCCGCATCCTGGCTCCAAATCATTACTTTATTGAAATTGGCGCCGGTGACGGGCTGGAAAACAATACCGCCTATCTCGCGATTGCCAGAAAATACGAAGGCATCATGATTGAAGCGGATCCCCGATCGTTCGAATCCATCGAACGGAATGTGTTGCCCTTGAACATTGGCGTGGATGGATTGCAGCTGTTTGTGTCCCTGGGCAATTTGCACCGGATTGTCGATATGGCGCTTTACAAAGATCCGGATGTGCTCTCCCTGGATATCGACGGAAACGACTATTTCATCATGGAAGCCCTGCTGGAACGGGGGATCCGGCCCAAAATTGCCGTGGTGGAATACAACTCGGCGTTTGGTCCGTCCAACCGTTTGTCCATTCGCTACGATGAACATTTCACGATCAACTTCCATGATGACAAGGAATACCTGTACTACGGAGCTTCCGTTGCAGCCTGGCGAAAATTGTTCGAACGATTCGGGTACCGTTTTTTGACGGTGGAGAGAAGAGGCGTGAACGCATTTTTCGTCAACCCGTCCGCATTTGATCGCCGTTTTTTGCGCAAAGTGAAGGGGCTTTCTTTTGCAGAAAATTTCTTTCAACTCCGCAAGTATAGAGCGGGATGGGAACAGCAGTTTGAATGGATCAAGGACAAGGATTTCGTCCGAATATAACCATTATGCCTTGCAGAAGGAGTTCTCTCTACATGCAAAAAAAAATTGCTGTTTGGGTTATGGTGTGCATCGCGATTGGCCTGCTTGCACCCATCCATGCTTTTTCAGCGTCTGCAGATGCGCAGGAATGGGAAGGATACGCTTTGCGTTTCAGTGAAGTCAGCCTTCCCGATGGAATGTACGTCAATTTGCAGAAAGAAGTGAAAGTGAGAGTCGAAAATACCGGGACAACCCCAATCGACCGTTCCAAGGTTTATCTGTCCTACCACTGGCGAAACGAAGAGTCCGAGATTGTTCAATGGGACGGCTTTCGCACCGAGCTGCCGGACAATCTTGCTCCCGGTGAGAACGTGGTCACGACCATATACGTGTACACGCCATCGGCACCAGGTTCGTATGTTTTGGAACTGGACGCTGTCATGGAAGATGCCGGTTGGTTTTCTTTGGAAGGAAAAATCAACCCTGTGCTGGAGCGCGTTGATGTTCTTTCCACGGTCTCGGCGATTTCACAAAAACGCATTCCGCGATTGATGAAGCAAAATCAACGATATACCGCCGAGGTCGCGATCACCAACGTATCCCCGATCACGATCGGCGGGGAAAAGAAGGGGCTCAATCTCTCCTATCATTGGAAAGACAAAGACGGTCAGGTCGTGATTTGGGATGGAATCAGAACCCCGATTTCGAATGAAATCCCGCCCGGCGAAACGGTGGTTTTGGAGGCTGGCCTCATAACGCCTCCGAACCCTGGCCGCTATACGTTGGAATGGGATCTGGTGCATGAAGGGATTGCCTGGCTGGGACTTGTTGAGCCGTCCAACGTGCATTCGACAGAACGGAGAATATACAGCGCCTTGGCCCGATCCGTTCTTGAATGGTCGTGGATGGTTGTCGTTGTCATTGTTGTGGCGTTCCTGCGCATGTTCTTTGGAAAATGGGCATTCCGGCATCCGGCATTTCAACGAATCAACCATGCGATGGATGCAGCGGGAGCCAATCTGTTGTTCCATTCGGATGTTTTTTTGTTTGTTTTGATCCTTTATCTGAAGTTTGTTTATTTTGCCCAAGTAACAGGCTTTCGAATTGAGAAAAACGGCCTCTTCCTTACGTTGTGCTTCCTGCTTTTTGCGGGCGGAGTGATCGGTTTTGTCCGGCCCGCCAAATGGAGAATTTTGCTTTTCGGGGTCATTGATGTTCTGTTGTCAATCCTTATCCTTGCGGATTTGGTTTACTGGAGGTATTTCGGGGACGTTCTCTCGGCCAATGTCTTGCTGCAGACGAACCAGGCGGGAGATATCACCGCAAGCATAATGGAATTGATTTCAAAGAAAGATGCGGTCTTCTTGATCTTCGGTCCGCTGGTTTGGGCAGCTGTGTATGGTTTTGCGAAAAAAGCCGGGACGGTCAAGGTCAGATTCAGACTCCTCATTCCGATCGCGTTGGTTGCGGTTGCCGTCGGCTTTTCTGTCGGAACGATCGCGGATTTGCGCAAAGACAGCGAATCCCATGGCGTATTCAGCCGGTTTTTTCTCAATCAGATGGTGGTGGAAAAACTCGGTTTGACCGGCTTCCACATATATGATACCTACGTTTATCTGAATGAAGGCACCGGCAAAATGGAACTGTCTGATGAACAACTGAATCGGATCCTTCAGTCCTTCAAATGGAATACGTTGTTCGAAAATCGCAACAGTCCCGAATTCGGAATCGCAAAAGGCAAAAATTTGATCGTCATTCAAATGGAATCGTTGCAGGAATTTGCCGTTGGCCTGACCGTTGGCGGACAAGAAGTCACGCCGAATTTGAACAGACTGAAAAATGAAGGGTTCTATTTCAATCGCTATTTTGACCAAACAAATCAGGGGAGGACCTCCGACGGGGAGTTTACGTCCCTGGTGTCGTTATACCCTTTGCCGGCGGGATCCGTCTATTTCAAACACCCTTTCAACAATTACGAAACCAGTTTGCCCAATGTGCTCAAAAATCATGGGTATACGACCATGTCGGCGCATGCCTATCGGGGGGATTTTTGGAACCGGGCAAACGTTCATCCGCAATTGGGATTTGAGATTTCAAAATTTCAATCCGATATGCCTAACGGAGAAGTCGTAGGTTGGTATTTGGGGGATCATGTGTTCTTTTCCGCCATGGTTGACGAGATGAAGAAACTGGAGCAGCCCTTTTTCTCATTGCTCGTCACCCTGTCCAACCATCATCCCTATGACTTGATCCCCCCGAAATACAAGACATTGTCGTTGGGGGACCTTGAAGGCACATTGCTGGGCAATTATCTGCACTCGATCCATTATTCGGACATGGCGCTCGGAGTCATGATGGACCGTCTCAAAGAGCAAGGATTGTACGACAATACCGTTGTTGTCATTTACGGGGACCATGACGCGGGATTGAACAACAAAGAGTTGTTGGATTTTCTCGGAATGGACTATAACGATTACCAGATGCAAATGATCGACAAGGTTCCCTTCCTCATTCATATCCCCGGTATGGAAGGGAAAGAGTCTTCCGCAATCGGCGGGCATCTTGACATGACGCCGACCTTGCTTCATTTGTTCGGCATTGAGGTCGAAAAAAGCTTTTATTATGGCAACAATCTTTTTGCAAACAATGACGAAAAGATTGTCGTTTTGCCCAACGGTTCGTTTGTGACCAAGAATTACTTGTATCGTACGTTCGGGTCATTTGAAAGCGGCAAGTGTTATGTCCTGGAAAGTGGCACACAGATCGATTTGGGAGCTTGTCGCCAAGATTACGAGACTGCGGTGATGGAATTGGAGTTTTCCCAGCAGATCCTGAAGGGGGATTTGTTGGGGACGTTACAAGTGGAAGATCAAAAAATCAAGGTTGACCTGCCCGAAGAGAACTGGTGGAAACATGGACTGATCGCGCATGCCATGGGAGGGACCGAAGACGGGCATACCTACACAAATTCCCTGGAAGCTTTTGAAGAAAATTATGCAAAAGGCCACAGGCTTTTCGAGGTTGATCTTGTCCTCACCCGGGAAAATATTCTTGTTGCAAGGCATGATTGGTTGGCGTCCACTGCGGCCGCTCTGGAACAAGAATCCTGGAACGGGGATGAGCCTTGGCCTTATGAAATGTTTATCAACACCAAGATCAACCGGAAATATACTCCGCTCAGTTTTTCCGATATTGTCAATCTTATGATTGAGTATCCCGATATTTACATCATCACGGATACGAAATCGGTTGATTCAGGCGAGATCCGACGTCAATTTCAGGCCATCGTGGAAGCGGCCAATGAAGATGCGGCCTTGCTGGACAGAATCATTCCCCAGTACTATTCGCCGGAGATGTATTACGTTGTAAGTGAGATTTATCCGTTCAAGAATGGTCTTTATACTCTTTACATGACCTATGATTCGGATCAGCAGATTATTGACTTCATGAATCAAAATTCCATTGAAGTGGTCACCATTCCCACTTATCGAATCAGTCAAAGTTTTATGGAAAACCTGCTTGATCATGACAAGGTCGTGTTCGTTCATACGATCAACGATCAGCGATTGGCGCAGGATCTTCTGGATGTGGGGGTTTACGGATTGTACACCGACTTTTTGGTGCCGGATGAATCGCAATGAATGCACGACCGCTCGACAACAATCTGCAACGGGCGCAACTTCTCCCTGTCGTTTCATGTATAATTGGGTATAGTATGTACGGGCGAGGAGAGAATCATGTTGAACAAACTGGGGAAAATCGCGCTGGCCGTGGCATTGTTCGGCAGCGGGCTTGGCATCGGCACGGTGGTCGTCACGCAGGCGGAAGGTTCGGTGGGCATCAATGCGCCGGGATCCGCCAACGATCCCGTCGTGACGAAGAGTTATGTCGACGAAGCCATCCGAAAGCTGGCGGCGGGCGGCATCGACGTGGGCGGCGGACAAGCCGAGCTGAAAATCGTGACGCTCAAGGACGGCGAACGGCTGGTGGTCGGCGGAGGGGCGGAAGTCATTCTCCGTTCCGGCAAGGCGGAAATTTTCAGCGACAGCCCGGAAGGCGCTTCGGATTTGACGGACGGTGAAGATTTGCGGCCGGGCAAGGCGGCGCCGAGAAACCATCTGCTCCTGTTCCCGCGGGACAACCGGGGGATCAAGGCGCAAGGATCGGTGATCGCGCTCGTGCGCGGGCCGCATTCGATCTTGCCGCCGGAATGACGGAATATTCCGGATCGCATCGCAAAACTTGATGGGTGTTTCCTGCGGGGGACCGCAGCCATACTACAGGTACACGCCACATAGGAGGAGGAATGGGTATGGCGCGCGGACAATCCCGCAGGAAGCCGCTTTCGGTTCCGGGAGCGGAGGAAGCGTTGAACCGTTTGAAATACGAAATTGCAGCGGAACTTGGCATTCCCGTCGCTCCGGTTGCTGCCGGTGCGTCGGCGTCGGCGGACGCGGAATTTGCCGCCGAACTCGGCGGCATTCCCGCTTCGGCTCATGAGGCCTATTGGGGCCATGTCGCGTCCCGGGATGCCGGAGCCGTCGGCGGCCAAATCGTGCGTCGGCTGGTTCAGCAGGCCCAACTCGGCATGGGGAAGGACGCCGGATTGTCCATTGACAGTTTTTGACGATTTCGCTATGATTACAATCTGAAGGTTTTGGAGCCTTTTCCAATAGGGAAAGGTCATTTTTTTGTCAATACTTTGGGTGTTGGCGGTCAGGAGGTTATCGCATGGCAAGACGTTTGTTTACTTCGGAGTCCGTTACGGAAGGGCATCCGGACAAAATTTGCGACCAGATTTCCGACGCGGTGCTCGACGCGTTTCTGGAAGTGGATCCTTATGCCCGCGTGGCATG
>Ga0310829_1001045_pt1 | contig 17314 bp, 10 predicted proteins | sample WT_ome_4_FD_202244 | JGI IMG/M metagenome (GOLD analysis project Ga0310829, IMG submission 202244) | Sorghum-adapted microbial communities enriched on wild type (WT) sorghum from Joint BioEnergy Institute, Emeryville, California, United... ... | reverse complement strand
AAGAAAGAAAGACGAACCGGTCTTGTTGAGGTCTTTCGCTGTCTTTCTAAAGAAGGGAGTGAACGAAAGACCGCTCACTCCCGTTGTCGTCCCCGTTTACTCGATCACGTTGTTCGCCGGGTCTTGCACGACGGCCTTCATCGCGTCGGTCACGGTGATGTTCTGTTCGGCGGCCGCCTTCAGGTTCAGGATGAAATCGAGTTTGTCCGGGAACGTGACCGGCAGTTCGGATGGCTTCTTGCCGTTCTTCAGAATCTCGACGGCCATCTGTCCGGCCTGGTAGCCGTGGTCGTAGTACCTGAACCCGACGGTTGCGAACGCGCCGCGTTCGACCGTGTCGCGGTCGCTGGAGAAGAACGGAATATCGTTCTCGTTCGCGACCTGGATGACCGCGTCGACGCCGCTGACGACCGTGTTGTCAAGCGTGATGAAGAACGCGTCGGCGCGGCCGATCAGCGATTCGGCGGCCTGCTTCACTTCGGACGTGTTCGCGACGGCGGCCCGCACCGTCTGGATGCCGTGCTGCGCCAGCTGATTCTCGGCGTTCTCGGCCATGACGACGGCGTTCTGCTCGCCTTCGTTGATGATGACGCCGACCGTTTTCACATTAGGGAAATGCTCCGCGATGAAGTCCATGAGCTTCCGGACGGCTTCCGGGTTCGTGTCCGAGGCGCCGGTCACGTTGCCGCCCGGCGCTTCCAGGCTGTCCACGAGACTTGCGCCCAGCGGGTCGGTGACGGCGGCGAACAGCACCGGCGTCTCCTTCACGTATTGCGCCACCGCTTGCGCGGACTGCGTCGCGATGGCCAGCACGAGATCGTTATTGTCCGCCGCGATCTTCTGCGCGATCGACAGGTTGTTCGTCTGGTCACCCTGCGCGTTGTTGTAGTCGACCGTCAGATTGACACCCTCTTCGATGCCGGCATCCTTCAGCGCCGCCAGGAACCCTTCGCGGGTCGCGTCCAGCGACGGGTGCTCGACAATCTGGGAAATCGCAACCCTGTACGTTTTCCCCGAACTTCCGCCCGATTGCCCCGCATCACCGGCCGGCTGTTCCGTGTTCGATCCGGAAGCGCCGCTCGAGTTCGAATTGCCTCCCGCATTGCCGCCCGCGTTGTCATTCTTGCCTTGGCCGCACGCGGCCAGCATGACGGCCAACAAACCGATAATCAGCAAATACCCCGCTTTTCTCATGTCCCACTGCTCCTCATATATCCGGACGTTGATTCGGCTTGTGCATTCCGCGGCAGGGCCGTTCGACGCGCATTGTCGCACAGGCCCGCGGAATGTAAGCGCTAACATCCATAAAGTATTAAGTAATATAACCTATGATATAAGGAAGTTCAATCATTAGTCAATTGATAAAGTTATCTGTACTGGTTGCGCTTGCGTATCTTATAATTTATTGCCAGTGTTTTGTGTCCGTCAAGCCGGGGAATGAACGCTGCGAAGGCGGGTATGCCAACCGCCGTCGCGATTGACTCCCGCCTTCTGATCCCTTTACGCCTCCGAGAGCTCCTCCAGCAGCCGGTCGACCATATCCCGGGTGACGCGGCTCATGCCGTTCTCCGTCAGTTCCTTGAGCGTGGAAGTCTTCAGGAAATTGATCGACGCCGACCCGAACAGATGGGGCATATGCTTGCGCACCGCCCGTTCCGTCCGTTCGTCGATCAGCAGTTCCAGCAGCCGGGTGGATGTCGTGAACCGCTTGCGGAACAGATCCGCCCCTTCATAAGAGAACCGGTATTCCCCGGAGCCGATCTCCACTTCCACGCCAGCCTCCGTCGCGGCGGTCTTCAGCACGCCCGCCGGAAGCGACCCGCCCGACGGCTGTCCGTCGATGCTCAGGCCCGCGACCGAAGCGCCGCGCAGCACCACTTTCGCCGTCGTGTTGGCCGGGATGGCCACCCGCACGTTCACCCGGATTCCATCCGTCTCCCATGCCGTTTCGATCTTGCCGTACATCGACAGATGGGTCGTCTTCGCATGGCTGAGCAGTCCCGCTCCGAACAGCGGCTCGATCCGGATCCGCTTGAACCCGGGAGCTTCGCCGTCCATGTCCAGACCGGCGACCTTGCGGTACATCCATTCCCCGACGGCGCCGTAAGCGTAGTGGTTGAACGAGTTCATGTCGTCGCTCCAGAACGTGCCGTCCGGCTTGATGCCGTCCCAGTGTTCCCAGATCGTGGTGGCGCCTTTGGAAATGGAGTACAGCCAGCCCGGATAGCCGTCTTGCAGCAGCAGGCGGACGGCCGTGTCGTGGTAGCCGTGGTCGGACAGCACCATGCACAGATACGGCGTTCCGAGGAAGCCCGTCGTCAGATGATACTTGTTCCGGATGATCAGATCGTTCAAATCCCGGGCGATGCGCGGCGCGGCGTCCCCCGCCAGATCGAAGGCGAGGGCCAGCACATGGGCCGTCTGCGTCGGTGACGCCATCCGCCCGGTCTTCGTGATGAACTCGTCGCGAAACGCCTGGACGACTTTCTGATGCAGCCCGCCGTATTTCTTCGCATCCTCTTCCTTGCCAAGCACGAGGGCCGCTTCGCGCAACAGCCTTGTGGAATAAGCATAATACGCCGTGGCCACAAGCGGCAGCGGCGTCGCGCCGACGTAGCTGCCTTCCTCGGCGTCCAGCGCCACCCAGTCGCCGAAGTGGAAACCGGTATCCCACAAGAATTCATTGTCGCCCTGGGCCCGGATGTATTCCACCCATCTCTTCATGCTGTCGTACTGCTCTGCAAGCAGACGCCGGTCGCCGTAGTACCGATACACCGTCCACGGACAGATGACCGCCGCGTCGCCCCAGCCGGACGAGCTGTCGCCGTCCGCCACGTCAGGAATGACGAAGGGGACGCCGCCGTCCTCATGCTGTTCGGCTTTCAGGTCGCGCAGCCATTTGGTGAAGAAGGGGCCGCCGTTGAAATTGTACAGCGCCGTGGCGATGAACACCTGTGCGTCCCCCGTCCAGCCGAGCCGCTCGTCCCGCTGCGGGCAGTCGGTCGGCACATCGACAAAGTTGCCGCGCTGTCCCCACTGGATGTTCCGCTGCAGTTGGTTCACCCGCTCGTCGGAGCAGGAGAAGTCGCCCGTCCTCGGCATGTCCGAATGCATGACTTCCCCGACGAAGGCGTCGAGCGGCAGTTCGTTCCCCGGCCAGCCGTCCACTTTCACATAGCGGAATCCCAGGAACGTGAAGCGGGGAGCATACGTTTCCCGGCCTTCTCCCTTGGCGACGTAGGTGACCGTCTGCCTGGCGAACCGCAGATTGCCGAAGTAAATATTTCCGTCCTTGTCCAACACCTCCGCGTGGCGCAGCACGACCGTCGTGCCCGCGGGCGCCTCCAGCGTGAACCGGACGCGGCCGACCATGTTCTGCCCCATGTCCAGCACCTTGTCGCCGGCCGGGGTTGTGAAGGCGGCAATCGGGCGGATCGTTTCCGTCACGCGCACCGGCCAGTTCTCCTGCGGCACGAGAATTTCCATTGGCAGATCAAGCACCTCAACCGGCGCCCAATCCTTATCGGAATGGCCCGCTTCGCTCCAGCCCTTCCGCTCCAGCCGGGCGTCGTACGTCTCGCCGTGATAAATCGTCGAGTACGTCACCGGGCCGGTCGCCCCGCGCCAGGAGCCGTCGGATGCGACCACTTCTTCGCTTCCGTCTTCGTAGCGAATGTGGAGCTGGAGCAGGGCCGCCCGTCTGTCCCCGTATTTGAAGTTCAACTGCTCGAAACCCATGCCGCTCCGATACCAGCCGTCGCCCAGATGCACGCCGACGGCGTTGTCTCCGGATTTCAGCAAATCCGTCACATCATAGGTTTGGTATTGCAGCCTGTGCGGATAGCTGGTCCAACCCGGCGACAGCTCTTCATCGGAAACCCGCCGGCCGTTCACGAACAGCTCGTAGACACCCGCCGCCGTGGCGTATATCCGGGCCGATTGCACGCCGTCCCTCACCCGGAACGCCTTGCGCAGCAGAAAAGCCGCATCCGTCTGCGGATCGATGGCGGAAGCCGCCGGCGTGATCCAGCTTGCCTTCCATTCGGTCCGGTTCAGCAGCGCCAATTCGAAGGAAGCCGGCTCGCTCCAGGGCGATTCCTGACCGGCGTCATCCCAAACTTTGACTCGCCAGACATACTTCGTGCGCGGGGCCAGTTCGGGACCGCCGTATTCCACCAGCACGGATTCGTCGCTTTCAACCACGCCCGAATCCCAGACAGGCCGGTCGAACTCGCCGGTTTCCGCAGCCACCGTGAGCTGGTACGCCTGCTGGCGAATCCCCCTCCCGGTTCCTTCCAGCCGCCAACTGAACCGCGGCCTGCGCACGCCGATGCCGAGCGGATTGCGCCGGTATTCGCAGGTCAAATCCGTCACTGCCAAGTTCCCCATGAAAATCTCCTCCGTCTCGTTCGTGATCTCTCATGCCGTCAGCCTTTGACGGATCCGGCCACCATGCCCGCCACAATTTTCTTGTTGAAGAAAATGAACAGCACGAGCGGCGGAATCGTAATCAGCAGGATATCGGTGAACAGCAGGTTCCATTTCGAAATAAATTGGCTCGTAAAGTTGTAGAGGGTGAGCTGCAGGGTGACGTTTTTCGATCCCGGCAAGAAGTAGAGCGGATTGACGAAATCGTTGAAAATGATGACCGACTGCGTCACGATGATCGTTGACGTCACCGGTTTGAGCAGCGGAAATATGATCTGGAAGAACAGCCGGTACCCGCCGTAACCGTCCACCACCGCCGCTTCGTCGATCTCGCGCGGAATCGTGCCCATGAACCCTCTGTACAGCATGACGCAGAACGGAAAACCGAGCGCCACCTCCACCAGCACGAGGCCGGTCAGTGTCTTGAACAGGCCGATGCCGTCCAGCACCCAGATGGTGGGCACGACCGCAGGCGGAATGATCAGTCCCGCCAGCACGAAGAACGAAATCCAGGGCGTGGCCTTGTCGTTGCGCCGCTGCATGACGAAGGCCGCCATGGAACTGACGACGGTCAGGACGACGATGGAAAGCACCGTGAGCAGCGTGCTGTTCCAGAACGCGCGTACCAGCATGTAATCGCGGAAGGCGAACACTTCCTTGATGTTCTCCCACAGCCGGATTTCCGACGGCCAGACCAGGTTCATGAGCGAAGCTTCCCGCGGGTTCTTCATCGCCGTCAGAAGGACAAAATAAAGCGGCACCCAGAACAGGATCGCACTTAGCAGCACCGACACAATCTCGATGGTCAACAGGCGCGCTTTTCTGCTCACAAATCCACCTCCTTCCGCGTCAGAAAACGGGACAGCGGGAAGGCCAGCAGACTGACGAACAGGAACAGGATGACGTTGCCCGCCGTCGACAGGCCGTAGAACCCTGCCTGATACTGTTTATAGATAATGGAAGCGATGACGTCGGTGGCAAATCCGGGGCCCCCCTTCGTCATGGCCCAGATCAGGTCGAAGCTGCGCAAGCCGCCGATGAAAGCGAGAATGATGACCGCGTTGGTCGCCGGCCGGCTGAGCGGGAGGATGATGTTCCAGAACCTGTGCCACGAGCCGCCGCCGTCGATCTGCAAGGCTTCATAGTATTGCTCGGGAATGGACATGATCCCGGCGATGTAAATGACCGTGGCAAACCCGACCCCTTTCCACACGTCCACCATTGCGACGGACAGCAGGGCGAGGGACGGATTGCCGAGCCAGTCCGGCCCCTTGATGCCGAAGAACGCCAGCACCTCGTTGATCATCCCCGTCGTCGGATGCATCATGACGCTGAACGTAATGCCGACGGCAATCGTGCTGACCAGCGTCGGGAAGAACACGACGGAGCGCAGGTAATGTTTGACCCGGATGGCGCCGGTGAGGAGCACCCCGAGCAGCAAACCGAAAACCACTTTGAGCCCGCACGTGACGACCGCGTAGATGAACGTGTTGCGGAACCCGATGGACAGAAAGGGTTCGCGCAGGAACGTGTTGAAGTTCTGCAGCCCGATGAATTCCCAATCCGACAGCGTCCAGCGCGTCAGGCTGAAGAAGAAGGACAGAAACGTGGGGACGATGAAGATCACCAGGTAGACGATCGCCGCCGGCGCCAGAAAACTGTACGTATATATCTTCTTGTGCAATTTGCTCAAGCGGATCTCCTCCCGATGCTGAAACAATCGGCTCTGTCCGTGGACAGAGCCGACCAGAGCATGAGCGTCCGGCGCCGGAGATTACCAGCCTTCCAGGCCGAGTTGCCGCGCCTGCTTCGCGACATCCTCATCATACAGGGCCGCCGCGTCTTCCGCCGAACGCATCCCTGCGCCGACTTCAACCGTCAGTTGCTCGAGCATCGGCCCCTTGACCGGAGACAGGAATTCGAGCGCCGGTGCCGTCTTGCCTTCCGTGTTGAAGTACGGCAGCATGTCCTTCACCACCTGCGGCACTTCTTCGGGAAGCTTCGCTCCCTTGATGACGTACGGACCGGACGGCGTGGTCACTTCCGACAGCACTTCCGTGCCTTCCACCGAAGCGAGGAAGGAAAGGAACATCTTCGCTTCTTCCGGATGCTTGGTGTTCTTGTAAATGTAGGCCGCGTCCGGCATCCACACGGTCAGGCCGACATTGTCCGGATCGTCTCCGGGCTGGGCGAAGAAGCCGATGTCATCCACCAGGTCCGGATAGTTTTGGACGAAGACCGGAACGGCAAAACTCAACATCGGATAGTGGGCGCCCTTCCCTTCCGCCAGCATGCCGAGCGCCGCGTCGTACGTGGTGGCCATCAGATCTTCATTGTAGTAGCCGACCGTCTGGGCCAGCTTCTGGAAGCTGCGCAGCGCGGCGGGCGTGTTGGCGTACTTCGCCATGTTGGCCGTATAGTCGTCCGGGAAATTCGGCTCTTCGGCCAGCACGTTGTAGAAATCCGCAAGCATGATGAGCTGGCTCGTCCATGTATCCTTGTAGGAACCGATGAGCGGCGCGGCGCCGGAGCCTTTCAATTTGTCGAGGTTGGCCATCAGCTCGTCCCACGTCTTCGGAACGGACAGGCCGTGCTCCTCATACAATTTCTTGTTGTAGAACCAACCGCCGGCGACCGAGGAGCGGAACGGCACGCCGAACAGTTTGCCGTTCGATGAGACGACCGGTTTGAAGGAATCGAGCAGGTTGTCCGCGAACGGCTCGCCCGTCAGATCCAGCAGGTTTTGTTCCGGATTGAGCGCTTGCAGGAGCGAACCGGAATTGTAGAAGAAGATGTCGTTCATGTCGCCGGTCGCAAGGCGCGTCTTGACGAAGTTGTCGCCTTCGCCGCCGCCCGGGCGCGTCTCCAGCTCGATTTCGATGTGGGGATATTTCGCGGTGAACTTCTTGACAAGGGCTTCCCCGATGTTGATCGAGTCCTGGCTGTTGTCCACGAGCAGCGACATCTTGACTTTCTCTTGCTTGCCGGACGAGCCGCCGGACGAGCCGCCGGACGAGCTGTTCGTGCCGGTTGCGCCTCCGTTGTTGCCGCCGTTGTTGCTGTTCCCGCCGCAGCCGGCGAGGATGGCCGCCAGCGCCAGCATGCAGGCCAGCAGGATGCCGATGGATTTGCGTCGCACGGAATGTTCCCCCTTCGACGTTCGGTCGTCAAATTTGCAGGTCCCGGGTTTCCCGCTTGTGTCCATTGTAATTGCAACCGCTTTCCTCAGGAACCGCGATCTTTTTTGGATTGCGGTCCGTTTTTTTAGTGCGGAAGTAACCATCATGACGATTGATGCCAGGAATCCCGGTATTGTCCGGGGGTCACGCCGGTGTACCGTTTGAACACTTCGCCGAAATGGCGGGGGTTCATGTAGCCGACCCGGTCGCTCACCTCGCTGATTTTCATGCCTTCGCGCAGCAACGATTTGGCCAGCTCCACCCGGTTGCGGGTCAGGTACTGGATGAACGTTTCGCCGGTGGTTTCCTTGAAGAGGACGCTCAGGTATGCGGGATGGAGGCCGACGTGCGCGGCCGTCTCCTGCAGGGACACGTCGCGGAAGGCATTATGCGCCACATATTGCTTGGCCTCCTCGATCGCCGTATGCTTGTCCCGCTCCCGGTTTGCCGTCTCCCGCTCCGCGAGTCTCTCCAGCCGGTCGCGGAACCATTCCGCCAGCCGGCCTTCCGCGGCGGCTTCGGCGATCTCGATGTGGGGTTTCGCGGACCGATCCCGCTCTTTCCCGACCGCTTCCTCCGCCGCATAGATGATTTTCAGCATTTCGCTCTCCACCGCGTCGGGGTCGGGCTTCAATTCCTGAATTTCCCGCAGGAACCGTTCCACTTCCGCCGAGACCATCGCTCGGCTTCCCGCCCGGAGCGCGAGCAGAATCGCCTCTTCACGGGCGGACAGAAGGCCGGGATTGTCCGGTCGGGAATCCATCTCGCCGAATCTGACGGCTCCCCTGATGTTCAGCAGCTTGGCAGCCTTGAGCGCCCGCACGGCTTCCCGCCAGCCCGGCTGCGCCCCTTCCGGCGACGAATGCGTGCGGCCGATGCCGACGGCTACGCCGGCGCCGTCCAATTCGTCCGCCAGACTGTCCCAGTGGGCCGGCGGCAGATCCATGAAATGGAACATGACAGCCAAATGATGCTTGTCGTCCCGCAAATGGACGGCGCGGTAGGCCGGATGTTCCGGAAGCCGGAACGATTCCGCGGCCGCCAGGACGGTGACCCCGGTCACGCGGTCTCCGTCCGGACCGAATTGCTCCCGCCAGCCCGGCTCCGCTTCCTTGCCGAACAGCAGCAGCTCCCAGACCGCCTTCCCGAGCAGCGCCTCGCCGTTGTCGTGCAGCCTCCGCTCCATCGAGCGGATGGCCGTCTCCCGCTCGATCTGTCCGATCACCTTGCGCAGCGCCCGCTCGATGGCCGTCTCCGTGATCGGTTTCTCCACGTAGTCGGCGACGCCGAGGCGGATGGCCCTTTTGACGTACTCGAACTCGTTGAATCCGCTGAACACGATGCAATGGGTTTCCGGCGCTTCCGCGAGCACCGTCTCGATCAGTTGCAGCCCGTCCAGTCCCGGCATGCGGATGTCGGTCAGCACGATGTCCGGTTTCACCCGCCGGATCAGCTCCAGGGCGGAGACGCCGTCGCCGGCGGTGCCGGCCAGCTCGATCCCCAGACCTTCCCAGTCGACCATCATGCCGAGGGCTTCCAGCACGATATACTCGTCGTCACACACGACCGCTTTCCACATGCATCGTTCCCCCTCTGTCAGGTTTGAAGCGGATCTCGATCCGGGTTCCGGCTCCGGGTGAACTCCGGATTTTGAAGGAATAGTGGGATCCGTAGTACAGCCTCAGCCGTTCCCGCACATTGCGCAGCCCGTACCCCTGTTCCGTGAGGGTCGCATCCTCCATGCCGACGCCGTCGTCTTCCACGATGAAGATCAGCTCGTCGCCGTTCTTCCTTCCCGCGATCCGGATCAGGCCGTCTCCCATCTTCGGCTCCAGTCCGTGGTACACCGCGTTTTCCACCAGCGGCTGCAAAATCAGCTTGAGCATTTCATAGCCCTGCACGTCCGCCTCCACATCGATTTCATACCGGATGCGGCCCTTGTAGCGGATGTTCTGGATTGTCATGTAATGTTCGACATGCTTCAGTTCCTTGAATACGGGGATCGTCTCCTTCCCCTTGTTCAGGCTGAGCTTGAAGCTTTCCGACAGCGCCAGCGCCATCGTGGCGGCTTCCTCCGTCTTCTTGAGGCGGGCCATCCAGTAGATGGAGTCCAGCGTATTGTACAGGAAGTGGGGGTTGATCTGCGCCTGCAGCGCGCGCAGCTCCGCTTCCCGTTCGCGCAGTTCCGCCTGGATGAGCCGGGCGTCCAGCTCCATGTTTGTTTGCGCCACGCGGAGAAACGTTTCCCCGATCGTCCCCACTTCGTCGTCCTTGAATTTGACATTGAAGTCGAGCGTGCCCTTGTTCCAGTCGACCATCATCTTCTTGAGCTGCAGCAGGGGGCGGGTAATTCCGCCGGAGACGAGATACGAGATCGTGAGCGCCACCACCGCGATCAGCACGGCGATCAGTCCCGTGTAGGTGCCGATCCGGTTCGATTTGGCGAGCAGCTCCGCTTTTTCGACGAGATGAAGGAAATGCCAGCCGGTCGTCACATTGCGATAATCGCTGACCAGATAGCCTTCCGCTTCCCAGCGCGCAATCAGGTCGGCATAGGCGGCCGGCTGCTCCCGTGAACGGCTCCACGCCCCCGGATACAGGATGCGCGCAGCGTCGCCGGTCGCGTCGACGACCACGAAATGGCCGTAGTCCCGGGTCGCCTGGGACACGTTCTGGAACATCGAGACGGACAGATTGGTGACGAGCAGGCCGAGCGGCCTCCCCTCGATGCTTTCCGAGTCGCGGAACAATTTGACGGTCGAGAACGACGACGAAGTGCCGTCCAGCACGTTGTAGCTGAAAAACAAGACGCGCCCTTGCGCCTCCACCGCTGCCCGGTACCAATCCGACTGCTCGATCCGCGTCTTCTTGTCCGGCCCCTCGTACTTCCCGGCATTGTCCGGACGCCCGAGGCAATAGGTCTGGTAATACAGGTCGAAAATGCACAGCGAATCCACAAACCGGGTGTCGAAGGAGTTGCTGTTGATGACGCGCTGCAGCCGGTTGATGGTCAGCTCGTTCATCTCGCTGAGCTCCCGGCTGTTGCGGACTTTGCTGTTCCTCAGATCGCCCAGAATTTCGTCGTTCAGCACGATGAACCGGTTCAGGTTGATGATGTTGCGGAAGAGCAGGTCGGCGACTTCGCTCGTCGTCTGCAGATGGTCGCCGTTCGACTCCAGAATGGATTCCGTCAGAGTGTCCCTGGCGACGTTGAACGACAGAAACCCGAGAAAGAACAGGGGCGGCAGGGACAGGAAAATCATCGCCGCAAACAGGCGGTCGCGGATGCGCAGGCGGCGAAACCGGATCATCCATTTTCGTTGTTTCCCGGACATGGCGCAGCTCACCCCCGATTGGTTTCGTCCGGACATTTCGGGAATTCAATTATTATAAAGACTCTCATTCCGGAATGAAAGCGCTTTTTCTTTGGGTGCGTGTCCGATTTTTTTATGGGTTTGGCGGCAAAAAGAAAAAAACAGCCGGTCGGAATACCGATTCCCGACCAGCCGTTTCCGTTGTTGCCAATTGGTTCCGTTATGCAAAAAGAATCCGCCATTCGCCCGCGCACGCGTCCGTCTTGATGTACAGATCATGGCCCCGCGCCGCGTATCCGCCCGGCCGCAGCGCGTGCGGCGCCTCGTCCCGGCGCAGCTCCCGCGACGCGCCGTCCGTCACCGCCTTAACGCCGGGCACATCGCGCAGGACGATTGTGACCGCCGGCGCCGCGCACCGTCCGTCGAGGCGGACATGCAGCCTGTCCGGCGCGCGCTCCGCCCGGATGCGGACGCGGCTTCCCAGGTCGTCCTCGAACGTCTCGTCAATGCGCTCCCTGACGAACAGGCTGAACGTCAGGTTCACGTAGCCGTCGACGCGGTTGCCGACGTCGCCCGGCAGCGCATAGTCCGCCGGCAGGTTCCAGGCCACAACGCTGTCTTGCCGCTGGAACACCGGGATGTCCTCGATGGCCGCTTCCACCCGGACCATACGGCAGCCCGAGACCGCATCGCCGCCGAACAGCGGCAGCCACAAGCCTTCCGGCAGGTATACGTCCTTCACGGTCCGCCCCTCTTCCATGACGGGCGCGACGAGCAGCGCGTCCCCGAACAGGTACTGTTCCTTGAGCCGTGCGCAGCGCGGATCGTCCGGATACGCGAAGGCCATCGCCCGCATCAGCGGAATGCCCGTGCGGCTCGTCTTGATCGCCTGGTCATAGATATAGGGCAGCAGGTTCATCCGGAGATCGGCGCAACGCTTGTACAGCGTCAGCACCCATGGCTTGCCCGTCCGCTCCGCCACGTTCCACGGCGTGCGGTCCTGGTTGAACTCGCCCTTCGATTCGGCGTGGTATTGCATGACCGGACAGAACGCCGCCATCTGCGCCGACCGCACATACAGTTCGGCGGTCGGGATGTCGCCGTGGAAGCCGGCCAGATCCCAGCCCCAGAACGGCAGGCCGGACATGCCGCTCGAGAGGCCCGCGATGACCGAGCTGCGGAACGCCTCGAAGGTGGAGCGCTCGTCGCCGGCCCAGTGCATCGGCCAGTTCTGCGCCCCGGCGTATCCCGCCCGGCTGAACGTGACGGCGTCGCCGCCGGTGAGCTCTCGGGCAAAGGAGTAATATGCGCCGACGTACTCGTTCGGATAGAGATTGCGCATCTCCAGACCGCACCGTCCGTCATGAAAAACGACATCCCCATAGACGCACTCGCCCCCGTCCGTCTTGAAGCCGTCCACGCCGACGTCCTCGATCAGATACCGCCGTTTGTCAAACCACCACTTGCGCGTCAGCGGGTTCGTAAAATCGGCCACGAGGCTGTCCTTGAACCATTCATAAGACGGGATCCGGTACGGCTCCCCGTCCGCCCGGCGGACGACCAGCCCGTGCTCCAGGGCGGTCCGCTCATCCTCATCCTTCTGCGCGTGGGGAACGCCTTCCATGAACTTGATCACCGGAATTTGCCACAGCAGCACGCGGATGCCATGGGCGTGGATATCCTCGACCATCCGCTTCGGATCCGGCCAGCGCCCCCATTCCGGGAAGCGGAAGTCTTCGTACCGGTGCGCGTCCAGACCGGGCTTCGGCTCATACTGGCAGTCGTTGAAAATATAGAACGTCGCCTCGTCGCTCCATTGCTCCAGCACGAGCACGGTCGCCGGAATCCGGTGGCGGACCGTCTGCTCCACCTGCTCCATCGTGACCGCCTGGCTGTCCCAGTTGTTGCTGGACATCCACGGTCCGAACGCCCATTTCGGCGGCAGCGCCGGCTTGCCCGTCACGTCGGCGTACGCCTGCAGCACATCGGACGGCGCGCCCGGGAACAGGTATAGCTCCGTGCGGGGACGGTCGGGCAGCACGTCGACTTCGGCCTCGAACCGGTCGCCGAGCCGGCTGCCGAAGCGGAATACCGAATACATGCCCGTATGGAGGAACAGGCCGTACCCCCTCGAGCTGATCGCCAGCGGGACCGGGATGTACGTCCGCATCCCCTGGCTCCGGTATTGGTTGAACACATAGTGGTCGACGCTGCGGCCGGCGAATTCCAGATCGGCATAGCGCTCGCCCGTGCCGTACATCCGCTCGTCCGGCTCCAGGCGCAGATTGAGCCGCAGCTTGTGCACGCCGCCGTCCCCGTCGGTCAGCGCCTCGAACGGCGCCGTCCCGCCGTGGTCGTATGTCCGGACGACGGCGCGGCCATGATCGTCGGTCAACCGCAGATGTCCGCTGCCAGCATCCACGCGCAGCCGGTATTGCCCGACGGCCATCTCGCCTTCCCACGCTTGACCGCCCGCGGCCCCCTCCGCTTCGCCGCCAACATCGAACACGCATTGAAGCGACCGGCCGTTCCGCGCGGCGAAGGCGACGCGCGGACTTGCGCCGCTTCCTTCCAGCGGGCGGAAGATCAGCTCCGCTCCGCCCTCCATCTTGCGCAGCGACGCCGGCTCAAGCGCCCGCCAGCCCCGGACGCGGAACGCGTACGTCTCGGATATGGCCTTCTCCTGCCCATCGGTTGCGACGAACCGGTAGGCCACCCGGCTGCCGAAGCCGAACCGCCCCAGCTCCGCGCGCCAGACCGGGATGCCGTCCTCCGAGACGCCGGGTTCCATCGGAATGGACGCCGCGCCCTCCCAATCGTCCCCGTCCGCCGCCAGCTGCACAACCACCTTCTGCGACGGGCGGTACGGCTCCGTCCGGACGCTTACCGTCACCGCGTCGCCTTCTTCGGGCTCCCTGGGGAACCGCTCCACCGCTTCCTTGATATAGGGCGAGCGGCTGCCGTTCGGCCGGTGCGCGATCCGCAAGCCCTGGCCGGCTTCGTCGCCGGACGCGGACTTCCGCTCCAGATTGATTCTTGCGATTTCATACACGATGCAGGCGAGGTCGCTTTCCCGCGGCGGACCGGACGTCTCGAGATCATGCCGGGCATAGAGCGGCACGACCGCGGATTCGAGGTCGTATTCCGCCAGTTTTCCGCCCCGTTCCCATTGCCGCCGAACGACTTCCAGCAGTCCTGCGGCCCGGGCGAGATGGCCGCGCTCCGAGTAATACCAGGCCAGGAGCGCCGTCAGATCCGGCCGGACACACCCTCCGTACCGCGTGTCGTGCAGCGAGAACCGGACGCCTCCGCCCATCAGGTGCTCTTCCACCCAATCCATCGCGTTCACCATGACGAGATCCCCGGCATTGAACAGGCCGAAGGGAACCGCCGCGACGCCGATGTCGCCGGTAATCTCGCGGCTGCCCAGCACGCCGACAACGCCGCCCTGGTGCATCATGTTGCCGAACACGAAATCCCGGATTTCCCGCAGCAGGCGGCCCGCCTCTTCATCCCGCAGATGGAGGCTGGCGGCCCGCAGGCCTCCGGCGGCAATTGCCAGATTGCCAAGGAAGACGCCCCGGCTCTCCGGGACAAGCCAATGCGGCTGCGGCCGGTTCCATTCGCGGCCGATGACGGCGACGGCTTTCCGCGCGGCGCCGGCGTACTCCCGCAGCGCGTCCGTCTCTCCGACGGCGCCGGCATATTCGCCGAGCGACCACAGCCAGAAAGCCGCCTCCACAAAATCTTCCCGCTCCTCCACCCGAACCGCCTGCCGCCGCAAGTACGTCTCGCATCCGCCGTACGGCTGTTTCGTTTTCACATCGAGATAGCAGAGAAAGGCCGCCGTCCCGGCGTCCAGCGACTCCATGCGGGCGCGAATGTTGTTCAGTTGACCATGCATATCGTTCATCCTTTCACTCCGCCCACCTGCAGGCCGGCTTTGAAATGTTTCTGCGCGGCGAGAAAGACGGCCACGATCGGCACGATCGAGATCAGGCTGCCCGCCATCAACGTGTTGTAGTCCGTCGCGTATTGCCCGCTCAGCTTGCTGAGCGCGAGCGGCAGCGTCATCTTGTTCGGGTCGGACAGCATGACGAGCGGCCACAGATAATCGTTCCACGCGTCCATGAACGCGATGACGGCCAGCGTCGCCAGGATCGGCGCGCTCAGCGGCAGCATCAGCCGGACGAAGATCGTGCGGTGGGTGGCGCCGTCCATCACCGCCGCGTCGAGATACGCGTCGTTCACCGTCCGCATGTGCTGGCGCATCATGAAGATTGCGAACGCGTTGAAAATCGACGGCGCGATGAGCCCCGTGAACGTATTGACGAGCTGCAGTTCCTTCATCACCAGGAAGAGCGGGATGAACGTCACCTGCTGCGGGATCATCATCGTCGCGAGCACCGCGGCGAACAGGATGTCGCGGCCCTTGAACCGCATCTTCGCGAACGCGTACGCCGCCATGGCGGCGGCCCCGAGCCGCACAACGGTCGTCATCACCGAGACGAAGGCGCTGTTCAGAATCGTCCGCGCGAACGGGAAAACGTCGAACACTTTGCGGTAGCCTTCGAAGCTGATCTCCTCCGGAATCCACTCGATCGGCACGGCGGTGAGCGCCCCTTTGCTCTTGAGCGACGTGCTGATCATCCAGAAGAACGGGATCATGACCAAACCCGCGATCGCCGTCGCCGTCACGTAGAAGAGCAGGGGGCCCGCGTATCGCCTAAGCATCGTAATGCACCCACTTCTTCTGCAATTTGAGCTGCAGCCACGTGAACAGGAAGATGATCGCGAACAGGATGAAGGAGAAGGCGGAAGCATACCCCATCTTGAAGTAGCTGAACGCGTAGCGGTAAATGCGTTCCACCATGACCTGCGTCGCTCCGTGCGGCCCCCCGTCCGTCATGATCATCACCTGCGGGAAAAGCTGGAACGAGAAAATGAGGCAGATGACCGTCACGAAGAACGTGATCGGCGACAGGAGCGGCAGCGTAATGTGCCGGAACCTCCGCCAGGGGCCCGCGCCGTCGATCTTCGCCGCTTCATGGTAGGACGCATCGATGCCCTGCAGCCCGCCGAGAAAAATGAGCGCGAAGAACCCCATGTCCTTCCAGATGCTCGCGAGCACGATGCCCGGCATCGCCCAGTGCGGATCGTACAGCCAGCCCGGCCCCTTGATGCCGAACAGGTTCAGCAGATCGTTGACGCCGCCGTACTCGGGGCTCAGGATCGACTTGAAGATCAGCGCGCCGGCCACCCAGGAGGTCAGCACCGGAATGTAGAACAGCACCCGGTAGACGGAGGCGCCCCGGTACGGGCGGTGGAGCAGCATCGCCGCCGCGATGGACGCGATCAGGATGAGCGGGATATAGAGCACGATGTATACGGCGGTGTTTCGCAGCACGCGCCAGAACTCGCCGCCGCCGAGGATCGCGGCATAGTTGTCCAGGCCGACGAACGCCGGCACGCCGTCTTGCGGCGCGATCGGCTTGAGTCCGTCCCAGTCGGTGAAACTGAGGGCGAACGCGCCCGCCACCGGGATGAGGTTGAACAGGATCAGACCCGTCAGGCACGGCAGGAGAAACCCGATCGCCGCGAACCATCCGTTGTGTTTGCTCATATGCGGCATGCTTCCCTCTCCTTCAACACTTCAAGAATGGCATGATCGGTGTCCGCCGTCTCCCTTCCGGAGACGGTTCGGCACGGCACCATGCCGGCGCCGTGCCGATGCCAGAGGAATGTTCGTTACTGCAGTTTGATCCGCTGTTCGAGCTCCTTCTGCGCGTCCCGGAGCGCTTCGGCGGGCGATTTCGCGCCGTCGCGCGCGGCCTGCAGATGCAGCCCGATGATGTCGGTCATCTCCGCGTTCTGTTCCACGACCGGCGGCGTCACCAGATAGTTGAGCGAGTCGAACACCGCCTTCTTGTTGTTCGGAGGCGTCACTTGCAAATACTTGTCGAGCACGTCCTGATAGTTGACCGCCGGCAGCTCCCAGCCCGCGTCGACGCGGATCTGCGCCGCTTCCCTGCTGGCCGACATGAACTTCAGCCATTCGAACGCCGCTTCCGCGACCTTGCTGTCCTTGTTGATGACCAGGCCGTTGGAGAAGAAATGCGTCGCCTTGGCCGTGTTGCCCGGCTCCACTTCGATATCCCAGTTGAACGTAATGTTCTGGGTGAAGTCGGGGAACGCCCAGATGCCGGTGACGAGCATGCCCAGCCTGCCGGATTTGAACAGATCCCAATCGCCCATGCCGGCCATCTGCGCTTCCATCGGCATGACGTTCGTCTTCAGCACGCGGTCCACCATGTGTTGAAGCGTTTCCACGTTTTGCGGCGTGTCGACCGTAAATTGCGTCATGTCCGCGTTCATCAGGCTGCCGCCGTTTTG
>Ga0310829_1001041_pt1 | contig 17362 bp, 15 predicted proteins | sample WT_ome_4_FD_202244 | JGI IMG/M metagenome (GOLD analysis project Ga0310829, IMG submission 202244) | Sorghum-adapted microbial communities enriched on wild type (WT) sorghum from Joint BioEnergy Institute, Emeryville, California, United... ... | reverse complement strand
TTCTGGTGATCTCGTCAATCCCAACAAAGGTACCCTACTTTTTTGTAATCTGTTAAGACTCCAAATTTTGCTACACAAACAATTGTACGTCATCCGAAAACTGCACTTTGGGTCAGAGTTGCTCGACTTTCTCGAGCAACTCCCCGCGAAATTCTCAACCGACGCCAGACGTAAGAGACCCAATGAGATCTCGAGCCGTTGCATGAACAATCTCCGGACCTGCCATCAATCTCCGCATCCACCACCGCATGAAAAAAATGCCGGACCCGCAAACCGCGGATCCGGCGATCATTTTGACGACCGACAATTTCGTCCGTCTGTTTGTATGACCGATTACTTGAAGTTTTTCAGGTTGTAGAAGGCTTTCTTGCCCGGGTAGATGGCGATGCCGTTCAGCTGGTCTTCGATGCGGAGCAGCTGGTTGTACTTCGCCACCCGGTCGGTGCGGCTCGGTGCGCCGGTTTTGATTTGGCCGGCGTTGGTGGCCACGGCGATGTCGGCGATGGTGCTGTCTTCGCTCTCGCCCGAACGGTGGGACACGACAGCGGTGTAGCCGGCGCGTTTGGCCATTTCGATGGCGTCGAACGTTTCCGTCAGCGTGCCGATCTGGTTCACTTTGATCAGGATGGAGTTGGCAATGCCCTTCTCGATGCCGGAGGAAAGCCGCTGGGTGTTGGTCACGAACAGGTCGTCACCGACCAGTTGTACCCGGCCGCCGAGGCGTTCGGTGAGCAGTTTCCAGCCTTCCCAGTCGTCTTCGGAACAGCCGTCTTCGATGGTGATGATCGGGTATTTGTTGACCCAGGATTCCAGCAAATCGACAAACTCGGCGGAGGTGAAGGATTTTCCTTCGCCTTCCAGATGGTATTTGCCGTCCTTGAAAAATTCCGTGGAAGCCACGTCCATGCCGAGGAACACGTCAACGCCCGGTTTGTATCCGGCTTTCTCGATGGCGGAGATGATCGTTTGCAGCGCTTCTTCGTTGGAGCCCAGGTTCGGTGCGAAGCCGCCTTCGTCGCCGACGGCGGTGTTCAGGCCTTTGTCCTTCAGGACGGCTTTCAGGTTGTGGAAAATTTCCGCACCCATGCGGAGCGCTTCCTTGAAGCTTTCCGCGCCGACCGGCAGCACCATGAACTCTTGCACGTCAACGTTGTTGTCGGCGTGTGCGCCGCCGTTCAGGATGTTCATCATCGGCACCGGCAGTTCCTTCGCGTTGACGCCGCCGAGGTAGGTGTAGAGCGGTACGCCGAGGTAGTCGGCGGCTGCCCGGGCGACGGCCATGGAAACGGCCAGAATGGCGTTGGCGCCAAGTTTGCCCTTGTTCGGGGTGCCGTCCAGTTCAATCATCGTCCGGTCAATCAGCACTTGATCGAGGGCGTTCAGGCCGATGATTTCCGGCGCGATGACGTCGTTGACGTTGTCAACGGCTTTCAGCACGCCTTTGCCGAGATAACGGCTCTTGTCGCCGTCGCGAAGCTCAACGGCTTCATAGGCGCCCGTGGAAGCGCCGGAAGGTACGATGGTGCGCCCTTTGGCGCCGGATTCCAGTTCCACTTCGACCTCGACGGTCGGGTTGCCGCGGGAGTCGAGCACCTCGCGGGCATATACGTCTTGAATGATGGACATTTCTCCTGCACTCTCCTTGCCTGCTGGATTACCCAGAAAATTGTACCCGAACTGCTTTCACTTTTCCACTTGTCTGCATGGCCATACGGCACGAATCCCACGAATCGGTTGATTGGAAGCGGGAACAGCGGGCGGCATGTCCGGTTCGTCAACCCGAAACAGCCGGATCCGGCTGCAACGGCCATACCGGTCCGGTCACGCGGCCTTGCGAACATGCGCCGCCGTCCTGCGCTTGCCGACCGACGCGGCCCGGCAACCGGGCCGACCGAAACCGGTCACGATTCGATCAGCGATTGGCCGGTCATTTCCGGCGGTTGCGGCAATCCGAGCAAATGCAGCAGCGTCGGTGCCACGTCGGCCAGAATGCCGCCTTCCTGCCGCAGCTTCACGCCCGGATCAGTGACGATGCACGGCACCTTGCTGGTCGTATGCGCCGTGTTGCGCGAACCGTCCGGGTTGGTGACGATGTCCGCGTTGCCGTGGTCGGCGATGATGACCGCCACGCCGCCTTTGCCAAGCACCGCCTCCACCACTTTGCCGAGGCATTCATCCGTCGCTTCCACGGCCTTGATGGTCGGTTCGAGCAGGCCGCTGTGTCCGACCATGTCCGGGTTCGCGAAGTTCAGGACGATCACGTCATGCTTATCAGCCTCGATTTCCTTCACCGTCGATTCGGCCACTTCATAGGCGCTCATCTCCGGTTTCAGGTCGTAGGTGGCCACCTTCGGCGAGTTGATGAGGATGCGGGTTTCGCCGGGCAGCGCCAAGTCGCGGCCGCCGCTGAAAAAGAAGGTGACGTGGGGATATTTTTCGGTTTCCGCCGTCCGGAGCTGCGTCAGCCCGTGCTGGGCGACCACTTCGCCGAACGTGTTGTCGAGATCTTTCGGCTTGTAGGCCACGAAACCGTTGATCGTCTCGCTGAAAAGGGTCATGCACACATAGTACAGATCCTTCGGCCGTTTCTCGCCGCGGTCGAACCCGCGGAAATCTTCGTTCGTGAATACTTGCGAAAGCTGGATGGCCCGGTCCGGACGGAAGTTGAAAAAGATGACCGCATCCCCGGATTCCACAAGGCCGTTCGGCTCGCCGTTTTCGTTCACGATGACCGTCGGCACGACGAATTCGTCATACACCGACAGGCTGTAGGAATCGACGATGGCCTGAACCGGATCGGTGTGTTTGGGGCCTTCCCCGTACACCATCGCCCGGTACGATTTTTCCACCCGGTCCCACCGCTTGTCGCGGTCCATGGCGTAATACCGGCCCTGAACGGTGGAAACGCGACCGACGCCGGTTTCCTTTATCTTCTCCAGCAATTGCTCCATGTAGCCCCGCGCGCTGTCCGGCGCCACGTCGCGGCCGTCGAGGAACGCGTGGATGTACACGTCCTTCAGGCCGTTCCGCGCCGCCAGCTCCAGCAGGGCGAACAGATGGTTGATGTGGCTGTGCACGCCGCCGTCGGACAGCAGGCCGTACAAGTGCAGCTTCTTGCCGTTGTCCTTGGCATGGCGCACCGCACCGAGCAGCGTTTCATTTTCAAAAAAGTCGCCTTCCCGCACCGACTTCGTGATGCGCGTCAGGTCCTGGTACACGATCCGCCCGGCGCCGATGTTCAAGTGGCCGACTTCCGAGTTGCCCATCTGGCCTTCGGGCAAGCCGACCGCTTCACCGCTCGCCGTCAGGGTCGTGTGGGGGTAGCTGTTCCAGTACCGGTCAAAATTCGGTTTGTTCGCCTGGGCGACGGCGTTGCCGAACGATTCGTCCCGCAAGCCGAAGCCGTCCAAAATGATGAGCGCGACCGGTTTGCGTCTTTCCGCCATGTTACTTGGCCCCTTCCACGAGCTGGATGTAGGAAGCCGGCTCCAGGCTGGCGCCGCCGACGAGGGCACCGTCGATTTCCGGGCACGCCATGAATTCGCGGATGTTGCCCGGTTTCACGCTGCCGCCGTACTGGATGCGCACTTTGTCCGCCACTTCCCGGCCGTAAAGACCGGCGATGACGCCGCGGATGTAGCCGATGACTTCATTGGCGTCATCGGCCGTCGACGATTTGCCCGTGCCGATCGCCCACACCGGTTCGTAGGCGACGACGACGCCGGCGGCCTGCTCAGCGGTCAGCCCCGCGAAAGCGGCTTCCGTCTGCACGCGGCAAACGTCCTTCGTCTTGCCGGCTTCCCGCTCCTCGAGCTTCTCGCCGACGCAGACGATCGGCACGAGCCCGTGGCGGAATGCGGCATGCATCTTTTTGTTCACGATTTCGTCCGTTTCGGCGAAATACGCCCGGCGTTCCGAGTGTCCGATGATGACGTAGGTGACGCCGAGATCCTTCAGCATGACGCCGCTGATTTCGCCGGTATAGGCGCCGCTGTCCTCAAAGTGCAGGTTTTGCGCGCCGACTTTGAGGGTGGTGCCCTTCACCGCTTCCACAAGCGCCGGAAGGGCGGTGAAGGGAGCACAAATGACGCTTTCCACGCCGTCGATTTCCGCCTTCCCCTTCACTTCTTCCACGAATGCGGCGGCTTCACGGGCGGTTTTGAACATTTTCCAGTTTCCTGCGATGATCGGTGTCCGTTTCATGCGAACCCGCCTCCTTTTGCTAGCCTGATGCCGACGGGTTCGAACCCGTCATGTGGTTGTTGCCGATTACTTGTCGTTGAGGGCCACAACGCCCGGGAGCGCTTTGCCTTCCATGAACTCGAGGGAAGCGCCGCCGCCGGTCGAGATGTGATTCATCTTGTCGGCCAGGTTGAACTTCTCAACCGCCGCCGCCGAATCGCCGCCGCCGATGACCGTGTAGGCTTCCGTTTCGGCGCACGCCTCGGCCACCGCCCGGGTGCCGTGGGAGAACGGATCCATTTCGAACACGCCCATCGGGCCATTCCATACCACGAGTTTGGACTTCTTGATCACATCGGCATACAGCGCGCGGGTTTTCGGTCCGATGTCCACGCCTTCCCAGTCCGCCGGAATGTTGTCGACGTCGACGATTTGCGTGTTGGCATCGGCCTTGAAGTCGTCAGCGACCACGATGTCGACGGGGAGCAGGAAGTTGACGCCTTTCTCCTTCGCCTTGTTGATGAAGCCGAGGGCGAGGTCGATTTTTTCTTCGTCCAGCAGCGATTTGCCGATTTCATGGCCTTGCGCCTTGATGAACGTGTACGCCAGCCCGCCGCCGATGATGATGTTGTCCGCCAGGTTCAGCAGGTTTTCGATGACGCCGATTTTGTCTTTCACCTTGGCTCCGCCGATGATGGCCGTGAACGGACGTTCCGGATTGCTCAGCGCTTTGCCCAGCACGGAAAGCTCTTTCTCCATCAGCAGGCCGGAAACCGCCGGCAGGTAGTGGGCGATGCCTTCCGTGGAAGCGTGGGCCCGGTGGGCGGATCCGAAGGCGTCGTTGACGTAGATGTCAGCCAGTTCGGCGAATTGTTTGGCCAGTTCCGGATCGTTCTTCTCTTCGCCGGGATAGAAGCGCACGTTCTCCAACACGAGCACGTCGCCGTTTTCCATCTTGTCGACCATCGCCTTCACGGCCGGGCCGACGGCTTCGTCGGCTTTGGCCACCGGTTTGCCGAGCAGCTCGGCCAGACGGTTGGCCGCCGGGGTGAGGCGCATGTCTTCCACCACTTTGCCCTTCGGGCGGCCAAGGTGGCTGGCCAGGATGACTTTTGCACCGTTGTCGATCAGGTAACGGATGGTCGGCAGCGTTTCCCGGATGCGGGTGTCGTCGGTGATGGCGCCATTTTCCAGGGGAACGTTGAAGTCCACACGGACGAATACCTTTTTGCCTGAAACATCGATGTCGCGAACGCTTTTCTTGTTCATGGCAGGTTCCCTCTTTCTTAAACATGGTGAAGAGGAGAATCGCTTCTCCTCTCGGTGTTGGATGTATCGGGCGAATTACAGGCCCTTCTTCGTGATGTAGGCCACCAGGTCCACGACACGGTTGGAGTAACCCCATTCGTTGTCGTACCAGGAAACGACTTTCACCAGGTTGCCGTCAACGACCATCGTCGACAGCGCGTCGATCGTGGAGGACGCCGGGTTGCCGTTGTAGTCGCTGGAGACGAGCGGCTCTTCGCTGTAAGCCAGGATGCCTTTCAGCGGGCCTTCGGCGGCTTCTTTCAGGGCGGCGTTCACTTCTTCCACGGTGACGTTGCGTTCCAGTTGCGCGACGAGGTCGGTCACGGAAACGTTCGGCGTCGGGACGCGGATGGCGAAACCGTTCAGTTTGCCTTTCAGCTCGGGCAGCACCAGCGCAACGGCTTTGGCGGCACCCGTCGTCGTCGGGATGATGTTTTGCGCGGCAGCGCGGGCACGGCGCAGGTCTTTGTGCGGCAGGTCCAGCACGTTTTGGTCGTTCGTGTAGGAGTGAACGGTCGTCATCATGCCTTTGACGATGCCGAATTTCTCATGCAGCACTTTGGCGAACGGCGCCAGGCAGTTCGTCGTGCAGGAGGCGTTGGAGATGACGTGATGGTTTGCCGGATCGTACTTGTCTTCGTTGACGCCCATGACGATGGTGATGTCCTCGTCCGTCGCCGGGGCGGAGATGATGACTTTCTTCGCGCCTGCGGAGAGGTGCAGGGCAGCTTTCTCTTTCTTCGTGAAAATGCCGGTCGATTCCACGACGATTTCCACGCCGAGGTCTTTCCACGGCAGGTTGCCCGGGTCGCGTTCCGCGAACACTTTGACTTCTTTGCCGTTGACGATCAGTGCGCCTTCCTTGTAATCGACCGTTGCATCGAGGGTGCCGTGGGTCGTGTCATACTTGAGCAGATGAGCCAGCGTTTTGACGTCGGTCAAATCGTTGACGGCCACAATGTCGATTTCCGGATTGTTCAATGCGGCACGAAACACGTTGCGGCCAATGCGTCCGAATCCGTTGATACCTACTTTCACCATGTTTGGTTCCTCCTTTGAAAATATATGGTCAAGACTGCCGCGCCTCACGGCTCGGCGGTCATGATCACGCTACTGCCCGGAATCGGCCAATATTTCCTTCGCCGCCGCCTCGTCGGTAATGAGCACGTCCTCGTGCCCGAAGCGAAGCACGGCGGCGATCGCTTTGCCCTTGCTGGCGCCTCCCGCCACGGCGATGACCGTTTCGGTATGCTGGATGTCTTCCAGCCGGAGCCCGACCGTCGGCATCTTGTGCACCACCTGGCCGTCCCGGTTGAAATAATAGCCGAAGGCTTCGGCCAGCGCGCCGTCTTTCACGAGGGCCGCGATGGATCGTTCGTCCATGTTGCGTCTCCTCGCCATACGTACAGCATCCCCGATGCCATGAACGACAATGCGTGCCTTGCGCACGACGGATACGACCTCGCGGATGTTCGGCTCCTGCATCAGCGTCTGGTACGCTTCTTCGCCGAGATGATCCGGCACGTGCAGGAGACGGTAAGCGGCGCCGGTATTTTTGGCCATCGTGGAGGCGATGGTGTTCGCCTGGAATTCCACGCTTTCGCCGAGCCCGCCCCGCGCCGGCACGAAACAGACGCCCTTGAAGGGTGCGGCGGGGTTGAGCCAGTTCGCGATTTCCGCCATCGTCGATCCGCCGGTGACGGCGATGATGTCGTTGTTCGGGGAAGCAAACCGGATGAGCGCGGTGCTGCCCGCCCTGCCCAATTCCTTCTTGGCCGCGGGGGACACGTCGGAATCGCCCGGAACAACGGTGACGGCTTGCAGGTTGAACCGCCTGCGCAGCTCATCCTCCATCTCGCTGAGCCCGAACCAGATGCTGACCAGCGGCTCCATCGCCTGCAGGAGCTCCCGTCCGGCTTCGGTGATGATCATGCCGCGGGCGTCGATCTTGAGCAGCCCCTGTTCCCGGAGAAAATCCGTCTCTGCCCGAAGCACCCGCTCGCTGATCGCCAGCGACGACGCAAGCGTTCGCCGTCCGGCCGTGCCAAGCAGCCTCAAATGGTGCAGAATCATGTGCCGACGCCTGATGACATCGATCAAGTCGGGGGCCAGCTGCTGTTGCATGCGAATGATTTCTCTCATGTCTGACCTCTCCAATTTGAAGTCTGTTGGCCCTTCGGGTCAAACATTCGTTGGGATGTTCTTCCGGGACACAAAACGTCCCATGCACTCAAATTCCGTCCCACCCGCTGACAAAAAAATTGGCTTGCTTGCCAATTGCACTTTCATTGTACCCAATCCGACGGAAAGTTGCAAGTTGCACTCCCCCAACGCGCATGAAAAAAATGACAGGTTCTTTTTTTGCGGGTGCCCTTGCATTTTGATTTCGCCTGCCGTATAATTACCTTTGCTTTCATCATCAACACTATCGTTCCATCATGCGCTCGTGGTCCAATGGATATGACGTAGGCCTCCGGAGCCTAAGATCTAGGTTCGATTCCTAGCGAGCGCGTATTTTTTTTGACCATGGTTTGACCTTTATTGACCTTCTCGTTTCAACCTGTTATGATGGGATTACCATCAGCGTTGCCAAAACCGGCGTTTTGCATGCACGAATTCCGAAACCAAGGAGGATTCATCATGAGCCTGGTACCAATGGTCGTCGAACAGACCAACCGCGGGGAGCGCGCCTACGATATTTACTCCCGGCTCTTGAAAGACCGGATCATTTTCCTCGGCACGCCCATCAACGACGTCGTGGCCAACACGGTCATCGCGCAGCTGTTGTTTCTCGCCGCCACGGAACCGGACAAGGACATCCACCTGTACATCAACAGCCCGGGCGGTTCCATTACGGCCGGAATGGCCATTTACGACACGATCCAGTACATCAAACCCGACGTCTCCACGATCTGCATCGGCATGGCGGCCTCGATGGGGGCGTTCCTGCTGGCGGCCGGAGCGAAGGGCAAGCGGTACGCGCTGCCGAACAGCGAAGTCATGATCCATCAGCCGCTTGGCGGCGCCGAAGGACAAGCAAGCGACATCGAAATCCGCGCGAAACGCATTTTGCGGATGCGCGACAAGCTGAACCAGATTCTCGCCGAACGGACAGGTCAGCCGCTGAAAAGGATCGAGAAGGACACCGACCGCGACTACTTCATGACCGCCCAGGAGGCGCTGGAATACGGCATCGTGGACAAAGTGATCACCAACGCGTAAGCGCGACGGGGCGGCCGGGCGGCGCCCTGCAACGCGATCCAAAAAGAGAAACTCCCGCAATGCATGCGGGAGTTTTTTGTTGGGCGTATGGGGGATACCCGGGTGCGGCAAACGTCGCGCATTCCCTCAAAAAAATGGCAACCCGAACCGGCGGAACCCCGGAAAACATGCTTCCGGAGCCCCGGATTCAGGCGTGCCGAAACCGTCACTGGTTCTCCAATTCTTCCTTGCTGACGAGCGCCACCAACGCGTCCAACGCTTGCTCCTCGTCTGAACCTTCCGCGCTGATGTAGATCTCGGTGTTCGTGCTGATCGCCAGGCTCATGATGCCCATGATGCTTTTGGCGTTGACTTTCTTGTCGTCTTTCTCCACAAATACTTCCGACGAAAATTTATTGGCTTCTTGCACAAAAAGTGCGGCCGGCCGGGCGTGCAATCCGGTTTTCAACCTGACGACGACGGGTCGCCTAGTCATACTCATACCCCCTGGCATCGCTCTGGTACTTTCATTATCAGAAATGGACTGTACGTTCCAAAGTTGATTATTCCCTATTATATCATTGTTGTTGATAAGTCTCCAGTTGCTGCTCCCGGATTTTTTCCGCCAGTTCGTCAATTTTGCGAAGCCGGTGGTTGACGCCGGATTTGCTTACTTTGCCCTTGAGCAATTCTCCGACTTCTTTCAGATTCATATCCGGGTGGGCCAGTCGGACTTCCGCCACTTCCCTGAGCTTCTCCGGCAAATTTTGCAGTCCGATTTCCCGCTCGAGCAGCCGGATGTTTTCGATTTGCCGCATCGCCGCGCCGATCGTCTTGTTCAGGTTGGCCGTCTCACAATTGACGATCCGGTTGACCGAATTGCGCATGTCGCGCATGATGCGGACGTCCTCGAACTTGAACAGCGCCTGGTGGGCACCGATGATGTTGAGAAATTCGATGATCTTCTCGCCTTCCTTAATGTATAGCACAAAACCCTTCTTCCGCTCAATGTATCGCGCATTCAACCGGAACCGGTTGGCCAGGGCGGTCAAATCACGGCAATGTTCTTCATCCGACGAAAAGATTTCCATATGATAGCTTGACCCTTCCGGATTGTTGACCGATCCGCCGGCCAGAAACGCACCGCGCAAATAGGCGCGCCGGCAACACGATTTTTTGATGATCTTCTGGTCGATGCCCGGCGTAAACTGAAAGCCTTCCGATACAATGTGCAGAGTGTTCAGCACTTCCTCCACCCGGTTCGGGATGCGCACGATGTACACGTTGTTTTTCTTCAGCCGCATTTTTTTGCGGACGAGCAGCTCCGCGCTCATGCCGAATCGGCTTTTGATCAGGGTGAATATGCGCCGTGCGATGGCCGCGTTCTCGGTGGATACGTCCAGCACCATGCGCTGGCGCGACAGCTGCACTGCCCCGTTCATGCGGATGAGCGCGGACAGTTCCGCCAGCTGGCAACAGGTGTCGGCCTCGATCAGCGTCAGTTCTTTCTTCGTCTGGGCGGCAAACGACATGCCGCATCACCTGCCTTCGCTCTGTCGGTGCAAACCCGGACGTCCTCCGAGAATGAGGTCGTGGATCCGGTCGGAAAGCCGCTTGGCGTCATGCCGCAAATAGCGGCTCGTTTTGACGAGCCGGTCGGCCACCACCGTGCGTCCGGCCGCTTCGATCCGCTCCCGATCCGGCTCCACCGGAACCGCTCCTTGCTCCGCGTAGCGCCGCAGCACCTCGCGGGGAATGTCGCCGTCATTGACCACCACCGCATCGACGATGCGAGCGCCGCCGGCATGCGCTTCGATGGCTGCCAGATGGTCATAGGCGGTGTAGCCGTCCGTTTCGCCCGGCTGCGTCATGACATTGCACACGTAAATTTTCTGCGCCGGCGAGGCGATGATCGCCTCGGCCACGCCGGGCACGAGCAAATTGGGGATAATGCTCGTGTACAGGCTGCCCGGGCCCAATATAATCGCATCGGCCGCCTCGATGGCCTCCAGCGCCTCTTCGAGGGGTGCGGCATCGGGCGGTTCGAGAAACACGCGGCGAATCCGTTTGCCGGCCTGCGGAATTTTGGACTCGCCGGAGACGATCGTCCCGTCTTCCATCTCCGCTTTCAGCACGATCTGGTCCGCCGAAGACGGCAGGACGCGGCCGCGCACGGCCAGCACCTTGCTCAGCTCCTTGACCCCGGTGACGAAATCGCCCGTAATCTCCTTCATCGCCACCAAAATCAGATTGCCCAGACTGTGTCCGGCCAATCCGTTGCCGCTTTGAAACCGGTGCTGCAACACTTTGGACAGGATCGGTTCCGCATCGGCCAGCGCGATCATCACGTTGCGGATGTCACCCGGGGCCGGAACGTCCATTTCGGACCGCAGGATGCCCGAACTTCCGCCGTCATCCGCCACGGTCACGATGGCCGTAATGTCGATCGGCTTCTCCTTCAGTCCACGAAGCATTGTCGACAGTCCGGTGCCGCCGCCGATCACGACGACCTTGGGCACGCATCCGCTGTCCCGTTTCCCCATGACTTCACCCCATCAATGTTCTCCCATGCCGCTTTCGGTCATCCGCGTTCCGAATCCCGGTGTCCGACCCGCACTTTGTTCGCGACATCGCTCAGGTGCCGGCCCAAATACTCGGCAATCGCCACGGACCGGTGTTTGCCGCCGGTGCAGCCGATGCCGATGACCACCTGGCTTTTGCCTTCCCTGGCGTACTGGGGAATCAAAAAGCGCAGCAAATCCACCAGCTTCTCCAGAAAAACGCGGGTATCGTCCCATTTCATGACGTAATCGTAAACGTCGGGGTCAAGCCCCGTCTTCGGCCTGAGCTGTTCGATGTAATGCGGATTGGGCAAAAACCGCACGTCAAAGATGAGATCCGCATCGATCGGAACGCCGTACTTGAAGCCGAACGAAACGACGTTGACCGTCAGGACACCCGATTTGTGCAACTGGAACCGTTCGGTGATGAGCTCCTTCAGCCTTGCCGGCTTCATGTCGCTCGTATCGATCACCTGGGTCGCCAGCCCTTTCAACTCTTCCAGGATTTTTCGCTCCAGGCGGATGCCTTCGAGGGGCAACCCCTCCGGCGCCAGCGGATGGCGCCTGCGGCTTTCCTTGTAACGGGTCACCAGCACCTGATCCCGGGCGTCGAGGAACAGAATTTCGTATCTTACCGTATGCCGCGTTTTCAGAAAGTTTAATGCTTCCGTCAACGCCGTAAAAAATTCCCGGCCCCGAAGGTCGATGACAAGCGCCACTTTGCCGATTTTGCCGCTCGATTGCTCAATCAGCTCGGCAAACTTCGGGATCAGGACGGGGGGCAGGTTGTCGACGCAAAAAAAGCCGAGGTCTTCCAGGCTCTGGACGGCGATCGTTTTCCCCGCTCCGGACATCCCCGTGATGATCACCAGTTCGGCGATTCCTTCGCTTCCGTTGTCGTGATCGTGCATCCTTCCCCCTCCACGTTATCGAGTCTCAACGATTCCGGCACAGGCCGGCGGCGCCGATCATGCCCGCATCGTTGCCGAGGGCCGCCGCCACGATCTCGATGCCTTCCTGCGCCCGCGGCTGCGCCAGTTCACGAAACGCTTCGCGCACCGGGTTGAGTAGCAGGTCGCCTGCTCTGGACACACCGCCGCCGATGACGAACCGGTTCGGATTGACGACGAGGGCGACGGCCGCCATCGACTTCGCCAAATAATAGGCGGCGCGCTGGACGATTCGCAGGGCGGTTTCGTCTTCGGCGCGGGCTGCGTCGAAAACGTCCTTGGCCGTGATCGTTTTCAGGTCGGCCAGCATCGTCCGGTCGCCCCGTTTCACCGCATCGCTCGCCATGCGAATGATGCCGGTGGCCGAGGACACGGTTTCCAGGCATCCCATTTTGCCGCAACCGCAATGGATGGCCTCCAGATCCGGCACGACGGTCATGTGGCCCAACTCGCCGGCCATCCCGGTGGCGCCGGCGATCACTTTGCCGTCGATGACGATGCCGCCGCCGACGCCGGTTCCGAGCGTGTACATGACGCTGATCGGCACGCCCCGGGCGGCGCCGCTCCACGCTTCGCCGAGGGCGGCCGCATTGGCATCGTTTCCGATGGCCACGGGTTTGCCAAACCGTTCTTCCAACAGGCTCTTCAGCGGAACGTCCGTCAGGGGCAAGTTGGCGGAATAATGCATGTAGCCTCGTTCCACGTCCATGAAGCCGGGGATGCCCGCACCGATTCCGGCCACCTGCTCCCAATCGTACGGCGAATCCTGAACCAGCTTGTGAACATACGCCACGATGTTGTCGATGACCCGCTGCGTTCCGTGTTCCGTCTCCGTCGGCCCTTCCGAGGATGCCAGCAATCGCCCTTCTTCGTCGCAGATGCCCGTCTTGATGCTCGTGCCCCCGAGATCCACGCCGATGTAAATGTTCATGCCAAGTTCCACCCCAACAAACGAAAATTTGCTCCGCCCGCTCCGCTTTATCCCGTCACGGTTCATCCCGTCACGGTTCGTCCCCTCACGATGCGTACCGTTCCGCGGACGGTGTCAAGGAATCGGACGGAATCCCCGTCCGGTTGCGCTTGCGGCAACCCGGACACGGCTGCGTCCGCCCGTGCGCCCCGGCTCAGCCGAGCGCTTGGCTCCAGTCCTGCACGGTATCTTCCTCGAGGAACCGCTCGCAGTCGAGCGCCGCCATGCAGCCGCTGCCGGCAGCGGTGATGGCTTGCCGGTATTTGCGGTCCTGCACGTCGCCGCAGGCGAATACGCCGGGCACATTCGTCTCCGTCGAACCCGGCTTGACGATCAGATAGCCCAGTTCGTCCATTTCCAGCTGGCCTTTCAGGAAATCCGTGTTCGGCTTGTGCCCGATGGCCACGAAAATGCCGCTCGCCTCCAGCACTTCATCTTCGCCGGTTTCGTTGTTCCGCACGCGCAGCCCGGTCACGCCGTTTTCATCGGACAGGACCGCCAGGGGCGTCCGGTTCAGGCTCCACGTGATCTTCTCGTTGGCGCGGGCGCGATCCTGCATGATTTTCGATGCGCGCAGCTCGTTGCGGCGATGGACGACGCGCACCTCGCTGGCGAAACGCGTCAGGAAAGTCGCTTCTTCCATGGCCGAGTCGCCGCCGCCGACCACGATGATCTTCTTGCCCCGGAAGAAAAAGCCGTCGCAGGTCGCGCACGTGCTGACGCCGCGGCCGACGCTTTCCTTCTCGTTTTCGATGCCGAGATATTTGGCCGATGCGCCGGTGGAAATGATCAGCGTGCGGGTCGTCAGCTCACCGTGGCCTTCCACCTGCAATTTGAACGGACGCCCGCTCAAATCGACGCTGTTCACCCATCCGCGCAGGAAACGGGCGCCAAACCGCTCCGCCTGCTTGCGCATGTTGTCCATCAGCTCGGGTCCCAAAATCCCATCGGGGAAGCCCGGAAAGTTTTCCACTTCCGTGGTGGTCGTCAGCTGGCCGCCCGGTTCCGGCCCTTCAATGACAAGCGGATTCAAATTGGCACGGGCCAAATAGATGGCCGCCGTCAATCCCGCCGGTCCGGTGCCGACAATGATCGTTTGGTGCATCCTTCATTCCTCCCTCTGCCGGTTTGGAGAGACGGGATTCACGGCCGCGGACCACGGAAACGAATCCTCCTCCATCCGGTGAATTTGTTCCATTTTTTCGCGCAGCCCGCACGCCTCGTCGATGGTCTTCGCGTGCCGGCTGATTGTTTTCGGGGATACGCCGTAGCGAAGGGAAAGCGCCCGGCAGGTGACGGGCTTGCCGTGCATCCTGGCCGTCAAATACTCCAGCGCCGCCGCCCAGCCTTCCGCTTTGACAATGGTCGGCCCTTCGGGATACGTGCGCGCGAGAAATTGCATCCACAGCGTCTGCAAATCCTGGCGCTGGATCGGATCCAGATGATCCGCGTTGGCCAGCGCCGTTTCCACGACCGCCTGCCAGTTTCGTTCCCGGCGGGACCGTCCGCCGACGCTCCGCGCGGCTGCGACATCCAGCACCGCCAGCACCCGTCCGGCCAACCGCTTCAGATCGCTTCGCTCCGCCGGATCGGCGGCGAGACGCTCCAATGCGGCGCGGACTTCCGGGAACGATGCGCGATTCACGCCGTCCCGCAACGGCGGTTCGACGTTCCCGGGAACGCCGGGTGCGGCATTCCCGCCGATCGGCCGGATGATCGCGCGGTCCCGCGGCACAATCGCCATCGACGCCGCTCCGGCCAACGCACGAACCCCGCCCGCCTTCTCCCCGGGCAGCTTCACCGCAAGAAGCCGGGCCGCCGCCGCGACAGCCTTCCGCTTGCCGTCCGCGTCACCGTGTTCCAGCGTCCAAACGAGGGACGCCGTCACATGCGGATTGTGTTCCGCCATGCCGGCGTACGATTCCCCCGCCATCTCCGCGATGCGAAGCTGCTCTTCGAAGGGCATCAGGTAATAGTAGCTGGGCAGACACTCCCACTTTCCGCCGGCTTCCTCGCGCTGGTGCCATTCGTCCAGCCAGAACGCCGCCACCGATCCCCGGCCGTCCAGCTTTGCCGCCCGGCTCCACCAACGGTACGCTTCCGCCCTCCGTCCCGATCCGACGGCGGCCACTGCCGCATAATGGCAAAATCCGGGATCGCCGGAACCTTCCCCTTCCCGCAGCAACCGGCGAAAATGCGCGTACGCCGCATCGTGCTCATCCAGCATGCCGAGGGTAGCGGCCAGCTTGAAGACGTGTTCCGGATGATACGGTACAAGTTTTCGGAGCCCTTCCACCAGCGACGCCAATTCCGCCTTGTAGCCGAAATGGCGGCAGAAAATCGCCAGGTTGCACCGCGCGTGCAGATTGCCCGGATCTTTCCGGAGCACGCTGCGGATCTGGCCCAGCGACCGTTCGTACTCCCCCATGTAAAAATAGGAAAGCGCCAAATTGTTGCGCGCGGCGAGCAAATCGGGACGCTTCTTGACGATCGCCTCAAGCAGTTCAGCCGCTTCGGCGAACTTGCCGGACTCGAGCATCAAGCGGGCCCGGTCGTGTTCGAACCATTCTTCATTCCCGCCCGCCTGCACGTCCCGCACGGGACGGTTCAGTTCGAGGCCGAGCAAATCCATCATTTCTTCCGCTTCCTCGATGTACTGTCCGTGCGGATCTTTCTCCATGTATTGCGCCAGCGCCGTTTCCGCCGCTTCGAAATCTTCCATGTTGGCGTAATTGTTGGCCATGTAAAAATAGCATTCCGTCATCCCGGGATCGATTTCCGTCAAGATTTTCGACAGGATGGCGTTCGATTGTTCAAACTCGCCCATCTCGGACAAGATGCCCGCCATGTTGCAGTGGCTTTCCGGATTGTCGGGTTCCAGTTCCGTCGCCCGGCGAAAATATTTGAGCGCCTTCTCGTAGCGCATGCGGTCGAGCGACCGGAGCGCCCTTTCAAAAAAGAACGTCGCGTCCATGTTGAGCGGGATGACGTTGGGCCTCCGCGGCGCGGATTTCATGTTCCCCATCGGACTTGCGGGCACCTCCCTTTCATTCCGGATAACCGGTTAATTTGATGAAACCACATCTTCATCCGCGATGCCTGACATATGGCAGATCATACTCCGCCGTATCGGAACAGGGTGCTGATCGAGCCCCCGCTGCAGATGATGCTGATCGCGTCGGACAGCAGCCGGGCCATGGAAATGACCTTGAACTTGGCGGGAATCTCCGGCGGCAGGGCGATGGAATCGGTGATCACCACTTCCCGGATGGCGGGATGGTTCAGCCGCTCGATGGCCGGCCCGGAAAACACCCCGTGGGTGGCGCAAATGTAGGCGTCGTTCGCGCCCCGCTCCTTCAGCCCTTCCACCACGTTGACGATGGTCGTGCCGGTGTCGATCAAATCTTCGATGATGATCGGCGTGCGGCCTTCCACTTCCCCGATGATATGGGTGATGACCGATTCGTTGTGGGCCGGCCGCTTTTTGATCATGATGGCAAACGGCGCATCCAGCATCCCCGCCAGCCGCTCCGCCGTCGTCGCACGGCCCGCGTCGGGGGACACGACGATCGGATCGGGGATGTTCTTCTTGCGGATGTAGTCGCTGATCAGGTCGAGCGCCGTCAAATGATCCACGGGAATGTTGAAAAAGCCCTGGATCGCCGGCGCGTGCAGGTCGATGGTGATGACCCGGTGCGCCCCGGCCGTCGTCAGCAAATCCGCCACCAGCTTGGCCGAAATCGGCTCGCGGGGGGCGCTTTTGCGCTCTTGCCGGGAATAACCGTAATAGGGCAGTACGAGATTGATCGTGCGCGCGCTGGCCCGTTTGGCCGCATCGATCATGACCAGAAGCTCCACCAGGTGCTCGTTGATCGGATGCGAAAACGTCTGGACCAAAAACACGTCGCAGTTGCGGATCGTTTCCTGGTAGAGGCAATAGATTTCGCCGCTCTTGAACCGGGACAGTTTGATTTTGCCCATCGGCTGTCCGAGTTCGTTGCAGATCTTCCGGGTCAACTCCGGGTTGGATGAACCGGAAAAGATGCGCAAACGGTCACTCGCCACCATATACGGTCCTCCCGTTCCTTGGAATACTTTCATTATACATAATGGGACGGGTTTTCCCAAATGCAAAAAAGCCCTCATCACGGAGGGCACCGTCGCTTGCTTGTCCCTGTCTTGCTTGTCCC
>Ga0310829_1001037_pt1 | contig 17379 bp, 23 predicted proteins | sample WT_ome_4_FD_202244 | JGI IMG/M metagenome (GOLD analysis project Ga0310829, IMG submission 202244) | Sorghum-adapted microbial communities enriched on wild type (WT) sorghum from Joint BioEnergy Institute, Emeryville, California, United... ... | reverse complement strand
TGGGATAAAGAAGCGGCCCAGCTGAAGGCGTTCGCGCTCATCAACCGGGAGCTCCGATCGGCGATCCGCCAGTTCCTCGCGATGGCGCCCGAGGACGACGAAAGGCGGGCGAAGATCGAGCTGATGCGGGCGCAGGCCGAAAAGATTCGGTCCGGTCTCGAGAAGCCCGAAGCTGGCGACGCCATGAAGCAAATCACCGCGCTGGCCGACCTCATCAACAACCCGGCGCCGGATCGGGTGATGAACGATGTCTAGTCTGATCCCATATGCACCGCTGACGGCGAAGCAGGCGGAATATATCCAGCGCAGTCTCGACAGCTGGTTGAATGTGGCCGAAGGTGGAAAGCGCGCGGGGAAAAACATCATCAACCTGATCGCGTTTGCCATGTGTTTGGAAGTTCATCCGGACAAGTTGCACCTGGTGGCGGGCGTCACGTTGGCCGCCGCGAAGATCAACGTGATTGACTCGAACGGCTTTGGTCTACAGTATCTGTTCGCCGGCCGGTGCCGGGAGGGAGAATACAAGGACCGGGACGCGCTGTTCATCCAGACGAAGACCGGTGAGAAGATCGTCATTGTCGCTGGTGGAGCGAAAGCCAACGACGCCGCCAAAATCAAAGGCAACAGCTATGGCATGGTGTACGTCACCGAGGCGAATGAGTGCCATCAGACGTTTATTCAGGAGGTGTTCGACCGGACGCTGGCAAGCTCGGACCGAAAAATCTTTTTCGACCTGAACCCGAAACCTCCGGCGCATTGGTTCTATCGCGACATCTTGGACCATCAGGAAGAGCTGGCCCGTCGCGGCGAGAATCCGGGATACAATTACGTGCATCTTACGATCTTCGACAACCTGAGCATCCCGAATGATCGGCTGCGCGAGGTGTTGCGCACGTACGACAAGGCGTCGCTTTGGTATCAAGCGGACATTCTGGGGAAGCGCACTGCGGCCACGGGACGGATTTACACCGGATATTCGTACAAGGACGTCGTCATAACGCCGGCCGCCATCAAGGGCGCGAACTTCATCCAGTTCAGCATCGGCATTGACATCGGCGGGACGGCGGCCACGGTGGCGACGCTGGTCGGATTCACGGTTGGTTATCGGGACGTCATCCTGCTGGACGGCTATTACCACAAGCAGGGCGGCAACAGCGGATATACACACGACCGGTACGCGCGCGAGATCGTCGATAAGATCGCAGAGTGGTCTCAGACCTACCCTGCTTTTTTTGCGAGTGCTCACATCTTTGCGGAAGAAGCGGACAAGCTGTTCCGCCAGGCGCTCGTCAATGAACTGCGCCGCCGTGGGTTCCATATCCCGGTAACGCCCAGCTACAAAAAAGACGGCATCGTCGACCGGATCCGGCTGACGAACATCCTCATTAACCAGGGCCGGTACAAGGTGATGCACCACCTGAGACCGTGGATCGAGGCGTTGGAAAATGCGGTTTGGGACGAGGAAGAACGCGCTGAAGGCGAATGGGTACGCGTGGATGATGGCAGCTACCCGGTGGACTGTCTGGACAGCAGCGAATACGCCGTGCAGCCGTTCAAGCGCAGATTGGAGGTGTGAGGTTGAGTATTTGGACTGCCATAGGAAACGGGGTGAGAAATGCAGTGGCGAAACTGCTTCGCATACAGCCGGCGCCGGTGCAAACGTCGATCATCATCCAGGAGCCGCTCAGCTTCGAAGCGAATGTGTTGCGGAACCGGCTCTGGTACCGGGGCGATCCGAGCGAGCTGGATCAGTTCTACAAGCAACTTGCCAGCGCGACCAGCGACAGCGTGGCTGCGTCTCGGTTTTGGGCGGCGGTGCCGAGTGCGGACCTGCAAATCCGGAAGATCCACAGCGGTCTCCCGGCGATGATCGTCGACCGGATCACGGATATCGTGACGGCTGACTTTGATGGCATCGAACTGGAGACTGAAGACCAGCAAAAGCGATGGGACGAGATCAGCGAGGACAACAAGTTCCCGGAATTGCTGGGCGAAAGCATTGCAGAAACACTCGTGGTCGGCGACGGCGCGTTCAAGCTCGTAGTGGATCCGGATGTTTCGCCGTTGCCGATCATCGAATTTTATTCCGGTGAACAGGTCGAATACCGCCGGGTACGCGGCCGTCTGCAGGAAATCGTGTTCCTGTCGGAGTACACGTTCCGCGACAAAACCTACCGGCTGGAAGAGACATACGGTCGCGGCTACATCCGAACGCGGCTCATCGGAGAGGACGGCAAGGAAGTGCCGCTCGGGACGGTGCCGGAGACTTCGAAGCTGGTGCCCGAGGTGACGTACGCCGGCGGCTTCATGATGGCCGTGCCGATCAGGTTTTTCAAGTCGCCGAAGTGGCCCGGCCGGGGGAAGTCGATCTTCGAGACGAAGTCCGACAGCTTCGACGCGCTGGACGAGGTCATCAGCCAGTGGATTGATGCGATCCGCGCCGGTCGCGTCCAGAAATACATCCCGGAGGACCTGATTCCGCGCGATCCGAGAACTGGCGCGACGCTGAGACCGAATCCCTTCGACAACCAATTCATCAAGATCGGCACGCCGATGAGCGAAGACGCAAAAGGCCAGATCGATGTTGTGCAGCCGCAGATCCTCTATGAGGCGTTCGTGGAGAGCTACGCGAACACGCTGGACATGTGCCTGCAGGGGATCATCAGCCCAGCGACGCTCGGCATCGATCTGAAGAAGACCGACAATGCCGAGGCCCAGCGTGAGAAGGAGAAAACAACGCTCTACACGCGGAGCAAGATCATTGATGCGCTGAATGAAGTTATTCCGCGTCTGGTGGACGTGGCGCTGAAAGTCCAGGATACGATGGAGCGACGCGCGCCTGGGGAATATGCGGCCAGTGTCAAGTTTGGCGAGTACGCCAGCCCGGATTTCGGGACGGTCGTGGAGACGGTCGGGAAGGCTCGATCGCTCGGCATCATGTCCATCGAACAGGCCATTGAGGAACTCTATGGCGACAGCTGGACCGACGAAGAAAAAGCGGCGGAAGTCGCGCGTTTGAAAGCTGAGAATGGCATTCCGCTGCTGGAAGAACCGTCGGTCAACATGGACGTCCGACAGCCCGGTGAGACGCCGCCCGAAGGTGACGAATGATGGCGCGGCGAGATCCATACGACATCCAGCAGATTTTCGAAGACATGGCGCTGGCGCTGATCACGTCGATGAAACGAAACTTCCAGCGGCACATTCGGGAAGAGATGAAGGAGGGCTTCCGGTGGGACCGGTGGCAGTTCGTTCTCCTCCGCAATCTGAACCGATTTCGTGGCCAGAACAGCCGGATCATCCAGAGTGCTTTCCGCGAGGCCGAACGACTGACGGAAAGCGTGCTCCGCGAGAGTTTCGAGATTGGTCAGCGCGCAGCCGAACAACAGATCCGGCAGGTCATGGTCGGGGACAGGATCGCAGCGGCCGAAGTGTCCGGAAAAGTCCAGATCCCGATTGACGAGAAACCGCCACCCGTTCCGAAGGGTCAGAAACGTCCGAAAATCCCGTACAGCCAACTGCCACGAGCGGCGCCGGAAACACAGTTTTTCGGTCTGAACGAGCGAAAACTTGCGGCTTTGCAGCAGTCCGTTGTGTCCGATCTTATGCAGGCTGAATACGGCGTCCTGCGCAAGATGGACGACGTGTACCGACAGATCGTCTACCGTGCCCAGGTGAACATGACGGCCGGCGCGAAGACGCTGGAACAGGCCGTCGATATGGCGACGAAGGAATTTCTGGAGCGTGGCATTGACAGCGTCACGTACAAGGATGGACGCAAGGTTAATATCTCATCCTGGGCCGAAATGGCGCTGCGGACTGCGAGTCAGAGGGCGACATTTTTGGGTGAGGGGAAGAAGCGTGACGAGTGGGGCGTGTATACGGTCCTGATGAGTGCGCACGACAACTGCTCGCCGTGGTGCCTGCCGTATCAAGGCCGCGTGTTGATTGACGACGTGTACACTTCGATCGGCCCGGAGCAAGCCGAGCAGCTGGCGAAAGAACACAACGCGCCTCGGCTGTCTGATGCGATGCGCGAAGGCGCGTTTCATCCAAACTGCCGGCACACGCTGTCCACCTTCTTCCCTGGCATCACTCGACTACCAGAGCCGGTTGATGACGCGAAGGCTGAACGCATGTACCGTGCGGAACAGCATCAACGATACATCGAGCGAAACATCCGAAAATACAAGCGTCTGGTAGATGGATCGCTGGATGAGCAAAATGTCCAGCGATACAAGCGGAAGCTTATGGAGTGGGAAGCTCGCATGGAAGAGCTTTTGGAGGCGTATCCGCAATTGAGGCGCAACCGGGCGCGGGAAGTGGAGCGCACGATGGTGGTGTAAAAGAGCATGGCGCTGTTTGCACAGCGCCTTTTTCATGCCGTCCTGTCACATGACGTTAAACTGGGCGTACCCTCGGCCGGGGTATATCGGCCGACTCCCGCAGCCGGAGAGCGGCTATAAAAATCTATGGAGGTTGGATGAACATGGAATGGCTCAAAGAATTGCTCAAAAAAGCCGGGGTCGATGAATCCAAGATCGACGGCCTGGTTTCCGACGTGAATAAGGAGTTGCCAAAGCACTTTGTCGCCAAGCAGCAATACAACGAAGTGGCCGAGGCCAAGAAGAAGTTGGAGACCGACATCGCCGAGCGCGATAAGCAGATCGCCGATCTCGGCAAAGCGGCCGGCGCCAGCGAAGAGCTGAAGAAGCAAATCGAGCAGCTGCAGGCGGCGAACAAGGAAGCGCAGCAGAAGTACGAGGCCGACCTGAAGGAACTGAAGCTGTCCACCGCCATCAAGGCGGCGATCGCCGGCAAGGTCCACGACGAGGACCTGGTTGCCGGCCTTTTTGATCGCAGCAAATTGGTGCTGGACGGCGACAAGGTGGTCGGACTTGAGGAGCAACTCAAGACGCTGCAGGAGAGCAAAGCGTTCCTGTTCAAGCAGGACAACTCTCAGCAGCCAGGCTTCCAGATCGGCGGAGGCGGCCAACCGCCGACGAACATCAATCAAGACCAGCTGGCCGCCATCTTTGGAAACACACAACAAAAATGATCGGGGAGTGATCAAGCAATGGCGTATAACTACGTCACCGCGTTTGAAACGCAACTCCAGCAAAAGTATGCGCGCGAGCTGACGAGCTCCGCGATGACGACGGATCGTGTCCGGTTCGTGGGGGCGAAGGAAATCAAGATCCCACGCCTGGATCTGGCCGGCTACAAGGACCACAGCCGCGCTGGTGGATGGAACCGGCAGTCCATCAGCAACGACTTCGAGACGAAGGTCCTGCAGCACGACCGCGACGTGGAATTCTTCGTCGACGCGATGGACGTGGACGAAACGAACCAAATTCTCTCCGCGGCCAACATCACGAATGTGTTCGTCCAAGAGAAGGCAATTCCGGAGCTGGACTGCTATCGGTACAGCAAGCTGCTCTCGGAAATGCAGTCCTTCGGCGGCACGCCGGATACGACGGCACTGGACGTCAACAACGTCCTGCAAGTGTTCGACGAGCTGATGGAGCGCATGGATGAAGCGTCCGTACCGGAAGAAGGCCGGCGCCTGTATGTCACGCCGACGGTGCACAAACTGCTGAAAGAAGCTCAAGACGTCCAGCGTGTCTTCTATGTGCAATCCGGTCCGGGTCGAGTGGCGCGTGCCGTCAACCAGCTGGACGATGTCGAGTTGGTTAAGGTACCGTCCGAGCGCATGAAGTCCGTGTATGACTTCACGGACGGGTTCGCGCCGGGCGTGGGCGCGAAGCAGATCAACATGATTCTGGTGCATCCGTCGGCTGTTATCGCTCCTATCAAGCACAGCGCGATCTATCTCTGGCCGCCGGGATCGCATACGCAAGGCGACGGCTGGCTGTATCAAAACCGTTCGTACACGGACCTGTTCGTGATTGAACGGAAGGTCGCCGGCGTGCAAATCAACATGGAGGCCTGATTTTTCGGGCCTCCAATCTTTTTCCAAGGAGTGATCGAAGTGCTCTACGCTGTTAAGGGCAACAAGCAGCTCAAAATCGACGAATCGGAACGGCAGCGTTATCTGAACCTTGGTTTCGACATCGCCGAGGACCGGGGCGGCAAGCTGGAGATCGTCCAGCACAGTCCGAGCAAAACGGTGCCGTACGCGCAGTACGAGAAGCTGCTGAAGGAGAACGAGCGGCTGAAGGTGCAGTTGGCCCAAGCCGCGGAAAAGGCATTCGACCCTATCATCGAAGGCTCCGAAGTGAAGGAGCCCCGGGGGAAAACCAAGGGCAAGAAAGAATGAGGCGGTGATCGCTCATGAGCTATGCAACGCCTCAAGACTACGAGCAATACGGCGCGGGCCTGATTCCGGCTGACCAGTTGGAACAGACCCTTTCGCGCGCCTCCGATCAGATTGACGCGCTGACGTACAACAGGATCGCAGCCCGCGGCTTCGAAAACCTGACTCCGTTCCAGCAGAAGAACGTGAAGAAAGCAGTCTGCCGGCAAGCGGATTTTCTGCACCAATACGGTGACATGCTGACGGCGCCCATGACCGGGTTCAGCGCGGGATCGATCAGCTGGAGCTTCGGAGAATCGGGCTTCGATCAGGGCGCCGGCGGCGTTGCGACGTCGCAGGAAGTGATGGGTCTGCTTCTGCCGACGGGACTCGCGAATCGGGGGCTGCGGCGATGAAATTCCCGTTTCCCAGATGGCTGCCGAAGGTGCCGGTCAAGGTGTACTGGGAAGGCACGGACAGCGACGGCGAGTACCGCGAAGAGCTGATCTATGAAGGACCGGCCTTCCTGGATGAGAAGAGTCGGCAGGTGCTGGACGCCGAACGCCGGCTGGTCATGCTGTCGGGTCTGGTGATCATCGAGGGAGACATTTACCCGGGCAAACCGATCCAGGGCTATGTGATGATCGGCGAGGAACAGAAGGCGATCCACAGCACGCTGCGGCCGCGCAATCCCAACGGCACGGTCTACAGCACGGAGTTGATGCTGTCATGAAAGTGACGGTCAAAGTCAAGCTGGACAAATCGAAGATGGGCGAACTGGAAAAAATCCAGCGTCAAGCCCTCGAAATGACCGCTGAGGCCGTGTTGAGTGACATCCGAGCGTCGGCCGTTGTTCCGAAGGACACAGGCGAGCTGGAGCGCAGCGGATTCGTCGACATTACTGAAATCCAGCAGGGCGTCGCCCGGATTGTCTTCGATACTCCGTACGCCCGCCGGTTGTATTGGCACCCCGAGTACAACTTCCGGACTGACCGGAACCGAAACGCCCGCGGCAAGTGGATGGAACCGTACCACACGCCCGGCCAGAAACGCGAATGGGTGATCGAGACGTTCGGGAAATTCGTCCGGATGCTCATGAAGCAGAGGGGGCTGATCGCGTGACACTGGCTGAATTTCGCGATTGGCTCAAGACCGTCATCGACTGCCCCCAGTGGTATTTGAACAGCATGGCGGGTAAAGTGGATCGCTGCATCACTCTGTACAACACAACAGGTGCCCCGGGACGAATGGCCGTCGGCGGCCCGCAGGCGACCGGATACGCGGTCAAACCCGTGTCCATCCTCGTCCACTGGGGAAAGAGTGCAAGCGTGGCGGAGACGAAGGCACAAGAGGTCTATGATGCCCTGTTCGGAGCGTCTGGAGAAGTCGACGGCAAACGATTCTGGTTTCACATGCCCCAGTCCGGTCCGATCAGCGTCGGCGTGGACAGCGAGGGCGTGCACGAATTTGTGATTGAAACGCACATATACCACGAAAGGTAGGGATGAAAATGAACGAAGAAAAACAACCTCTGATCCCGATGGATCTCCAGCATTTCGCAACCGTGACCAGCGGGGTTTTCCCGGTTTTTGACATCGTGTTCAAGGTCGGCACGAAAGGACGGGCGTCCACGGCGGCTGATATGGTTCCCATCAAGGAAATGGAAACGTTCCAGATTGCCATCGACGGCAATGTGGAAGAATGGACGCCGATGGAAACTGAGGGCTGGATGCGCCGCCTCATGACCGGGAAGAGCTTCACGTTGACGCTGAACGGCAAACGGCATGTTGGCGATCCCGGGAACGATTACGTGGCGGAAACGGCGTGGAAATCCGGGCCGGACTGCTCCACGAAATTCCAGGTGGTGTTTCCGTCCGGCGCTACGCTCGACTTTGACTGCATCCTCAATGTGACGGAGGCCGAGGGCGGTGACAGTACGGCGGTTGCTGCGCTGTCGGTCGAAGTCATGAGCGACGGAAAACCGACCTACACGCCGGCACCGACGAACGGTGGAGGTGGAGAATGATGGCAAAAACCATTGACATTTCGAGCAAACTGACGAACGAACGCCCTCGGCTGAAACTGGCCGAGGGCATTGAATTTGAGATCGATAACCGCAAAAACACGATCTTGATCCTGAACCAGAAGATCCAGGAAACGGACCTGAACGACCTGCGTGAGGTGGACGGAATCCTCGAACTGCTGCTCGGTAAGGAGGCCGTGCAGAAGATCGGCGAGATGGACATTTCTTTCGCCGACTACCAGACCATCTTCATCGCCTGCATAGCTGGCGCCATGGGTGAGGACTTCGAGGTTGTGGAGGCCCGATTTCGCCGGGCGCGCGAAGAAATCTGAAACTTGGTATGACCTGTACGAGGATTGGGATCTGATCGAAGCGTCATTCGCTGCTCAATATGGCATCCGGCTCCGTAATGAACCGGACATGACTTGGGAGGAATTTTCCTCGCTACTCGCCGGGCTTCTTCCCGACACACCGCTCGGATATATTGTGCAAATCCGCAGCGAGAATGACCGAGAGAAGCTGAAACACTTCACGCCGGAGCAAAAACGTATTCGGGCGGCGTGGCGAACCAGGAACATGAAGAAAGTCGACATGAATCCGGAAGATGCGCGGAAAGCGATCGAACAGTTCGAGAAGATGATGGCGGCCATGTTCGGGGGAGGTGATAAGCGTGTCGGAAGTGGGCAAGGTCAGCCTCGGAATTGAGCTTGGGGGAAACGTCGAGAGGCAGATTGAGGGCGCCGCAGCAAACCTTGGCAAAAGTTTTTCGGCTGCCCTGAAATCGTCCTTCCAGGGCGTAATGAAGGGATTTCAGGCGGCCTCAAAAACCACGCCGGCGCCGGCTCCGAAGATCGACGTGGCGAAGGCACAGGCGGAGATCGAACAACTCACGGCCTTTCTGGACAACGTGAACGCCCGCCTAGACTTTCAGCGTCGCAAGCTGACCGAATTAAAGGAGCGATATGACAACACCTTCAATGAGGCGCGGAAGTCGAGGATTCAAGCGCAAATTTTGAACACCGAGGCGGCCGTCCTCCGTCTGGAGAAGCAGTCAGATGCGACGGCGGCGAAAATCTGGAGGTTGGAGGATTCGATTGCCCAAGCCGGCCAAGCGACAAAGCAAATGAAGCCTCCTCTCGTTGACATGGACAAAAAGATGAAAGCCGTAGCCAAGTCGTCCACCAACCTCGGACGTGCGCTCAAGGCAACCGGGAAAAGCGCGAACAGCATGGGCAACCAGTTCACGGCGGCATTTAAACGGATTGCCAAACAGGTGCTCATCTTCTCCGTCATCTATCGGGCGATCCGGGGTCTACAAAGCTACATCAGCAGCTCGCTCCGCACGAATCAGGAGTATGCGAAGTCTTTCGCTCAGCTGCAGATGAACATGAAGGCCGCTTTCAATCCGATCTTCCAGGCGGCGCTCCCGGCGATCAACGCGCTCATAAAGGCCATGGTAACGGCGACGACCTACGTCGCCGCTTTTACTTCTGCCCTGTTCGGCAAGACGTACAAGCAAAGCCTGCAGGCGGCCATCGGGCTGGACAAAACCCGCGCAGCCATGGACAAAACGGCCAAATCCGCAAACAAACTGGCCGGCTTTGATGAGCTCAATCTTCTCGACACGTCCGAGGGTGGCGATGACGGCGGGTTCATGGCCGATCTGCAGGCGTTCGAGATGCCGGAACTCGATGTCGACCGCATCCAGACAGAGATGGACGCTCTGGCGCTTAGCATCCGGACGGCGTTCGAGCGCACTTTCCGAGCAATCCAGACCGGTTGGGACTGGACCGTATCCACTTTCGGCCCCGGCATCCAAAAGGCATGGGGCATCATCCAGCCCGAGCTGGCCAGGTGGAAAGAGTTCTTTGGAGTCGCGTTTCAGGACATCCTTTCACTCGGCGAGCCGCTGAAAAACTGGTGGGCATTCAGCGTGCTGCCGTTGTGGAACCAAAGCGTTTCTGGCGTGGCCACAATTTTTGCCGGGTTATCCGAGAGTGTGCGAAACGTCTTTACTTCCATATGGGATGCGGCATTCCCCATAATCGAGAAGTTTGTTTCCGATGGACTGCCGCGAATCACAGAGTTTGTGTCGAGCGTACAGAGCATTTTCCTAGACATGTTCGACATTGTTAAGCAGATATTCGACGACATCTGGCAGGATGCTGTTGATCCGGTTTTGCAACTTATCTCCCAGATCATCCGTGATACTCTCGATATCATTTTCGAGTGGTGGGATACCTGGGGCAAAGAAATAATCGATAATATTCGCGAATCCTTAAGTCGGATAAAGGAACTCTGGGACAACCTCTGGGAGAAAATGCTCAAACCAATTGTAACTAGAATGCTCGAAATGCTGACAGAACTCTGGAACAACCATCTGAAAGATCTGATCAAAGAGATCGGCAACTTCGTCGGCAAGCTTGTGACGGCAGCGCAGGACATCTTCAACAAGTTCATCATGCCGATCGTGAAGTGGTTGGTGGACAAGCTCGGTCCTGTCGTGGCTGAAGTGTTCAATGGCGTCATCACCGTGGTTGGCACAGCGCTCGGGGCGATTGTCGATGTTGCGAAAGGCATCATCAAAGCCCTTGGCGGCATCATCGACTTCATTGCCGGCGTTTTCACCGGCGACTGGAAGCGCGCCTGGGAAGGAATTAAAACCTTCTTCGGCGGCATCTGGGATGCCATTGTTTCCCTTTTGAAAGGTGCGATCAACATCATCATCGATGCGGTCAACTGGTTGATTCGGCAGCTCAACAAAATTAAGATCGACATCCCGGATTGGGTGCCGATGGTAGGCGGAAAGAGCTTCGGGATCAACATCCCGGAGATTCCACGACTGGCTGATGGCGGCCTCGTTTCCGGCCCAACGCTTGCATGGGTCGGCGACAACCGGAACGCTGCTGTGGATCCGGAAGTCGTGTCGCCGCTCAGCAAACTGCAGGAAATCATTGGCGGCGCCAATCAGGAGACTGTCGAAGTGCTACACATGATTCTGGCGGCGCTCCAGGACGTCGCCCGCCGGCCGGTGATCCTGGAGATGAACGGAACGCAGTTGGCGAGGGCTGTCGACGCCGCCCGTGACGACCGGATGCGGCGCGCTGGCAGAACTCTTAGCATGGCGTAAAGGAGGGGTGGCCGAACATGATCAAGATCAATGGGGTGGACCTGCCGGCCGCCCCTTCGTCATTTCAAGTAACCGTGATCGATCTGGACGACAGCGAAGCAACGAAGCGTACTGCAGACGGTACGCTGCACCGTGACCGGATCGCAGTGAAGCGGAAGATCGACATGACGTGGGGACCGCTCAGCTGGTCGGACACGGCTGCCATACTGCAGGCGGTCCAAAACGAATTTTTCCAATGCACCTACCCCGACCCGATGACGGGGCGGATGGAGACGAAAACGTTTTATGTCGGCGACCGCGTTGCGCCGTTTGCGGTCATGCGCGGCAACGAAATATACTGGTCCGGGCTCAAGCTGACGCTGACTGAGAGGTGATCCGCCGTGTATCCGGTGCCAACATTCATGGCCGATTGGCTCCGCAGACCGAACCGAGATTTCGCGGTAAAAGCTCTGGTCAACGGAGTGGAATACGGCGAAGACGTGATCGTCGATTTCAGCATCGAAAACAGCCTGTCCCTCAGTGACGAGCTGGAGCTGGGGACAGTGATTCCAAATAAACTGACCATCCGATTCAGGATGCGCAGCCAGTTTCCGCCGAACGCGAAGATCGTGCCGTACATCGCTCTCAAAACGGACAACCTTACCTGGGACGAAGCAGACATGAGCTGGGAGGATGCTGACTTCCCGTGGGAAGGCGGAACAACGGACTGGATTCCGCTCGGCGAATTCTATGTCGATAATCGTACGAAAGACCGGGACATCTGGACATACGTTTGCTATGACCGACTCGTGTTTGCTGATGTGGAGTATGTGTCTGGGCTCAATTACCCGACAACCATGCAAGCGGTCTGGGATGAGATTTGCGAGCTGATCGGGTTTACGTATGACAGCAGTGTGCAGATCGACCCAACCTATTCCATCCCGGCCGGACCGGCGGGCTTCACGTGCCGGCAGGTGATGGGGTTCATTGCGTCCGCAAATGCGGCCTGTGTGTATATGGGTAAGGATGGGGTGCTACGGTTCCGGAAGATCAGCGCGGCCGCGCAGCCGGTCTTTGAAATGAACGAGTCTGACTATATACGGGCGAAACAGGTCAACCCGCTGAAAACATACTCTCGGGTCGTCATCATCTACGATCCAGATGATGGCTTGTACTACGAGGCGGGAACCGGCAGCGAGGCGGAAACGTTGTATATCGAAAACCCATTTGGCACGCAAGCCATGGCCAACAAGATTCTAGCCCAGATCAATGGGTTTTCCTATGTGCCCATCTCCATGCCGGCGATCGGTTTCCCGCACCTCGACCAAGGCGACATCATCAGCTTCGAAACCGTGGAAAGCATGTCCTGGGAAGACGCGGACATGAGTTGGGATGAGGCAGATTTTCCATGGGACGGAGCGAAACAGTACCAGACGATCATCCTGCACCAAGTGCTGGACTTCCGCGGCGGGCTGTCCATGCAGATCGAGGCGCCGAGCATTTCGGAGCAGCAGTCAGAATTCCCGGTGGAGGGAACGCTGACCGAAGCGGTGAATCGGCTGAACCGCACCACGATCAAGCAGGGCAAATTGTACTACGGCCTGCAGATTTCGCCGGAATTCGGTCTGAAAGTAGAGCGCAGCGACGGCAAAGGTGAAGTCATCCTCAACGCCGACGAATTCCGATTCCTTGCCAATGGTCAGGATGCGCTTTGGTTCGACGTCCCGAATCTGCGCTGGAAATTTGCTGGCACACTGGAGGGCGTGGACGGCACCTTCACGGGCGAGTTGAGAGGCGGCCAGATCACCATCGGCAACGGAAACAACGTATTCCGCGCCGACGCGCAGGGGATTTGGGCCGGCCATTCGGACTTCTCTAATGCGCCTTTCCGGGTCAACATGCAAGGCCAACTGGTCGCGACGAATGCGAATGTATCCGGAACCATCTCGGCGAGCGCGGGAATCATAGGCGGGTGGGTCATCCAAAGCGGCGCCATGGTCGGTGGCACGCTTATCGGTGGCACCATCACTGGCGGCACCATTACTGGCGCGACTATCCAAACCGACCCTCCTGGAAGTTACCCGAGGATTGCTCTCTCATCGGCTGGCAGATGGTTGATGGCTGAAGGCAGTTCATCGCAGTATATTGAATTGTCTGGATTTGGCTCCTCCGGGACCCCTGCTCTCACATTCGCATCTGTAGGTAGCGGTATAGGTAACGGGGTTATGACATTTATCCAGGCAGGAAGCAATTTCAACATAACCGGAATCGGTAACGTATATGTGACAACATCGAACGGCGCCATTTTTCTTCAAGCTCCCAATGGAATTTACGTAAACGGCAATCGAATCGATATTTGATGTGATATAATGCAAGAAAAGTGTGCGAGGTGGTACTAATGAAAAAATCCCTCCACGTCGTTCTTGCGTTGTCTATTGGGGTCTTGATTGGAGTTGCCGGGACGGCGTTTGCGGCAGGCGAGGTTGTACAGGCGGTATTCGCCAAATTCAACTATGTTGTCAACGGGGATCCGGTCGAAATCGAAGCCGAAGCCTTGGTATATCAAGATTCCACATATCTTCCGGTAAGGTCGATTATGAATGCGCTTGGATATGATGTCACATATATGACGGATTCGCGGACAATACGCGCCGACAAGTCAGTTCCGGCGCTTTTGCGAGAAGTGCAAAAAATAGGTGGTGATATTGGGATGGTTCCAGTAGACGAAGTGACCCTTGAAGAAATTGAATTTCAGATCGAACTCGTGCAAGGGGCGATTCAATCGCTGGAACTAATATTACCCCTGGCAGAGAAAATGGGATTAACCGACGAAATAGAAAAAACGCTCGAACAAATCGCCATTCAACAGGCCCGTCTTGCTGAACTCGAAGCCAAAAAGGCTGAGCTTGAGGCGAAGCTTCAGCAATGAGGTAATTCGATGGCTCGTCAAATTGATCAAACGTTAAGCCCGCCGCGCGCGGGCTTTTCTATTGCCGCCCAGGGGCGGTTTTATTTCCGTTTGGAGGTGCGGTATGCCCAACATCACACACATTCTGCGGGCCGAAATCGACCTGTCGCAGCCTGTGCCGGAGCTCTGCGGTGTCATCGCCCACGTGCTGCAGGCGTGGCCGGGACGGGAACGGGAAGTGTTGTCGAAGCTGCGTGAGGCAATCGACGATCATCTGAAAGTCATCGAGAAAGGAGAGAGTGACAACAATGGCAAACCGATACGCTAACTTGGTCGGCAGTAACAAGATCAAGGACGAATGGCAGAAAATCAACACCGGTTTCGACTTGGTACAGGCTGATATGGACGAGAAAGCGGATGCCAGCGATTTGGCCATCCTGCAAGACGCCGTCACCAATCACATCGGCAGCGGTGGCAATGCCCACGCGGAGGCTACAGACCAGCAGGCCGGCTTTATGTCCGCCGCAGATAAGCAGAAGTTGGACGGGATCGAGGTAGGTGCCGAGAAAAACCAGAACGCCTTTTCGAAAGTGAACGACGTGGAGGCTTCCGACCCGTCCGATGAGCTGACCATCACCGGTGGAACGGGGATCGCGGTCACGACCAATCCAAATACGAAAGAGGTCATCGTGACCGCTACCGGATCGAGCACACCGGGGCCGCACGGCAGCAGTCACACCGAACATGGCGCCGACCCGATCCCTGCTGCGACGACGACGGAAGGCGGGCTCATGTCCGCTGAGCATGTGCAGATGCTTGAATCCCACGCCTCTAAACTCGACGCGGCCACGTCCACGGCCACGCCGAATACGATTGTTCAGCGTGATAGCGCGGGGCGATTTAAGGCGGCGGCACCGTCTGCATCGGACGATGTGGCTAGGAAGGCGGAAACGGATGCAGCGCTCACGGCAGCGCAGAATGCACAAGCCACAGCCGATGCGGCGTTGCCCGCGGCGAGCTTTCCAATTGAAACCGGCATGTTTACCCCTTATCTCGCAGGGGTAACAACTGCTGGCTCGAACACCTATTCGCTACAAAGAGGGTTCTATATTAGGCACGGTAAGCTCGTGAGGATTGACGTTGTGGTCATTATATCGGCCAAAGACCCGGAAATGGCAGGATTGCTGTATATTGGCGGCCTGCCATTCGCGGCGCGGATGCAGGAATGGAAATTTATTCCCTTGACTATCGGACGGTTTGATTTTGTCACGTATGGAACAGCGAAAGAAATTGTCGCTTATATAGACGCCGGTACCAGCGCCAATAATCAAATTCGTTTCTACAAGATCAATGAAAACAGTAGCGTAACAAGTGTGACTGCTGCGGATATCGGTAATACCACCCGCATACACGTTGGCGGAGTGTATGAGATTGCATAACAGGAGGGATTGAAGTGGTTAAAGAAAAATATTATCTGGATATGCTGACCGAAGAATCGGTGAGCGTCCGAAAACAAAGGCTCGTCGAGCTGGATGGCACGGAGTATCCGGTCGGTGAACCGTGGAGGCGCGCCTATGTAAATAGCCCGTCTGGTCGCCAGCAGGTGATGGATGAGGTGGCTGAACCGTATCGGTCGGCGATATTTGCGGTATGGGGAAACGAGCCGACGGTCGTCGATCCGGTCGGGGAATCGCCGGTCGAGGTACCCGAAGCAGAAAACGAATCCGATGCAGGCTCTGCCGAATAGGCGGGGCCTTTTCATTTGGGGGTGGTCATTTTGGACTGGGCTGTCATCGTATCTGCCGCCGCGGCCATCAGCGGCATCGTGCTCGGCTGGCTCGGCCGGTCCCGAGCGATCCGGGAGGACGGCGCCGAGGACGGCGAGCTGCGGGCGTCGGTGAAATATATCCGCGACGGCGTGGACGATCTGCGGGTGGAGATACGCAGTCAGGGTCAGCGCTACGATATGCTGGCGGAGAGGGTGACGCGGGTGGAGGAAAGCGCGAAGCAGGCGCATCGGCGGATTGATCGCATTGATAATGAGAGGAGAGGATGACCAATGTTTACGAAAGAATGGCTCCGCGCGGCGACGATCCGCGCCATCAAGACGGCCGCACAGACGGCCGTCGCTACCATCGGCACGACGGCCGTGATCTATGACGTCGATTGGCGGATGGTCGCTGGCACAGCCGCGCTGGCTGCGCTGCTGTCGTACCTGACCAGTTTGGCCGGGCTGCCGGAAGTGCGGGATGACGAGCAATGAGCGCCTCCGCGTCAACCTTCATCGCCCGCATCGCGCCGATTGCCGTCCAACTGCGCATTGAAGGCTCGCCGATCTTCCCGTCGGTCCGGATCGCGCAGTCCGGCCTCGAGACCGGCTGGAAAATTCCGGCCTGGAACAACCTCGGCGGCTACAAGGTCGGCAGCGGCAAGCTCACGCCGTACTGGCGCGGCAAAATCGTCAATAAAGGCACATGGGAAGTGTACGACGGCAAGCGCGTGGACGTGACGGCCGCATTCCGGGCGTATGACAGCGTGGAGGATTTTTTCCGGGATCAAGACCTGCTGTTCGCCAACACCCGATACGCGCGTGTCAGGTCGGCACGGACGCCGGAAGAGCAGGCGGACATGCTGCAGGCCTGCGGGTATGCGACCGATCCGCAATACGCGGCGAAGCTAAAAAACATCATGCGGACATACGGTCTCAGCCGTTATGACGAGGAGGTGGAACGGGTGCTGCAGGAACTGCAGAAGAAAATTACCGCGCTGGAGAAGAAGGTGGCCGAGCTCGAGAAAAAGCAGGAGCCCGTCCCTGCCCCGGCATGGTTTGTGCGGGAGTTCGGCAGCGCGGACCTGGGCGGCCTCATCAACGACCCGGACGGAAAGAAGCTGCCGGAAACGTGGGAAGCGATCGCGCTGGCGGCGCGGATGGCTGGAATCGGAAAGAAGTGAAAACCCCCGCCTGGCCGTGTGGCTGGGCGGGGGTTTTTTCGTGCTTGAAAACCGAACGCTCGTTCGTATAATGTAAGTACGAATGAACGTTTGGGTGATCGCCGTGCAGAAGTATATTGGTCGAACCGTTG
>Ga0310829_1001010_pt1 | contig 17633 bp, 16 predicted proteins | sample WT_ome_4_FD_202244 | JGI IMG/M metagenome (GOLD analysis project Ga0310829, IMG submission 202244) | Sorghum-adapted microbial communities enriched on wild type (WT) sorghum from Joint BioEnergy Institute, Emeryville, California, United... ... | reverse complement strand
GCGGGCCGACAACGCTCATATCGCCCTTCAGCACATTGAAAAACTGCGGCAGTTCGTCGATGCTCGTCCGGCGCAGGAAGGCGCCGAACTTCGTGCGGCGGGGATCGTTCTCCACCGTCCATTGCGTATCCGCCGTCTTCTGATCCGACACATGCATGGTCCGGAACTTGTACATGACGAAGGTGCGCCGATCCAGCCCCATCCGCTCCTGTTTGAAGATGACGGGACCCGGCGACGTCAGCTTGATCCCGATGGCGGCAATCAGCATGATCGGCGACGTCACGAGGATGGCCGCGATCGAGAACACAATATCGAAAACCCGCTTCAGCAGCCGGTTGCCGAGCTCGTCGAGCGGAATGTCGCGCACGTTGATGAGCGGGATGCCGGCGAAATTGTCGAAGTACGGCCGCGCCGGCAGCAGATCGAAATAGTCGGGGATAATCAGCGTCTTCGCGCCGGCGTTGTCGCAGGTCTCGATGATCTCCGCGAACTTCTCGTGCGCCGCGAGCGGCAGGGCAACGATTACTTCATCAATCAAGTGATTGCGAAGCACTTCATCAAGGCGATCCAGCCCGCCGAGAATCGGCGGCATCGGAAGTCCGGTCGGGGGATGTTCCTTCAGGTTGTCGTCTAGAAAACCGAAGACCTCATAGCCCAGCTCGGGATATTGCAGCAGACTCTTATAGAAATTGCGCCCGACCGATCCCGCGCCGAGAATGAGCAGATACTTCTTGTTGTAACCCGCGCGGCGCAAGCGGAACAACGTCATCTTGACTGCGATCCGGTAGACGGACAGTACTGTCAGATTCAGTCCCAGGAAGATGCCGAGAAACTCCCGCGACACGTGGATCTCTTTCGCGAAATAGAGGAAACTGAGCAGCCCGACGAAACTGAGCAGATGCACCTGCCCGAGCTTCCAGACATCCGTCGAGAGTTTCGTCCGCCGCCGCGGTTTGTAGAGTCCGGCGGAATAGCCGACAAGCACGGCAAGAATGGCGTATACGAGCCCCCAGAGCAGGTAGGAACTGAATGACAATGCCTCCGTTCCGGGCAGCCAACCGCTTTCAAACTTGATCCAGTACGCCGCAAGAAAAGCGACGATCATGCCGACCGCATCGAAAAGCACATAAATTTGCGTCAGAAATCGCTGATTCTGCCTTAACACCGCACTCACCCACAGATGACCGGCAATGAGGCCATTTAATCATTCACTACAATTCTAGCAGAAAAAATGAATCCTACCAACAATCTTCCACTAGATTCCGCCGCGCTTCGACACCGCACGCTTAAGCAGCCGGCGCCGCTTGCCCGCACGGCCGGGAACGGCGCTTAACGCCCCGACGCGAATGCGGCCGATTCGTGACGGTCCAACAATTTCCTCATATACTTGATCAGTTCTTCCCTCAGTTCGTCCCGTTGAATGGCAAAATCCAGCGTGGTTTTGATGAAACCGAGCTTCTCGCCAACATCGTAGCGCATGCCGGTATACTCATATGCATATACAGCCTCGGATTTTGCCAGCGTGCCGATCGCATCCGTCAATTGAATCTCCCCGCCCGCACCCGGCTCCTGGCTTCCCAGAATGTCAAAGACGGCGGGCGTCAGTATGTATCGGCCCATGATCGCCATATCGGATGGCGCCCGCTCAACATCGGGCTTCTCGATCAGTGTGCGAACTCGTTGCACACGTTCGCCTTCGGGCACGCCGTCGACAATCCCGTAACGCGATACATCTTGTTTGGGTACACGTTGCACACCGATAATGGAGGACTGCAACTCATTGAACAAATGGATCATTTGCTTCAAGGCCGGCTCGCCATCGGACTGAATAATATCATCGCCGAGCAGCACCGCGAACGGCTCGTTCCCGATGAACTTCCTCGCGCACCATACCGCGTGCCCCAACCCGCGCGGTTCTTTCTGCCGGATATAGTGGATATCCGCAATATTCGAGGGGTACTGCACCTCTTCAAGCATTTGGAGTTTCCCTTTTTGCCGCAGATTGTACTCCAACTCGAATCTGGAATCAAAGTGATCTTCAATCGCCCGCTTGCCTTTGCCCGTAACGATGATGATGTCTTCGATACCCGATTCAACCGCTTCTTCCACAATGTATTGAATGGTCGGTTTGTCCACGATCGGCAGCATTTCCTTCGGCATCGCCTTCGTCGCCGGAAGGAACCGGGTCCCAAGCCCGGCCGCGGGAATAATGGCTTTGCGGATTTTCATAACACACCCCGGATTGTCATTTATTTTTGCTGCAGGAAGCTGCGCAGCGCTTCCCGCCACGGACGCAGCGGCTTAAGGCCGTGCGCCCGGATGGCACCGTGATCGAGCACCGAGTAAGCAGGGCGCGGCGCGGGACGCGGAAACTCGGCCGTCGCGCACGGCTCGACCTGCACATGCAGACCCCGTTCCTCGAAAATCGCCTTCGCGAACTCGTACCAAGAGCAGGCGCCGGTATTCGATACATGGAAGATACCGTAATGGTCTGTCTTCACCAACTCCAGCAGGAATTGCGCGAGGTCCAGCGTATAAGTCGGCGAACCAACCTGATCGTTGACGACCTTAAGCCTGTCACGCTCTTCCGCCAGCCTGAGCATCGTCTTCACGAAATTGCTTCCGTACTTCCCGTACACCCACGACGTGCGCACGATGAAATAGCGGCTGGACAGCGACTGAACCAACTGCTCACCGGCCAGCTTCGACTTGCCGTACACCGACTGCGGATCCGGGCGGTCATTTTCGCGGTAAGGCGCATTGGCTTTTCCGTCGAATACGTAATCGGTACTGATATAAACGAACTTTGCGCCGATTTGTTCCGCTGCAAGGGCGGCATTCCGAGTTCCGTCGGCGTTGACACGATACGCTTCGTCCGGCTCTGACTCGGCTTGGTCGACCTTCGTGTAAGCCGCGCAATGGATGACGACTTCCGGTTTGTATGAGCCGATCACGTTCCGGCATTGTTCGGGCTCCGTTACGTCCAGCTCACCCCGGCCGAATCCGGCGATCTCGATATCCGGCCGCGCGGGGAGATGAACAAGCTCCTGCCCCAATTGGCCGTTCGCTCCGGTGACAAGAATTTTTAACCTGTTCCCGGCCATCATCATCCCTGCCGATCACGGTACTGCTGTTCATAATATTGGAGGTACGCTCCGGATACCACCTGGTTCATCCAATCCTGATTCGCGAGATACCAGCGAATCGTCTCTCGGATGCCGGTCTCATAGGAATATTTCGGCTGCCACCCAAGCTCGCGGCGAATCTTTGTTGCGTCAATGCCGTAGCGACGGTCGTGTCCGGGACGGTCTTTCACAAACCAGATGAGCGATTCCGGCTTGCCAAGCTCCGCCAGAATGGTCTTTACTACCTCAATGTTCGTGCGCTCGTTGTTGCCGCCGATGTTGTACACTTCTCCGCTGACGCCCTTGTGCAGCACCAAATCCACCGCGCTGCAATGATCCTCGACATACAGCCAGTCGCGCACGTGCAACCCGTCGCCGTAGACCGGAAGCGGCTTGTCTTCAAGCGCATTGCGTATCATGAGCGGGATGAGCTTCTCGGGGAACTGGTAAGGTCCGTAGTTGTTGGAGCAGCGCGTAATGTTGACATTCAGGCCGTACGTCTCGTGATACGCCCGGACAAGCAGATCCGCTCCCGCCTTGCTCGCGGAGTACGGGCTGTTCGGCGCCAGCGGCGTCTCCTCGGTGAACAGCCCCGTGTCTCCCAGCGTACCATATACTTCGTCGGTCGAAATCTGCACGAACTTGCCGACCTTGTACTGCTTCGCCAGATCGAGCAGCGTCTGCGTACCGAGCACATTGGTGCGCACGAACAGATCCGGCTGCATGATGCTGCGGTCCACATGCGACTCCGCGGCAAAATTCAATACCGCATCGAGGCCTTCCCGGAACAATGGTTCCATTGCCGCGCGGTCGGCGATATCCGCCTTCACGAACCGGTAGTTCGGATGCCCTTCGATGGATCGCAGATTTTCCAGGTTGCCCGCGTAGGTCAACGCATCGACGTTGAGGATATGGTAATGCGGATATCGGCGCACTAAATAATGAATAAAATTGCTGCCGATGAACCCCGCTCCCCCAGTGACCAGCAGTTTCACGTCCCGGCTCACCCTTCGTAGACAAAATTGTTTTCGGCTTCCGCCAGCGTCGGGTGCTTCTTGTCCTTATCTGAAAGTATCGGTTCAGTGGTCGGCCAGTCGATCCCCAGGGCCGGATCGTTCCAAGCGATGCCCCGGTCGTGCTCCGGCGAATAAAACTCGTCGACCTTGTATTGCACTTCCGTATTCGGCTCCAGCGTGCAGAAACCGTGCGCGCATCCTTTCGGCACGAGCAGTTGCAGCTTGTTCTCCGCGCTCAGGATGAAGGCTTGCCATCTGCCGTAGGTTGGCGAGCCCTTGCGGATATCGAGCACGACATCGTACACCGCTCCCGCCGTCACCCGCACCAGCTTCGTCTGCGCCTTGGGATTGAGTTGATAGTGGAGACCGCGCAGCACCCCTGCCTGGACGGACATTGAGTGATTGTCCTGCACATAGACATGATGAAGGCCATGCTGGCGCATTTTATCCGCATTGTAACTCTCGAAAAAGAACCCCCGGGCATCGCCGTGCACAACCGGCTCAATCAACAAAAGCCCGGGGATTTGCGTATGCGTGATATTCATGTTCCACCTGCCCTGCCGTCTAAGCGGATTTTTCCGAACGATTCGTCCAACCGGATATTCCGGGCCAGCTCGTTCGCACGGGCCAGCGACGCATGCGTGCCCGCATCCGTCCACCAGCCTTCCAGAATATCGTACGCCAGCTCCCCCGCTTCGATATAAGCGTTGTTCACATCTGTGATCTCCAACTCTCCTCGCGCAGAAGGCTTGAGTTTCCGGATAATGTCAAAAACTTTGCTGTCGTACATGTATACGCCGGTTACCGCGTAACGACTCTTGGGCTGGCGCGGCTTTTCTTCGATGGAGACGATATAGCCGTCCCGGAGTTCCGGGACGCCGAAGCGCTCTGGATCCGGCACTTCGCGGATCAGGATCCGGGCACCGCATTCCTGGCGCTTGTAACGTTCGACGAATGGGACGATGCTGTCCGCAAAGACGTTATCCCCCAGGATAACGACCATCCGGTCTCCGCTGACGAACTGCTCGGCCAGTCCCAGCGCCTGCGCAATGCCGCCCGCTTCATCCTGCACCTTGTATGTGAAGGAGACTCCGAATTCACGCCCGCTGCCGAGCAGATTGACGACATCGCCCATGTGCTCTTTGCCGGTTACGACGAGAATGTCGGAGATCCCGGCTTCCTTCAATTTGGCGACGGCATGGTAGATCATCGGATAGCCGCCAACAGGGAGCAAGTGCTTGTTCGTCACTTTGGTCAGCGGATACAGGCGGGAACCCGTGCCGCCGGCGAGGATGATGCCTTTCATATTACCCCTCATAAGAATGAATTGTTTGATAAACTTAGCAAAACATTTTCTCAAATTCAAGTATAACATATTAGTGTTTTAAATCGTCAGGATTAAAAGAGAAAAGAAGGACCCAATAGCTCGGTTCAATTTCCAGGAGTTTCGCACATTTCACTCTAGCAGTGAGGTCTTGAACAATGGACTCGTGTTAGAGTAAAATGAGCAAAATGAAGAGGGCGTATGAAATTGACATATAAACATGTTTGTTGCAAAGACCTGTAAAAAATATCCTAGTATAGGATGGGTGGAACCGAAAACTTATGATAACTATAATAAATATATAGCAAGTAAGAAGGAAGCCATCTACATGGTCCCTCTCGCATCAAGCTCTCGGTGCTGCAGCAATTTAAAAAGATAAATAAAAACTATTACTATTATAGGAGAATGATCTGATGCAAAAAAGAGCATTTATTACCGGAATTACAGGTCAAGACGGTTCTTATCTTGCGGAATTGCTCTTGGATAAAGGCTATAAAGTTTATGCGCTTCGCCGCCGTACAAGTATTCCAATTATGGATAATATTAAACATATCCAGAATGAGATTGAGTTTATTGATGGTGATCTGCTTGATCTCAGTTCCTTGATCAGAGCCATTCAAATTTCCAATCCTCATGAAGTTTACAATCTGGCCGCCCAATCCTTCGTTGGATCGTCATGGGACCAGCCGGTTCTGACCGGCCAGGTCACAGCGTTGGGTGTGACGAACATGCTGGAAGCGGTTCGCATTGCCGCACCCGACGCGAAGTTTTATCAGGCGTCCAGCAGTGAAATGTTTGGCAAAGTTGTGGAAGTACCGCAGAAGGAAACAACGCCCTTCTACCCGCGAAGTCCTTATGGTGTCGCTAAAGTATATGGTCATTGGATTACTGTGAATTACCGGGAAAGCTACGGAATGTTTGCCTGCTCGGGGATTCTGTTTAATCACGAGTCTCCGAGAAGAGGCATCGAGTTCGTCACTCGTAAAGTAACCGACGGAGTAGCCCGCATCAAGTTGGGTCTGCAGAGAGAATTGCGACTCGGCAATCTGGATGCCAAACGAGATTGGGGATTCGCAGGCGACTATGTCAAAGCGATGTGGCTTATGCTTCAACAAGACAAGCCGGACGATTACGTAGTTGCCACGGGGGAGACTCATACAGTTCTTGAATTGGTAGAAATTGCTTTCAAACATGTCGACTTAGATTGGCGCGATTATGTAGTCGTGGATGAAAAATATGTTCGTCCTGCGGAAGTGGACCTCTTGATCGGTGACCCCTCAAAGGCGAAGGAAAAATTAGGATGGGAGCAAGAAGTGGGATTCGAACAGTTGGTTAAAATGATGGTGGATAGTGACCTTGAGCGTATCAAAGGAGCTTGAGCTTGAGGATGAAAGCCTTCATTACGGGTGTGACCGGTTTTGTAGGGAGGTATCTGGCTGAATTCTTGGCCAGTCAGGGTGTAGAAGTATGGGGCGTTTCTCGTTCTATTATCCCAATAAATTCTAGTAAATGGAATTTAGAGCAACTCGATCTTATGGATGAGGACGCTTTGACCAAAACACTGGATCGCCTGCAACCCAATATGATCTTTCATCTAGCCGGCCAAAGTTCTGTAAGGGCCTCTTGGGATCACAAAATTGAGACATTTGATGCCAACGTGATTCTTACCATCCATTTGCTCGAATCGATCCGAAAGAGCAAGGCGAAAGACGCGGCGGTTTTGACGGTTGGTTCATCGGAGGAATATGGACAAGCCCGACCGGAGGAAATCCCGATTGGCGAAGACGCTCCTCTGAGACCAATCAGTCCGTACGGCATCTCCAAGGCAACTGTTTATCTGTTAGCCAGACAATATTATCAAACCTATGGAATGCGCGTAATTCATGTGCGTCCATTCAATCATATCGGACCCGGCCAAAGACCGGGTTTTGTCACTTCTGACTTTGCCAAGCAAATCAGCGAAATTGAGGCGGGAATTAAGCCACCGGTGATGGAAGTCGGAAACTTGTCCGCAGAGCGGGACTTCTTGGATGTGAGGGACATCGTTCGCGCCTATTATTTGATTGCCGCCAAGGGTACGGCAGGAGAGGTCTACAATGTTTGCTCCTCCGCCCCCGTCAAGATTCAGTCCATCCTTGATTTTTTCCTTGATAAGAGCAAAGTTGAGATTGAAGTCAGGCAGAATGAAAAACTGTTTCGTCCGATAGATTTTCCGCGGTACATCGGCTCAAACCAAAAATTGATTGCCGAAACAGGTTGGAAGCCTACCGTGCCGCTTTCGGACAGCCTTATGGCAATCTTGTCTCATTGGCGTGATGTAGTGCAACCCAGGTGAAGTACACATACATTTTGAAGGGATTGACGCGCTTTGATTCACGCATTATGGAATTACAGGTCCTTTATCTTAGGACTCGTGGTTAGAGATTTTCGTGTCCGCTACATGAATTCATTCCTAGGATCGCTCTGGGCCATTCTAAACCCGGTCGCTCAAATTGTGGTTTATACATTGATTTTTTCACAAATCATGATGACAAGATTACCGGGTATCGATAACGCATTTGCATACAGTATATACTTGTGTGCTGGCGTTATAAATTGGCAATATTTCACTGAAGTGTTGACTCGTATGCAGTCAATCTTTATTGACCAATCTGAGTTGTTGAAGAAAGCCAATTTCCCGCGCACAAGTTTGCCGTTGTTTATCTTGTTGTCTTCATCAATCAATTACTTGATCATGATGGGTCTTTACATTTTATTCTTGGTCATTGTCGGACAATTTGTCGGGTGGCCCATTCTCGCAATGATTCCCTTACTATTAATTCAACAATGCCTAGCTGTTGGTCTGGGTATTTTCTTGGCCACTTTGAATGTGTTTTTCCGTGATATCGGACATATTATGGGGGTTGTCCTGCAATTCTGGTTCTGGTTGACACCCATTGTATACCCAAGAAACATCGTGCCTGAACAGTTTGAATGGATTCTTGAAGCCAATCCTTTGAGCTGGCTTATGAAGTCCTACCAAGATTTGTTCTTGAATGGAGAATGGCCTAACTGGACGAATGGATTTTGGATGACGGGACTGTCGGCAGTATCGCTTTTGTTGGGGTATTTGGCGTTTAAAAGACTCAATAAAGAAATGGTAGATGAGTTATGATGGATTGCATCGTAGTTAATAACGTTGGAAAAAAGTATAAACGATATCGCAACAAACGTCACCGCATCCTTGAGTGGTTGATGCCGGGAAAAACATTGCACGAAGAAAAGTGGGTTCTTCGGAATATAACTTTCAGAATCAGACAAGGCGAATCGGTGGGTATTATAGGTCATAACGGTGCTGGAAAAAGTACATTGCTAAAAATCATCACCGGCACCACACATCCAAGTGAAGGAACCATTCAAACCAATGGACGAATTTCCGCTCTGTTGGAACTCGGAATGGGCCTTCATCCGGATTTTACAGGCAGGCAAAACGCATATACGGTTTGTCAGCTAATGGGGCTAAGAAATCAGGAAATTGATGATTTGATGCCCAAAATAGAAGAATTTGCAGAAATCGGCGATTATATGGATCGACCGTTAAGAACCTATTCAAGCGGCATGGCCATCAGGGTTGCCTTTGCGGCCGCAACAGCGATTCGACCGGACATTTTGATCGTAGACGAAGCATTGTCCGTAGGAGATGCCTATTTTCAACACAAGAGTTTTAATCGGATCCGTCAATTCAAAAATGAAGGCACCTCTCTTTTGTTTGTCTCCCATGATCCGGGAGCAGTCAAAACGTTGTGTGATCGGGCCATATTGCTCGATGGCGGTCTTGTCATCAGAGATGGCAGACCGGACGAAGTGTTGGACTACTATAACGCAATTATTGCCAAACGTGAAGCAGATAATGAGATCCAGCAAAGCCTGGGGACAAACAATAAACTGATTACGCGTTCAGGCAATAAAGATATAACAATTGAAAATGTAAGTCTGTATTCCGACAACAAGAACGTGAATGCAATTCAAGTAGGAGATCATGTTGAGGTCAAAATTGAGTTAAGGTGCAACAAGGCCGTAAATCGTCCGACAGTCGGATTCTTGATCAAAGACAGGTTGGGAAATGAAGTGTTCGGAACAAATACTTACTACCTTGAGAATGACCTCGGGTTATGGGAACCCGGCAAACGGTACTCGGTATCGTTTTACTTTCAAGCCAATATCGGCATTGGAACTTATAGCATTTCGGCAGCCGTTCATGACGGTTTTCAGCATATTGAGAGAAACTATGATTGGATCGATCAGGCAGCTACTTTTCAAGTAATTACCGGCAATCACTATCACTTTAACGGTGGTACGTTCCTGCACACAAAATCCGATTACTCGGTTGGGGAGATTGAACATGCATTCGCTGACTATAGAGAAGATTAAAAAACGAATTCAATCATCAATGGAACATTCAGCCCAATATCGAAAGACGCTAAATGCAAGTTCCAGTGACATTTCAAAACAACTGGGCGATTTTTCGTCATTGAATCATCAACAATTGGCCATATTGCTTAATGAATCGGAGCAAAACAACCGAAATTGGAATGTTAGCCCCGAGTATAAGATTACATCTCATAGGAGAATAATTGGAAGATTCATTGTGCTTGGAAAGAAAGTAGTCCGTAAATTCCTTAGATGGTATATAAATCCCGCTTTCGAAAAACAAAGAATATTTAATGGAAGTGTAACAAGATCTATTAATGCATTGTCCAATATTGCAAACTATACTTCAAATAGTGTAGGCCAAATCTTTGAAGAAGTGAAGAATACGCAACACGCCGTACATTCCCTTGAAGACAAAATGAGAATGATTGCGGCTGATAATAGCCAAAAGTTTAGTGAAATGATTGATAGCCTGGAAATGAAAATTAACATGCTGCAGGATGCAACACTTGATGTTGATAAAAAAAGCAGCGATGCACTGAATGAGTTGGCTCAGAAACATGAGCAGCAATTCAAACAGCTTCAAGCGACAATTGAACAGTATCAAATGAAAATTGAGCAGTTTCAAATGAAAATTGAGCAATTGGACGAAATGATTGTCTGGTTGAATGCAAAATTGAAAAGACAAACTCAAAGTCAAAGCGTCATTATTCCGCAAGATGAACACAAAGCCGTAATTGAAAACTCAGCTTCCCCCTCCAGTCAAAGCGCTCCTCAGTCATTTGATTACTTTTTGTTTGAACAGCAATTTAGAGGCACGCGTTCCGCAATTAAGGAACGTCAGACCTTCTATTTGCCGTATTTTCAAAGCAAAGAACTGGTTTTGGATATTGGTTGCGGTCGAGGCGAGTTTATAGAGTTGCTTATTGAGAATGGGGTCAAAGTCAAAGGCATTGACCTCAATCAGGATATGGTTGATTTTTGTCGGGAAAAAGGATTTGATGTTGAACGAATTAACGTGTTTGATTACTTGTCCACAGTGAATGACAATACTTTTGACGGAATTTTCATGGCTCAGGTCGTTGAACATCTCTCTACAGATGAACTTCTGAATGTCGTCAGCATGATTTATCGGGTCCTCAAACCAGGTGGGCTGTTCGTCGTTGAAACCATTAATGTTCAAAGTGTTTACGCAATGAGCAACTGGTTCTATTTGGATCCGACGCATGTAAAGCCTGTCCATCCAGAAACGCTCAAGTTCTTCTTGAAGCAATGCGGATTTAAACAAGTAAATATGGAGTACCTTTCGCCGGTAACAGAAAAGAAGATTGATCCGCTTCATATTGAAGGCGTGGATACAACCCGGTTCAATCAATCGATTCAAGAACTCCAGGGGCTTATTTATGGTCATCAAGATTACGCGTTGTTTGCCTATAAATAAACCGTATTCAACAAGAGGGAGTGCGTGATTCTTGGAAGTTATACTTTTGCATCAAACTTTCAGTGACGGTGATGCAATAGGGCACGACATCCAAGGCATGTACAATGTACTGGAAAAACTGTCGCTACCCGTCTACATTTTTTGCGAATATAACGTAGCAAGAAGCAATTACCGGATGATTGATATATCAGAATTGCGAAAAAAGATAAAGCATCATACCAATTTGCTGATATATCATCACAGTATTTATTGGCAATTGGGCGAACAAATTCTGAAAGAAGCCAAATGCAAAGTAGTTGTCCGGTATCACAACATAACTCCTCCTGAATTTTTTGAAAAATACAGTACGAAATATTACCAGACAACTTATGATGGGCGTAGACAAACAGAACGTTTTGTAAAACGACCTAATATTTATTGGTTATCGGATTCAAATTATAACAACACGGAACTGCTTGAACTTGGTCTTCCGAAAGAGAGATCAACAGTGGTGCCGCCTTTTCATAAAGTAGAGGAAATCAATCGAATTCAAGCAGATCTTCAACTGCTCGATTCGTTGCAAAACAGCAATCAAGCGAATGTTCTATTTGTTGGACGGGTTGCGTCGAACAAAGGCCACATGCGGATTTGCAAGGTAGCCAAATCTTACTTGGAATTGTACGGGCCACAAGTTACGTTTTGGATTGTCGGTGGATTTGATAACGAAATTCAAAAGTACTACGAAGAATTGAATTCCTATATCAAAATGTGGAACCTTGAGAGAAACGTTATTTTCACCAATAAGGTTCCGGAAGGTCAACTCAAGACTTACTATCAGGGATGCGATGTGTTTTTGTGTTTAAGCGAACATGAGGGTTTTTGTGTTCCTCTGATAGAATCCCAATATCTGAATCTGCCGGTAGTCGCTTGTAACACAACGGCAATTGCCGAAACATTGGGAGATGAACAGCTTGTTTATCCGGATTTCAATGATGATCTGATAGCTGCAGCCATCCATGAAGTCGCAAAGAACCGCGATATTGCAGATTATTTGATTGAAAGAGGCCGACAAAATTATTACAACAGATTCACAAATGAGATTATTGAAAAAAAATTCGTAGAATATATGGAGTTTATTCAGAACCAATAGGGGTGAACCAATTGAAGATTGCGATAGCCAGTGTTCAGGTGCCTTTTATTCGGGGCGGTGCTGAATATCATGCGGAAAATTTGAAACGGGAACTGATTAAACGCGGTTATGAAGCAGACATTGTTACGATGCCCTTTAAATGGTACCCTGCCTCTGCTTTGTTGGATCATATTATGGCTGCTCGTTTGCTGGATTTGACGGAAGTGAACGGCGTCGCAATCGATCGTGTTATAGCTTTAAAATTCCCCATTTATTACGTCAATCATCCGAACAAAGTTCTTTGGATTCTTCACCAGCACCGTCAGGCGTATGAATTGTGGGGCACGGAATACGGAGATCTTGAGCATATGGAAGACGGGCACCAAGTCCGGCAAGTTATCATTAATGCCGATAACAAATATCTGCGCGAAAGCCGGTTGATCTATGCAAATTCGAAAACAGTATCTGAACGGTTGAAGAAATACAATGACATCAGTGCCATGCCCCTGTATCATCCTCCCGGTGGCTATGAGAAGTTGCACTGCAATGATTTTGGAGATTTTATCTTTTATCCCAGCCGATTACATGAAATTAAACGGCAGCACCTGTTGATTGAAGCTTTGCGATATACAAAAACCGACGTAAAACTTCTGTTGGCTGGTACAGGAGAGTCGGAATACGTCCAGTATCTAAACAAACTGATCGATAAATACAATCTCCGATCCAGGATTAAGCTGCTTGGTTTGATCAGTGACGAAGAGAAAATAAAACTATACTCCGACTGCTGTATGGTGTTCAATGGACCATACCAGGAGGACTACGGTTATGTCACTTTGGAAGCTTTCTTTTCTGGTAAGCCGGTACTTACGTTTGAGGATTCCGGAGGGCCCTTGGAGTTTGTAACAAATGATGAAACCGGGTACGTTGTGAGTCCGCACCCTGAAGCGCTCGCCGAGAAAATTGATTACCTCTATGAAAGCAAAAGCGCAGCCAAAAATATGGGGGTTAATGGAATGCAATTGATGAAAAAACTCAATGTTAGTTGGGATTATGTCATTGAGAGGCTGTTGCAATGAAAATCGCTTATTTCAGTCCATTACCGCCCCAAAAAAGCGGGATCTCGGAGTATTCTGTCTATCTGCTTGAGACACTGTCAGAACATGCGGAAGTTGATGTTTGGGTTGACGGGTATACCCCATCCAGCCAATCCATCCTCAATCATTTAAAAGTAATTGATTATGTGCAAAATCCTGGACACCTAGCAAAGCTCAATGAATATGATGAAATCATTTATAACATTGGAAACAACCCTTACTACCATTCGAATATTTACGATGTATTTCTGAAATATAACGGAATCGTTATCCTGCATGACTTTGTATTATATTATCTTGTGACAGGCTACCTGCTGGATCATTGTAAAAATCCCGACTTGTTCTTGGAAGAACTTAAAATGAACCATGGAAATGCTGGATATGTCGAAGGGCTTGAAATTTTACGTGGAGATACTCCACCGCTTCAATATAAGTATCCGGAAAAATGGCCTTTGAATAAAAGGCTTATTGACATGGCCAAAGGAATCATCGTCCATTCCGAATATGCCAAGAATGAAGTCTTAAGGATTAACCCTGATGCAAATTGCACGGTTATCGCCCAAATTGGACCGGATCCGGGAAAAATCGCATTGACTGAGAAGCGTCGCAAAGAACTGAAAGAAAAATATGGGATTGAGCAAGCCGAAATATTGCTTGCATCATTCGGTTATGTGGCACCATCAAAGAGGATTCATCAAGTTGTTGATGCTTTGTCTGCATTAAAATCATATCCGTTCAAGTACTTGCTGGTCGGTGAAGGAGATTACGTCAAAAATCAGGTTAAGAAATATGGTTTGACCGATAAGGTGGTTTATACAGGTTTTACCACGATAGAGGAATTTGACGATTTAATAGCACTATCAGATGTCGTCATTAACCTAAGATACCCTTATATGGGTGAAACTTCTGCGAGCTTGATAAGAGCGTTGCTTTTGGGAAAGGCTTCTGTCGTATCTGATATAGGGTGGTTTAGTGAACTGCCAGATGAGGTTGTCTACAAGATCCCTCTCGACGATAACGAAGTGGCTACGCTCCGGCATTGCTTGAAAACACTAATGGAAAATTCAAAATTCAGAGAAGATCTTGAGAATAAAGCTCTACAATATTCGAGGCAAGTACTGGATCGCCGTGTAATTTCATCATCAGTTATTAAGTTCATCAAGCAAACGAAAGAAAAGCAGGTTTTTGAACAAACAATTTATTCATTGTGCGACAGAATCGGTATAGTGCTTGATGAAATTGGCGCACACCAATTTGATAAATACATTACGACACTCTCTCAAAAGATTTATGACTTGGTGGATTGACGGATCGTGAACTTATGATTTCGGGAAAAATTAAGCAAATCGCCGCTCTTTTTCTTCAACGAAATTAAGCGGCGATTTTATTTCTACTATAAGTATTGATCCAGCTTCTGAACTCTCAATTCTTTAAGGAGCAGCTTGATCTCTTGGGCCTTGTCTTTCGCGCAGATCAGTGTCACATCTTCTGTATCCACGATTATAAGGTCCTCAATACCCAATGTTGCAATCAGTTTTCCGTTGCTTTCAATAATGCATCGTTTCGTGTCTAGGCTTAATATGTTGCCCTTAATAATATTCCCGTCTTCATCCCGTTCGTGAATGCGATCAAGAGCCGTCCAGCTGCCCACATCATCCCATTCAAACATGCAAGGAATCATAAGAATATTTTCCGACTTTTCCATAATGCCGTAGTCGATTGATTGATCCGGCATCTTATAAAACTCTTCCTTGATAACCTGCTGCCGATTATCGGTTTCAAATGCACTTTTCATCGTCTCCAGAACATCATGCAAATCCGGCATTAACTCTTGTATTGAACGCCGAATTGTCGACAACTTCCAGACAAACATCCCGCTGTTCCAGTAATAGCTGCCACTATCCACATATTTTACGGCAAGTTCATGGTTGGGTTTTTCTACAAACCTTTCAACCCGGTGAACTTCAAGATCATTTACAACGGCGTCCACACTACTGCTTTTGATATAACCATAACCGGTTTCAGGATAAGTCGGCTTGATCCCCAGCGTCACCAAATGCTTGTCGCCTGCAACCTCCACTGCAGTCCGAATAATTTGCACGAAACCTTGTTCATTGCCAATAATATGATCGGAAGGAACGACGACCATTGTGCTTTCCGGATATCGCTCTTCGATAATCAATGATGCCAGCCCTATGCATGGTGCAGTATTCCGCCCTACTGGCTCGATAATAATATTTTCATGAGGCAAATGCGGAATTTGTGCCTTAATCAATTCGGCATACAGCTCATTGGTTACGACAAATATCTTCTCTATCTCTGTTATCAACTCTAATCTGGCTATTGATTGCTGTAACATTGATTTGCTGCCCGATATATTCAAAAATTGTTTCGGTAAATGAGTACGGCTTTTGGGCCAGAATCTTTCACCTTTGCCCCCTGCCATGACGACGCAAGTAATATCCATTTTATTTTACCCCCGAATTATACTTACCGATATATGAGAGCCTTTTTTTAATCAAAGAACCAATCGCCTGTGGTGAAAATTTTTTCACAATATCACGCCTACCGGCTTCTGACAGTTCATTGTAAAATGCGCGATCTTCGATCAGTCTCTTCATATAATACGCAGCATGTTCAACATCAGGCTCGGCCCAATATTGATAACTCTCATAGGGCCCATAAGTTTGCCCCAATTGAACAAGCTTATAGTTCACCATACAAGAATTGAAAGGAGTCATAAACTCTGTGTTACCCGACCAGCCTGTTGCAATGGCAGGTTTACCCAAATACATTGCTTCGGCCATACCTAAGCCAAATCCCTCACTGCGATGGAGCGACACATAACAATCGACAACACTAATTAGTGCATTGGTATCATTTCTCGTCAAAGTCTCGGCTATCAAATAGATGTTCCTGAAATCCTTTAAGGAATCTCGCAGCTCATCCAGCTCTTTTTGGTTGTTTTTGTGACCATTTATTTTTAGGACTAAGCCGACCCTGGTGTCATCGTCTTCAAATGCTGACTTAAATGCCTCAATGACAGCCCTGGGGTTCTTCCTTTCTAGGTAGCTATTTAGATCAAACATACACAAGAAAAGAAATGAATTTGATGGTAGCCCAAAGTACTCACGATTTCGTTCAGAATCAATAACAACCTGCACACTATGAGGTATTTTCACAACAGGAACAGGACTCTTTTGGGCAATTGAATCTACAACAAAACTTGAAGGTGCCCATATCTCATCAACTAACGAAAAACTAGTCAACCAACGATCAGGGAAATCCGGCAATTCCCAGTGCCAATAACCAATGGTGTATCTGTCTTTAAAAAATTTATCACCATGTTTAGAGTAAATTTCCACCATCTGTTCAGCATTCAAGTGAACCAAATTGATATCATAAATTGGTTTCTCTACTTCTTTATGCACCCATGAAGTATCTGACATTCTGGCACTATTTGTTCCGACAAAATTAAATATACCGAACGGTATCTTGACTGCATCCATACTTCTGGCTGCAATTCTGCAAGACTCCCCGATTCCCATTTCAGCTCGTGCATACCCAATCAAATTCACTCCATCTGACGATAGAGTAACCTTCCCATTTCTGTTTTTGGGTGTCGGATATGCCAGCCCAAGTAACTTGCTCTTAATTTGATACCTTTTGTGCACTGGAATTAGTGGTGCGAGAATTCCTTTTAATAAAACTGCCAATCGATAAATCAGCTTAAACAATAGTATACGAATTGGTAAACACCACCTTTACAATCAAGACACAGAAAAAAACTTTTGGACAATTTGAGTGAATAGTTGGAAAGTAGAAAAATTCACTCCCTCCGAAAAATTCATCCCGCTGTGCCGTTATCATACAACAATAGCAGACAATTCATTTTGTGGATTGCGGAGGAAGTGACAGGCGAGCGTGTGACATCAATATTTCATTCTAACAGAAAACTCAGATGACACCAAGACAAATTACGTTTATTGTGTTGTTGTTCTGTGATATTGTCAGGGTGTAACTGATCCGAGAAAATGTCAGTATGAGCAAGGAGCAGATCACCTTGACGAAGAGTGAACTGAAACGCGTTATGGTTCTTGAAAAATGGATCGATG
>Ga0310829_1000994_pt1 | contig 17876 bp, 13 predicted proteins | sample WT_ome_4_FD_202244 | JGI IMG/M metagenome (GOLD analysis project Ga0310829, IMG submission 202244) | Sorghum-adapted microbial communities enriched on wild type (WT) sorghum from Joint BioEnergy Institute, Emeryville, California, United... ... | reverse complement strand
CAAGACGTTCATGCCGCCCGCCCCGCTCATGTCGCCCGCGCCGTTCAAGCCGTTCAGGCTGCCCGCCCCGCTTATGCCGCCCGCGCCGTTCAAGCCGTTCAGGCTGCCCGCATCGCTCATGCCGCCCGCGCCGTTCACGACGTTCATGCCGCCCGCCCCGCTCATGTCGCCCGCGCCTTTCAAGACGTTCATGCCGCCCGCCCCGCTCATGCCACCCGCGCCATTCGCGCCGTTCCGCACGCTCTCCCGCCGCACCCTGTCATCCGGCGCGGCCATCCTGTTCACCAGTTCCGACAGCTTGTTCACTCGCTCTTCCAGTTTCAAGTGCTCTTCCCTGAGCGTTTCGATCAACCTGTGCAGATGGCGCAGCGTCAGCCGCCGGCGCTCTGCCGTCTCCAGGTTTTCCTCCGGCCGGACGTTCCGCGCATCCGGAGCTTCAACCCGACCCGCGGTCGGGACCGCGCCGGTTTCTTTCACGCTTCGCATGCGAACCCGCCTCCTCGCGACGTTGTCGATGACGTTCCGGCCGGGCGCGGCAACGGAACGATCCGCTTCCATCTTATTACGCCGCGCGCGAGGAGGCTGTCGAAGCCCGCTGTCAAGCCGAAAAATGCTGCGCGAGTACCGTCATGTCCGCCGCCCGTCCGGGATGCCCGACGCAAAGTCCCGGCTTCACCCCGACCGCGCGACAGCGTTCGAACGGCAATGCCGTCCGGTTTCGAACCGGGGCGGGTCGGATCGAGTTTTGCGGTGTCTTTTTCCAACCCGGTGTGGTAACATTGGTCGTAATCCTGGCGCACATTTTCGGCCGCGGCGGGGAAGACTAGCTGTCGCGATTTTCGGATGCGGCGGAAAAGGAGGTGCCTCGCGCGATGGAACGGACGGAAACGCGGGCCGGCTGGCGGCTCGAGCATACGTACGCGCGTTTGCCGGAACTTTTCTGGCATCGGCAGGAACCGGTCCCGGTGGCCAGACCCGAGCTCGTCGTCCTGAACGAGCGGCTGGCGCTCGATCTCGGCCTCGATCCGGAGGCGCTCCGCGCGCCCGAGGGCGTCGAGGCGCTGGCGGGCAACCGGTTGCCGGCGGGAGCGGAGCCGATCGCCCAGGCGTACGCCGGCCATCAGTTCGGCTATTTCACGATGCTCGGCGACGGCCGGGCGCTGCTCATCGGCGAGCAGCGCGCCCCTTCGGGAGCGCTGGTCGACATCCAGCTCAAGGGGTCGGGCCGCACGCCGTTTTCGCGCGGTGGCGACGGCCGGGCGGCGCTCGGGCCGATGCTGCGCGAGTACATCATCAGCGAGGCGATGCACGCCCTCGGCATTCCGACGACCCGGAGCCTCGCGGTCGTGAAGACCGGCATGCCGGTCATCCGCGAGACCGTGCTGCCGGGCGCCGTGCTGACCCGCACGGCGGCGAGCCACCTGCGCGTCGGCACGTTCCAGTACGCGGCGTGGCGCGGCGGGCGGGACGGCCTGAAGGCGCTGGCCGACTACGCGATCGCGCGGCACATGCCGGAGGTCGCGGAAGATGCGCAGCCGTATCTGGCGCTGCTTCGCGAGGTGATCGAGCGCCAGGCCGCGCTCATCGCCCGCTGGATGCTGGTCGGATTCATCCACGGCGTCATGAACACGGACAATATGACGATCAGCGGCGAGACGATCGACTACGGCCCGTGTGCTTTTATGGACGAATACGATCCGCTCACCGTGTTCAGCTCGATCGACACGCACGGACGGTACGCGTACGGCCGGCAGCCCGAGATCGGCGCCTGGAATCTGGCGCGGCTGGCCGAGGGGCTGCTGCCGCTGCTGCACGAGGACGAACAGAAGGCCGTCGAATTGGCGGAAGAGGCGCTCGGCGCGTACGCCGACCGGTACGAGCATCACTGGCTGCGGGGGATGCGCGCCAAGCTCGGGCTGTTCGACGAAGAAGAGGAAGACGCGGCGCTGGCTCTGGATTTGCTCGAGCTGATGCGCCGGCATCGGGCGGACTACACGCTCACGTTCTACGACCTGACGCGCGGCAGGCCGGAGGAGACGCCGATGCGCGGCGCGCGGGAGTTCGGCGAGTGGCTGGAACGCTGGCGGAGCCGGCTCGCGCGGCAGCGCCGGACGGAAGCCGAGGCGCGGCGACTCATGGAGGGAGCCAATCCGGCGGTCATTCCGCGCAACCTGCGCGTCGAGGAGGCGCTGGAAGCCGCCGCGAAGGGCGATCTGACCGTCATGGAGCGGCTGCTCGCCGCGCTGGCGAAGCCCTACGATTACGATGCGGCGCCCGCGGAATATGTCGCGCCGCCGCCGAAGCCGGACCGTCCGTACCGTACATTCTGCGGCACGTGAACGGGAGATCCGAAGGCGCAGTCGGGTTCGCAGGCGGACGATCGAACGCGGGCGGAAGCCAAATGGCAAGCGGCGCACGGCAGGCGAGCGAGCGGTGACGACGCGTGTCAGGCGGGCCGGCAGTGACGACGCATGGCAGGCAAGCCGGCGGTGACGACACATGGCAGGCAGGCCGGCGGTGACGACGCACGGCAGGCAAGCGAGCGGTGACGATGCGCGTCAGGCAAGCGAGCGATGGCGGCGCACGGCTGCCGAGCGGGCGGTGACGACGCGTGTCAGGCGAGCGGACGGTGGCGACGCACGTCAGCCGAGCGGCGATGGCGGCGCACGTCAGCCGAGCGGGCGGTGATGACGCACGTCAGGCAAGCGAGCGGTGACGACGCACGTCAGCCGAGCGGGCGGTGATGACGCACGTCAGGCGAGCGAGCGGTGACGACGCATGTCAGGCAAGCGAGCGATGGCGGCGCACGGCTGCCGAGCGGGCGGTGATGACGCACGTCAGGCAAGCGAGCGGTGGCGACGCACGTCAGCCGAGCGGCGATGGCGGCGCACAGACTTCCGATGGAGCGCGGCGACGGGTATGGTTGACCGTGAACGCTCCGGCGACGGGCCGGGGCGTTCTTTTTTTCTCGGATGATGTCGCATTTTGTAGAGGAAGCGGGAGAATTTTGCCGAATAGTCTAATGAAAGCCATGCCCGGATGTCGATATGTAGGGTGAATGGCGATTATCGGACAAGTCGGGTTGGTTCCATCACGCGACGGGAAGGCGGGGCTCAGTATGGCCAGACAACGCGCACCGGCCAGGCCGGCCAATTGAAAGACGGCGGCGGAGGCCGCCTGAGGAGGAGAAAGGGGAAGAGGCGGAATGAATCTTTTACAGAGGTTGACGACAATGAAGAAAACCGAGACGCAGGCCCAATCCGATCAGACGTCGGCGGCTGCGGGCCAGAACCATGAGGCGAACGGCGGCAAAGCGCCGGTACGTCCGAACGCGCTCGACGATCCGCTCGTCGCGAAGCTGATCGACATCGTGCAGCAGGTGGTGGAATCCCGCGAGGGCTTGAAACTGCAGGTCGAGGATCGCGACCGCGCGCTCGTCGCCCAGGAGGACCAGATCCGCGAGCTGCAGTACGACAAAGGATTCCTGGAGAAGAAGCTGGAGACGTTGACGGCCGAGCTGAACCGCGCGAAGGAGAATGCGCTCGAACTGAAGACGCAGTACGACCAGCTGCTCGCCGACACCAACGCGCAGCGCCTGCAGCAGGAGAACCGGATCCGCGAGCTGCAGGAGCGGCTGTCCGAGCGGGAGCTGACGATCCGGCAGCTGATGCTGGATCTGAACCGCAACCAGAAGGAATTCGAGTTCCGGTTGCGCGAGCTCGAGACCCGCGAGCGCGACAAGGAAGTCAAGATCCAGCATCTCGACCAGAAACTGCGGCAGGCGCAGAACGAGAACGAGCGGCTCACCCGGATTATCAGCGATTTCGCTTCGCAGGCGATTTCGACGGCGCGGATCAGCGCCGCCGCGGCCGAATCGGAGTGACGGCGGCGGCCGGGGCGGAGTGACGGTTGGCGGTCGAATCGGAGTGACGGTCAGCGGCCGGGGCGAAATGACGGCGGCGGCCGAATCGGAGTGACGGCGGCGGCCGGGGTGGCATGCAGGCGGCCGACAGCCCGGCGCAGGCGCAGCGGCTGTCGACGCGACGGGCGCCGTCACGGCGGATGCCGGACTCGGGCTGCCTTGCTCGGTATTCCTGCCGCGGAGCCGTCCGCCGCGATGCCGGCCCGCACAGGACACCGCGCCATGTAGTGCAAAAATGCACCATATTTCGCGGGAACAAGCCGGAAAGGCCGAATGTAGTGCATTTTTGCACTATATTTGCCCCATGGGGCGGGATGAAGCGGCCATGTAGTGCATTTTTGCACTATATATGCCCCATGGGGCGGGATGAAGCGGTCATGTAGTGCATTTTTGCACTATATTTGCCCCATGGGGCGGGATGATCGGTCATGTAGTGCATTTTTGCACTATATTTGCCCCATGCCGCCGAAGGATGCGGTCATATGGTGCATTTTTGCACCATATTCATGAAATCCGGGCCTCACCGCACCGACAAAGCGCCAAAATGCACCATTTTGCCGCCGGCTCGCGGCTGAATCATATGCGGCCGCCCAAGCAGCCAAACAGAAGACCTCCCACGATCCCGTGGAGGTCTTGTCGTGTTCATGCGCCGCGCTTGCCGAGCCGGATGACGTGCCACGAAGCTTTCGGCAGCTCCGCCTCGAGCAGGCCGTCCGCCGCCCGCGATCGCCCGCCGTTGTGCGGCTTCACCCGCTCGCCGTCCGGCCCGTTCACCGCCTTCAGATCGTCGTGCTCCAGCACGATATGCTCCAGCACCTCATACCCCTCGAACCCGCGGATCGCACACCTCAGCTTCAGCGCGTCGCTGAGGCTCCGGTTCAGCGCGAACACCGTGAGCCGCTCCCGCTCCTCATCATGCACCCCGATGCCCTCGAGCACCGGCACGTCCGTGAATTCCGCCGAATCGTACTTCGGCGAGTCGATGACCGGCTGCAAGGCGATTCCCCGGCCGTAGCGCGACGCGTGCAGGAACGGATAGTAGATGGTCTGCCGCCACGCCCGGCCGCCGTTCTCGGTCATGATCGGCGCGATGACGTTGACGAGCTGCGCGAGGCACGCCATCCGCACGCGGTCGCTGTGCCGGAGCAGCGTGATCAGGATGCCGCCGACGAGCAGCGCGTCCTCGAACGTGTAGATGTCCTCGAGCTGCGGCGGCGCGATGCTCCACGGCTCGATCCGCTTGTCCGCCTCGTTCGAGTGGAACCAGACATTCCATTCGTCGAAGCTGAGGTTCAGCGTCTTCCTGCTCCGCTTCTTCGCCTTCACATAATCGCAGGTCGCCTTCACCGTCCGGATGAAATGGTCCATCTCGAGCGTCGAGGCGAGATAGGACGCGGTGTCGCCGCTCCGGTTGCCGAAGTACTGGTGCAGCGACACGTAATCCACATGTTCATAGGTGAACTCGAGCGACACGGCTTCATACTCGGGGAACGTCGGCATCCTGGCGTGGGAGCTTCCGCACGAGACGAGCTCGATCGTCGGATCGACCCATTTCATCGCCTTCGCCGTCTCCTGCGCCAGCCGGCCGTATTCCGCCGCCGTCTTGTGGCCGATCTGCCACGGGCCGTCCATCTCGTTGCCGAGGCACCACACTTTGATGTTGTGCGGCTGCTCGTAGCCGTGCCTGCGGCGCAGATCGCTCCAGTACGTGCCGCCCGGATGGTTGCAATATTCGACCAGATGGCGCGCCTCGTCGATGCCCCGCGTGCCCAGGTTGACCGCCATCATCGCCTCGGCGCCGGCGGCACGCACCCAGTCGATGAATTCGTTCGTGCCGAATTCGTTCGTCTCGATCGTCCGCCAGGCGAGCTCGAGCCGGCGCGGCCGCTCTTCCTTCGGGCCGACGCCGTCCTCCCAGTTGTAGCCCGAGACGAAGTTGCCGCCCGGGTAGCGGACGATCGGGACGCCGAGCTCGCGGACGAGCCTGAGCACGTCCTGACGGAATCCCCGTTCGTCGGCCTCCGGATGGCCGGGTTCGTAGATGCCGCCGTAGACGGCGCGCCCGAGATGCTCGATGAACGAGCCGTAGATGCGCGGGTCGATCTCGGCGATGCGGAATTCCCGGTCCAGTGTCATGCGTGCGTTCAGTGCCATGTCGGTCTCTCCTTTTGGTCTTGTCTGGCGTCGGCCTCGGGCGGCCGAAACGGATGCGAACGGCGTCATCCCTTGATGCCGCCGGCCGTCATCCCCTCGATGAAATACTTCTGGAAGAACAGGAACACGATCAGGATCGGCACGATGGCCATCACGGCCCCGGATATGAGCATATCATAGTTGTTGCCGTACGGTGTGAGCAACGTCGCCAGCCCGATCGGAATGGTGAGCTGCTCGTTCGTCCGCAGCACGATGAGCGGCCAGAGGAAGTTGTTCCACGAGAACAGCGCCTGCAGGATCAGCATCGACGAAAAGGCGGGCGCCATCAGCGGCACCATGACCCGGAAAAAGACGCCGAATTCCGTACAGCCGTCCACCCGCGCCGCGTCGAGATAATCCTTCGGCAATCCCCCGGCGTACTGGCGGAAGAAGAAAATCGGCAGCGGCGCCACCATGAACGGCAGGATGACGCCCCACATGTTGTTGATCAGATTCAGCGAGATCGTCAGCTTGTAAAGCGGCAGAATGATGATTTCGAGCGGAATCATCATCGTGACCAGCACGAGCGCAAACAGCGCGTTCCGGAACCGGAACCGGTAGACGGCGAACGCGTAGCCGACCATGGAAGAGAAGAACAGGCACAGCACGGTAAATATGGCGGTGATGATCAGGCTGTTCCCGTACCAGGTCAGGTAAAGCGACTGATCGGAGAACAGATACGCGTAGTTTTTCAGCGACAGGAGCTTCGGATCGAGCCGGAGGTTCAGCCCGTACCGCATCATTTCCTGCGCCGGCTTGAACGACGCGACGATCAGCGTGGCGATCGGGGAGACCGCGAACAGGCCGAGCAGGACGAACAGGACGATAAGCGCCGCGGAAGCGAGGCGGCGCCTGCTTGCGTTGCCCGCGCTCATGTCAGTCCTCCCTCCGGAACATGCCCGTCAGCCGGAGCTGGACCATCGTGACGGTGAACGTGATGATAAGCAGGACGATGCCGACCGCCGAACCGAGGCCGAGATTGTTCTGCTCGATCCCGTTGCGGTACAGATAGCCGACGATCGTCAGCCCGATGTCGTTCGGCGACCGGTTGCCGGCCCACAGCATGTAGCTCTCGGTGAACATCGCGTAGCCGCCGTAGATGCTGATCGTCAGCACGTAGATCGTGATCGGCTTCAGCAGCGGCAGCGTGATCCGGACGAACCGGTCCCAGGCGCTCGCGCCGTCGATTTCCGCCGATTCGTACAGCTCGCGGGGGATGTTTTGCAGCCCGGCGAGAAAATAAAGCACATTGACCCCCATCCACCGCCAGGTCGCCAGCAGCACGAGCGTGAACATCGCGAGTCCCTCCCGGCGCAGCCATTGCTGCGGTTCGAAGCCGAAGGCGGCGATGATCGTGTTCATGAGCGAGCCTTCCAGCTCGCCGAACGCCAGCCGGAACACGGTGCCCGCCACGACGACCGAAACCAGCGCGGGGACGAACAGCGTCGAGCGGAAGAAATTGCGCCATGCCATCAGCTTCGAGTTCAGGAACACCGCGAGCACGAGGGGCAGCGGAATCAGCACGAGCAGGGTCCAGAAAGTATACTCCGTGCTGTTCAGCAGCGCCTTGCGAAATGTCGGGTTCCACAGATCGCGGTAGTTTTCGAGCCCGATGTAGCGAACCTGGCCGGGCAGCACTTCCTGGAAGCTCATGTTCACGGCGGACAGCACGGGCCAGGCGAAAAAGAGGGCAAACGACAGGATGAACGGCAGCACGAACAGCCAGGGCGCGGCCGACTGCGAGTACGCCAGCCTGCGCAGCCGGGAAAGCCCGACGGCCGCCTGCCGCGGCGTTGACGGCACCGGTTGCGCCATCGCGTCATGCCTCCTTCCGGGAAACGGCAACGCGCCGATCCGGCCGACCGGGCGGGACCGGCGCGTTGCGGGGTTCGGTCGTTATGGCAATTGCGCCTGCGTCTCTTCCAGCACCTTGACCGGATCTTCGCCGTCCTGGAGAATCCGCACGAGCACCGACGTCCGGAACGCGTCGGAGATGGCCGGGGTTTGCTCGTTGACGACGACGCCCTCGATCTCGTCCTTCACTTCCAGCAGCACGTCGAAAATGTCATCGCCGAAGTAGTCGGTGAATTTGTTCGGCTCGCGCAGCTCCGGTGCGTCCCAGACGTCCGAGCGCAGCGGGTCGAAGCCGAGGAACCGCCAGATTTCGATGTTGCCCTCGCGCGACAGCTTGGCGTAGGCGAGGAAATCCTTCGCGAGTTCAATATTTTTCGATAACGTCGTAATGACCGTGCCCGTGCCGCCCATGCCGGCCGAGCGCGGCTCGCCCGCGTTCCACGCCGGCATCGGCTTAATGACGATCTTGCCTTTCAGATCGGGCATGTAGTCGGTGAACCGGCCCATGTACCACATCGGCATCCAGACCGACGCGGCGCCGCCGTCGTTCATGAAGCCGTAGTATTCCTCGGCATGGTGGTTGCCGCCGGGCGCCGTCACCGCGATGCCCTGATCGAGCAGCCGCTTCTGGAACTGGAGCGGTCTGACCACGACATCGCCCGTCAGGTTCGGCCTGCCGTCCGCCGTCTGCAGGTCGTCGCCGCCGGACGCCTGCGCGACCTGGGGCCAGATGGACCACATGTCGCTCAGCTCGACCGTCGCCATCGGCTTGCCCGTCGCTTCGAGCACCTTCCTGCCGGCCGCTTCGAAATCGTCCCAGGTCCTGATGCTGTCGGGATTTACGCCGGCCTGATCCAAAATCTCCTTGTTGTAATAGATGACGGACGCCCCGACGTGGAAGTCGATGCCGTAGTATTTTCCGTCCTTCGCGTAAATGTCGAGCCGGGACCGGACGAGGTGGTCCAGTTCGGGTTCGACGATGTCGTTCAGCGGCACGAGCTGCGGCGTTCCCTTCAGGAAGTTCGGGAACTTGTTCAGCTCCACGTCCGCCAGGTCCGGCGCGCCCGTCCCGCTCTGCAGCGCGACGAGCAGCTTGTTGTGCATGTCGTCGTACGGATAGACGATGCCCTTGAGGTTGATTTTGCGGTCGGGATTCGCCTCGTTCCAGCGTTCGGCCATGTGCTGGTAGAACTGGTCGTGAAGCTCGTTGAACGTCCAGAACTCGAGCGTCGTGCCTCCCCCGTCCGAAGTCCCGCCTTTGCCGCCGCGGGAGCAGGCGGCCGCGGCCAGCGACAGCGCCAGAATCAGCGCCATGAGCAGGAGCGAATGCCGTTTCACGTCCCTTCCCCCTTCACATCGATTGCAAAAAGGATCGCGCGTAATATTGCTTAATCCCTCCCGGGCGGGATGTAAGCCGGAAACCCGATGAAAGATTTAATTTACAAAATACTAAAAAGATTCATGTTCTAATGGTATTTTGGGTCTTTTATTTTGTCAATACCTAAAATGAATGCGTTTTCTAATGCTTTTTCTACATATAAATCTAAAATAAATGTCGAATTCGAACGATTTTGATGAAAAGAAACGGGCGAAAAAACGGGGGTTGCGACGGAAAAAGGTGTCGTTTCGGGGAGCCGGAGCGAATGTTTTGTCGCGTTATGCGGAACCCTTCCCATTCGGGATGGTTTAATTTATAATAAATTGAAACAAATTGCGGACGAGAGGATGCGCCCCGTTGATCCACATCAAAGAGCTTCGGTCCGGGCTGAACCTGTTCAAGGCGCTCGGTTCCGAAATCCGGATCGAAATTCTGGAACTGTTGAACCGCTACAACAGTCTCAATCTGAACGAAATCGCCGAGAAGCTGGGCCTGTCGAACGGCGCGGTGACGATGCACATCAAGAAGCTGGAAGAGAGCGGTCTGATCGAGATCACCACCGCGGTCGGCAAGCACGGCATCCAGAAGATCTGCTACCTGAACGAGGATCTGCTGACGGTCGAGCTCAGGAGCAAGGGGCCGGAGAACGTCTACGAAGTCGAGATCAAGGTCGGCCACTACTGCGACTACAACGCCGAGCCGACCTGCGGCCTCGCGACGAAGGACAGCATCATCGGCGAGTTCGACAACCCGCGCTATTTCGCCGATCCGATGCGGATCGACGCGGAGATCGTCTGGTTGACGCGGGGATTTTTCGAATACCGGATCCCGAACTATCTGAAGCCGAACCACCGGCTCACCGAGCTGCAGTTCATCATGGAGCTGAGCTCGGAAGCGCCCTGCTACAACAACGACTATCCGTCGGACATCGTGTTCCATGTCAATCAGACCGAGGTGGGGGTCTGGACGTCCCCCGGGGATTTCGGCGGGGAGAAGGGGGCGAACAACCCGGACTGGTGGCCGCCGCACCTGAACCAGTACGGTCTCCTGAAGCTGCTCCGGATCAACGGGAACGGCACGTTCATCGACGGCTGCCGGATCTCGGACGTGAAGATCGCCGACATTCCGTTCGACGGCCGTTCGGACATCAAGTTCCGGATCGGCGTGTCCGAGACCGGGCAGGTCGGGGGGCTCACGATCTACGGCTCGCACTTCGGCAACTACAAGCAGGACATCGTGGCCCGCGTCCTTTACGAGGTTGTGGACAAGGGATGACGGATGCGCGGCAATGCCGGCGAATCCGGGAAGGAGTCGGGACATGACGATCGGAGCGCGCATGCTCAAGACGGGGCTGGCGGTGGTGCTGGCCATTTACGTAAGCGGCCTGTTCGGATTCAACACGCCGATCATCGCGACGGTCGCGGCCATCTTCACGATCCAGCCGTCGATCTACCGTTCCTGGCGGCAGGTGCACGACCATATCCAGTCGAACATCATCGGCGCCGCGTTCGCGCTCGGCGCGGCTTACGCGCTCGGCGTGACGCCGATCTCGGTCGGCATCGTCTGCGTCGCGGTCATCCTGCTCAACATCCGGCTCAAGACGACGAGCGCGATCGGCCTGACGCTCGTCACGGTCGTGGCGGTGATGGACGGACACGCGGAAGGCTGGCGGTTCGCGCTCGAGCGGTTCGCGATGGTGCTGACGGGGATCGTCTCGGCGTTTCTCGTCAACGTGCTCGTCCTTCCGCCGCGCCCGAAGCTGCAGTTCCGCGAACAGGTGCACGAGGCCTGCAATATTCTGTCGCTGCTGCTCCGGACGGCCGTTTCGAACGAGATCCGGGAGAAGGTGTTCCGGGAGGAGCACGAGAAGCTGGAACAGATCTTCCGCCGTCTGGACGAGCAATACACGCTGTTCCGGGAGGACCGGGTGTTCCGTCCCGCGGGCCGGCGGCGGCACGCGCGGCAGCTCCTGCTCTCGCGCCAGATGATCAAGACGCTGCGGACGGGCGCGGCGCTGCTGGACGCGGTCGAGGAGCATTTCTACTCTTCGCCGGGCGCGGCCGAATGGGCGGAGCGGTTCGACCGGCGGATCGAGGCGCTGACGAAATGCCACGAGCAGCTGCTCCTCAAGTGGGAAGGGAAGATCAAGCCCGGCGCGCGCATCCGTCCGGAGCCGGCGGACGATCTGGCGAAGGATCTGACCGCGTATCTGGGCGAGCAGTCGGCGGAGCGGAGGCGGCTCCTGTTCGTCGCGTCCGCGATGTTCGAGTACGCCTGGCATCTGGACCGGCTCGACAAGCTGCTGGACCGGATGATGCGCGCGGAATCGGCGGGCGGCGCGGAGGATGCGGAAGCGGAGGACGGCGATGCGGAAGCGGCGCAGGACGGGACCCGCAAGTCCGGCGGCCGCGGGGAATAGCGGACCGGCGCGAACCGGCGCGAAGAAACGGCAAGGCCCGCGGGCCTGTCAGCGGTTTGTACGCGACAGGTAGCGGGCCTCGAGTTTTTTGCCGCCGAACCACATGACGGCGATGGCGAGGACGGCCGCGACGATGCGCCAGGGCTGATCCTTGAATGCGGTAATGTCGAACGACAGGAAGGAGACCGAGAAAATCATGACCGCTTTGCCCATCAGGATCGCCGTCAGGAACGTCACGAACCGCACCGTGCTGAGTCCGGAGGCCAGATTGATCAGGAACGAAGGCGCGAACGGGAAGCAGGCGAGCAGGAAGATCGGCGTAAACCCCCGCCGCTCGATCCATCGGAAGAACCGCCGGGTCGCGGGGAAGCGGCGCTGGAGCCAGATGCCCGGCCGCCGGCCGATCAGCCGAGCGATCCAGAAGACGCAGCAGGAGCCGGCGACGACGCCGATCCAGGAGTAGAAGATGCCGAGCCACAGGCCGTAGACGTTCGCGTTGACCGCGATGAAGACGACGAGCGGCAGGAAGGCGAGGAACGCCTCCAGGAACGGCAGCAGAATGCCGGGAAGCGGGCCGTAGGCGGCATAGCTCTCGATTGTCCGCTTGAGCTGCTCCTCGTCCATCTGGCGCAGCTGGTTGAACCAGTCCATGATCGCATCGAACACGTCGAATCAGTCGCTTTCCTGAAGTCATGACGGCTGCTTGCCTGCGGGCGCGCCGACCGCGGGATCCGCGGGACGTAGCGGATACAGGAGGTAGAACAGGCCGATCAGCCCGAACAGCGCGGCGGCCGTCCAGATCACATCGGCTTCCCTGCCGAGCGACGCGATGATGCCGCCCAGCGCGGGTCCGATCATGATGCCGATCCCCTCCAGCGTCGAGAAAATGCCCCAGCCGAGCCCCTCCTGCGACTTCGGCAGATACGACGCGAGCAGCGCGTTCCAGGAAGGCAGCACCGCGGAGTAGGCGATGCCGAGCGCGCCCGCGATCAGCAGGCATTGCCAGAAAGGCGGCGCCGTCGCCAGCAGGAACAGCAGCGCGGCGAACGTGAAAAATCCTGCGGTGAGGAAGACCCGCTTGCGCCCGACGCGGTCGGACAGCCGGCCCATCGGCATGAGGCCGATCACGGTCAGCCCGCCGGCGGCGAGCAGAATCAGGGAATAGGTGCCGCTCGAGACGGAGAGATCCTTCTCCGCGAACGCCGGCAGCACCGGCAGCAGCATGCCCGCGCCCATCGTCTGCAGGATCATGCCGGGCAGGAGCGCCCGCATGCGGTACAGCTTGTCGCGCAGCATCGCGATCTGCCGGGCAAGCGGAATCGTCCTGATGCCGCGCTCGCGCCGGTTCGAGATCGCGAGCGACAGCGCCCAGGACAGGGCCGTCACCGCGATGATCATGCGGCTTGCCGCGGCGGGCGCGTGTTCGAGCAACAGGTTGCACGCGATCGGGCCGGCGCCGATGCCGATGAACCAGATCGTGTACAGGAGCCCCATCTGGGTGGCGCGCCGGTCCTCGGTCACCTTCGTCAGGCAGACGATCCAGATCGGCGAGATGCCGATGCCGAACAGCGCGGCGGAAGCGATGAACAGCCACGGCACGTCCGCCCAGGGCATCAGGGCGACGCCGGCCAGCGACGCGAGCAGCCCCGCCTGGACGACCGTTCGCGCCGAGAACCGGTCCAGCAGCCAGCCGATGACCATTTTCAGCGCCGTATCCGTCAGAAAATGGGCCGTAATCGCGGCGCCGACCACGTCGAGCGACAGGCCCAGCATTTTCTCCCCATGGATCGGAATGTAGCTTGCCGCGACGGCGCCCCGCACGAATTCGACCAGCAGCAGGATGAAGCCGAGCAGCAGCATTTCCGCCCGAGTTGACCGGTTGAACAGACTCTTCACCTCGCCTCCCCCCGGTACTGACTGAAAGCGTCCGCCGGCGCGGGAGGCTTCATTCAGCCGTCGGGATGGCATTTTATGTCTTTTTCGTTCCATTATAGTCAAGATCGGGTGAAAAATCACCCGCCGCGGGTCGGGGCGACGGGTGTCGAAAGCCGGGCCGGCGAAAGGGAGGGTCCGGCCGGCGGGAGGTCGGTCCGGAGGCGGTCGGGCCGGCGGTTCAGATCAACAGGTTGAACAGGTGCGGATCCTTGTTCAGTTCGGTGAACTGGATGCCCTTCTCGCGCATGCGGCGGATGAGCGGCTCGTAGTCTTCCGGCTGCTTCAGCTCGATGCCGACGAGCGCCGGACCGCTCTCCTTGTTGTTCTTCTTCGTATATTCGAAGCGGGTGATGTCGTCCGTCGGTCCGAGCACGTTGTCGAGGAATTCCCGGAGCGCGCCCGCCCGTTGCGGGAAGTTGATGACGAAATAATGCTTCAGGCCTTCGTAGATCAGCGAGCGCTCCTTGATTTCCTGCATCCGGTCGACATCGTTGTTGCCGCCGCTGATGACGCAGACGACCGACTTGCCGGCGATCCGGTCCCGGACGGCGTGCAGCGCCGCGACCGTCAGGGCGCCCGCCGGCTCGACGACGATGGCGCTTTCGTTGTACAGCTCGAGAATCGTCGTGCACACCTTGCCTTCGGGAACGGTGATGACGTCATCGAGCAGCTCGCGGCAGATCGCGAACGTCAGATCGCCGACCCGCTTCACGGCGGCGCCGTCGACAAAGTTGTCGATCCGCTCGAGCGCCCGGACTTCGCCGGCGTCGAGCGAGGTCCGCATGGCCGGCGCGCCCTCCGGCTCGACGCCGATCACCTTCGTCTGCGGCGACACGCTCTTGATATAGGAAGCGACGCCGGCCGCGAGCCCGCCGCCGCCGATCGTCACGAGCACGAAGTCCGGAGGCGTCTCGGCGTCCTCCAGCAGCTCCAGTCCGACCGTGCCGTTGCCCGCGATGACGCGCGGATCGTCGAACGGATGGATGAACGTCATGCCATCCCGCTCGCCGGCGTTTACCGCTTCCCTGTAGGCGTCGTCGAACGTGTCGCCGACAAGCACGATCTCGACGGCGTCGCCGCCGAAGAACGCGACCTGCTTCACCTTCTGCCGGGGCGTCGTGCCCGGCATGAAGATCCGTCCCTTCACGCCGAGCGCGCGGCAGGAGAACGCCACCCCCTGCGCGTGGTTGCCGGCGCTCGCGGCGACGACGCCCCGCCCCAGCGCTTCCTCGTCCAGCGTCCGCATCATGTGGTACGCGCCCCGGATCTTGAACGACCGCACGACCTGCAGATCTTCCCGCTTCAGGCTGACGCGGGCGCCGAACCGCTCGGACAGCACGCGGCTGTGCTGCAGCGGCGTCCGCACGACGACCTCCTTGAGCAGCTGGTGGGCCTTGACGATGTCGGCCAATCCCGTGCCGTTTCCGGTCTGCGTCCATTTCTCCATTTGCGATATGCCTCCGCTCGTGCATGTACCTGAGATAATATTACAGTTATACGCGCGCCGGGTGCGAATGTCAACCGGGCGCGCAATCATTGGAACGGACGGGCCGCAATTGCGTATAAATACCTTGGAATGCCATCGAAACGTTCGGTTTCCGGGATGCCAAACAATTGTCAATTGAAGCGCTTTCTTCACTCGGGTATACTGAATGCAGTCCGGATGTTTCGAGATCCAGAACGAAAGGCGGGGACACCATGTCCGGCATGTGGCTCACGTACACCGGCGTGCTGTTCGGCGTTGCGGTCGCCGTCGCAGGCGTGGTTGCCTATCTGCGCATCGCACGCGCGGCGAAGCGTCCGGACGACGGGCAGGACGGCGGCGCGAATCCGGCCGGTCCGAATTTGCGGAACCGGCGGGAAGATGGTTGAATTTTCGCAAATTTCTTTGCATTACGGCGCCCGCCTGTTATAATGGTGCCATGGGCGGCATATTCCCTCCCGGCGGACACGGAGTCCGCGGCCCGAACGCCATCCGGCTCGGGCGGCGCGGAAGTCCGCCGCAAACGGGTCTTCATATGCCGGTATCGTTCCGCGCGCGCAAGCGTATGTTGTACGGAACGGCCATACAAGGGATTCGGGAGGGATGCGGCTTGGCGAAACGCGGCCACAATGAAGTCAGGGAAAGTCTCAGGGAGATGGCGCGCATCTATCAGCCGAAGGACGCCCGGAAGTTCGTCCGGGAGTACATCCGGAAGTATCGGATCACCGGCGGTTACGAAGACGAGCTTACGATGATCGTGGAACACGAGTTGGGCAAGATCAATTCGGCCAGCTGACGTTTGTCGAAGCGGCCGGGGGACGCATGCCAGGTCATGCGTCCCCTTTTTTTCTGCGGGTCGAGGAATAAAGGCGGCGCTGGAAGACACCGCCCGCGAACTCCTGAGATTCGTACAATAAATCTGAAATTCCAGTACTATTCTCCCGCCGGATGCGCAACATACAATGTAAGAAACCGGACAACGTCCGGTTGAATCGGTTGTTTGCTACACGGATCCGATCGAAGGCCGCCGTACGATGTCGACGGACACCGAACGAAAGGAATGATGGAGATGGGATGAACGCGCCAACGGCCGATGCTATGAGAGCGCTTCCAAAGAAAAAATGGAAAAGTCCGATCGGGAAAGAGGCCATTCCCGGGTACATTTTCATTTCGCCGTGGCTGATCGGGTTTCTCCTGCTGACGGCCTGGCCGATCGGACAATCGCTCTTCCTGTCGTTCAACGAATATTCGATGCTCAGCGCGCCGCAATGGATCGGAACCGCGAACTACGAGCGGATGTGGAACGACGCGACGTTCTGGAAATCGCTGCGCGTCACGTTCACGTTCGTGCTGTTCGCCGTGCCGCTCAGGCTCGCGTTCTCGCTCCTCGTGGCGATGCTGCTCAACCGCGCGATGCGCGGGATGAATGTGTACCGCACGCTGATCTATTTCCCGTCGCTCATCGGCGGCAGCGTGGCGGTCGCGGCGCTGTGGCGCAACATGTTCGGCGTCGACGGTTACATCAACTCGATTCTCGGCTTCTTCGGCATCCAGGGGATGGGCTGGATCTCCCACCCCGACACGGCGCTCTACACGCTGATCCTGCTGAACACCTGGCAGTTCGGATCGACGATGGTCATTTTCCTGGCCGGTCTGAAGCAGATTCCGACGGAACTGTACGAAGCGGCTTCGGTGGACGGAGCGGGGCCGATCCGGAAATTTTTCAACGTCACGCTGCCGATGCTGTCGCCCGTCATGTTCTTCAACCTGGTGCTCACCGTCATCAACTCGTTCCAGATGTTCACGGCGGCGTTCATCATCACGAAGGGCGGCCCGGTGCAATCGACGTACATGTACGCGTTGTTCCTGTATGAGAAAGCGTTCAAGCACTATCAGATGGGCTACGCCTCGGCGCTGGCCTGGGTGCTGCTCGCGATCGTCGCCGTTCTGACGGCGATCAACTTCCTGGCGTCCAGATATTGGGTGTTCTACGAGAACGAAGGGGGCGGCAAACGATGAGACTCCGCGCGTCATCCGTTCTCAACCACGCGTTCATGATCGCCTTCTCGTTCATCATGATCTATCCGGTCATCTGGTGGGTCGGGGCTTCGCTGAAGAAGACGGAGGAGCTCAGGCTTCCCGCCATCTGGCCGGAGACGCCGATGTGGTCGAACTATACGGAAGGATGGCATTTCTCGGCCAACTACACGTTCGGCCATTTCTTCGCCAACACGCTGCTCATGGAGGTGGGCAACGTCGTCGGCGGCGTGCTGACGGCGGCCGTCGTCGCCTTCGGCTTCGCGCGGCTGAATTTCCCGCTGAGGGGCTTCTGGTTCTCGATCATGATGCTGACGCTCATGCTGCCCGGACAAGTCACGATCGTCCCGCAGTATATCCTGTATAATACATTCGGGTTCGTCGACAGCTACGTGCCGCTCGTGCTGCCGCATTTCTTCGGCGGCGGCGCCTTCTTCATCTTCCTGCTCGTCCAGTTCATCCGCGGCATACCGAAGGATCTGGACGAGGCGGCGAAGATCGACGGCGCGTCGGTGTACGGCATATTCGGCCGGATCATTTTCCCGCTCATCAAGCCTGCGCTCGTGACGGTCGGGATCTTCACGTTCATCTGGAGCTGGGACGACTTCTTCTCGCAGATGCTGTACCTCAGCTCGGTCGACAAGTTCACGGTCGG
>Ga0310829_1000990_pt1 | contig 18037 bp, 18 predicted proteins | sample WT_ome_4_FD_202244 | JGI IMG/M metagenome (GOLD analysis project Ga0310829, IMG submission 202244) | Sorghum-adapted microbial communities enriched on wild type (WT) sorghum from Joint BioEnergy Institute, Emeryville, California, United... ... | reverse complement strand
GCGGGAGGGCCGGTCACTGTCACCCATCCGGACATGGTCCGCTACTTCATGACCATCCCGGAGGCTTGCCAACTGGTCATCCAGGCCGGCGCCTTCGCAACCGGCGGAGAAGTGTTCCTGCTCGATATGGGCAAGCCGGTGAAAATCGCCGATCTGGCCCGGGATTTGATCCGCCTGTCCGGCTATGAACCGGACAAGGATATTCCGATTTCGTATATTGGCATCCGTCCCGGTGAGAAATTGTATGAAGAGATGCTGACCGCCGAAGAAGGCTCGACCAGCACGAAGCACGACCGGATTTTCGTCGGCAAACCCGGCAATTACGACATCGGCAAACTGGAATTCGAACTGAAAAAACTTGCGAAAACGTTGGACGAAGACCATGAATCCATACGTCGGATGTTGCATCAACTCGTGCCGAATTTCCGGGAAAAATCCGCCGATATGAAGGAATCCGTCGAATTTTCCCAACCCATCAAAGCATCAATCTAGACGTCGGAGTGAACATGATATGGGCGAACGAATCTACCTTTCATCTCCCCACATGAGCGATGAAGGGTATGAAATGCAATTCATCAGGGAAGCTTTCGACACGAATTGGATTGCGCCGCTGGGCGCCAATGTGGACGCTTTCGAGCGGGAATTGGCCGATAAGGTTGGCGCACCGTATGCGACGGCACTTGTTTCGGGCACGGCAGCCATTCATCTTGCTTTGAAAGCGGCGGGGGTACAAGCAGGAGATATCGTCATCTGCCAATCGCTCACCTTCGCCGCCACGGCCAATCCGATTCTTTACGAAAACGCGATTCCGGTGTTCGTCGATTCGGACGAGCAAACCTGGAACCTGTGTCCGAAAGCGCTGGAACAGGCGCTGGAAACCTACAAAGGAAAAGTGAAAGCCGTCATCGTGGTCCATCTGTACGGCCTTGCCGCAAATTTGGATCCGATAGTCGAGCTGTGCGACCATTACGGGGTGCCGCTTATCGAAGATGCTGCTGAATCGTTGGGAACCTGGTACAAGGGTAGACACACGGGCACCTTCGGTGAATACGGCATCTTTTCTTTCAATGGCAACAAAATCATCACCACTTCCGGCGGCGGCATGCTCGTGTCCCGTAACCGGGAGATGATCGAGAAAATCCGCTTCTGGGCCACCCAGAGCCGGGATCCGGCCCGGCACTACCAGCACAGCGAAATCGGCTACAACTACCGGCTGAGTAACGTCTTGGCGGGCATCGGCCGGGGACAGCTCAAAGTGCTGGAACAACGGGTCGAGCGGAAGAAAACCATTTTTGAAACGTACCGGAGAGAGCTCGGCGACCTCGAAGGCGTCCGGTTCATGCCGATCAACGATTGGAACGAGCCGAACTATTGGCTGAGCTGCCTGACGTTGACCGGCCCCGTCCGTCCGCATGACGTAATGGCCGCGCTTGACCGCGAAAACATCGAATCGAGGCCGCTTTGGAAGCCGATGCATCTGCAACCCTTGTATGAAAAATATGACTTCATTGGCACCGGCGTATCGGATCGATTGTTTGACAACGGTCTTTGTTTGCCAAGCGACACGAAGATGACGGATGAGGACCTTTCACGTGTTGTCAGCATAATCAAAGGATTATGGAAATTGTGAAGAATCACGGGTGGGTTAACCAAATTGGAGAATCAAACATTTATATCATAATCGAATTGGGGGCGCCATGAACGCTTACAATATTCTCCTATTAAGCGCGGGCAGACGGGTGGAACTGGTCCAGTGTTTCAAGAAAGCAGCAAGAAAACTGAATATTCAAAGTGACATTATTGCGGCGGATTGTCAGGGGACTGCCCCGGCCTTGTATTTTGCGGACAAGAAAGAGATTGTGCCCAAAATCGGCGATCCCGGTTACCTCGACAAGATCATTGAGCTATGCAATCAGGATGATATCGCCCTAATTGTTCCCACAATCGATACGGAGCTCCTGTTGTTGGCCAAATATAAAGAAAAAATTGAAAATGAAACTCGTGCAAAATTGCTGATCTCGGACTTAAATGTGGTGGAAATTTGCCGGGACAAGGTGAAAACTCAGTCGTTTCTGGAGAAGCATCGTTTTCTCGCGCCAAAAATGCTAACAGATGACGAACTGGCCAATACGGATCAAATCCGTTTTCCGCTGTTCATCAAGCCGAAAGACGGAAGCTCCAGCATACAAGCTTACAAAGTCCACAATGCGTATGAACTTGCATTGTATCGACGCGTCGTGAAGTCACCTATCGTACAGGAATTCATCGAAGGTGAAGAATATACGATTGACGCATTTATGGATTTTCAGAGCAATGTCATCACGGTCGTGCCCAGGCTGCGATTGGCTGTCCGGAGCGGAGAAATTTCCAAAGGGAAGATCGTGAAAGACCGGGCGATCATTAACGAGACAAAAAAGCTGCTGGAGATTCTGAGGCCGATCGGACACATTACCATCCAGTGCATCAAAACCCGGCGGGGCATCGAATTCATCGAAATCAATCCCAGGTTTGGCGGGGGTGCTCCGATGAGTATTGCCAGCGGAGCCGATTCATGTGAAAACCTTTATCGATTGTTGATGGGGCAAACCCTGGAATACAACGAAAACTACAGAGACAATCTGCTGTTTCTCAGATTTGACCAAAGCATTTGCCTGAATGAAGACATGAAAATGGTGACCGGGAAAGATTCATGAATATCCAAGCCGTGGTTTTTGATCTGGATGACACACTCATATCAGAAAAGCAATATGTGACAAGTGGCTTTCGGGTAGTTTCCAGGTTTGTCTCCGACAGATTCGGCATTGACGAATCCGCAGTTTTTGATACATTGCATCAACTGTTTGCAGCGGATTCAAAACGGGTGTTTAACCGAATGTTCGAAGAGTTGCGCATTCCATATCAGGAAGATGATATCCGACGGTTGATTGAGTTGTATCGAAACCATAATCCCCAAATCGAGTTCTTTGATGACGTGATCCCTTGTCTCACATACCTAAGGAATCACGGAGTCAAAACAGGGGTCATTACCGATGGTTACAAAGTAACACAATGGAAAAAGTTGAAGGCTGTGAGTGCGGAGATATGGTTTGATCACATCATCGTCACAGATGAACTTGGAAAGGATTTTTGGAAACCCCACCCATACCCATTTGAACTCATGGCAGAAAAATTGGGTGTTCAGTTCAACCAGATGATGTATGTCGGTGACAATCCTGAAAAGGATTTTTACATAAGATCGGTTTATCCGGTGATAACCGTGCGGATTGTGAGAGACGGCTCAATATATGCAAAGAAACCCTATTATTGTGGCGTTAAGGAGAATTTCAAAATTGAATCCATGCACGAATTGAAAGGCGCCAATTTTGTAGGATCATGAATGCCCTTTCGTCATGATCATCTTTAATAAAAAGCGGGTGTTGTTGTTTTGACGAAAAGAATTGCCTTTACAGGGCCATATTCGGACATCAATTTGGGTGACTATGGCATGCTAATCAACAATGTTTTTGATTTGAATGCCAAGGATATAACTCTTTTTTCGTATGACAACGATTTTTTGAAAAAAATCAACAAACGGTATCTCTTCAATCACAATGTAAAAATCGTGGAAGTTAAGGTCAACAGCAAAATTGACCATGTTTTGAAGGATGGTTATGTACATACGCCGTTGGAATTGCTGGACTATATTGAAAATTACAATGAATTGAGTTCAGTAATGGAGAGCAATGATCTGTTGATGGTTAATGGAGGAGGATATTTCAACGAACTTTGGAGCAAGCCTCATCGAATTTCTCGATTGCTGAAGATCATCGCGCCGATACTGATTGCCAATCAGCTGAACAAAAAAATAGCTTTTTCGGGCAATAGTTTCGGGCCATTCGGAAGCAACGCAGATTTTTTTCTCGGAATCTTCGGTCGGTTGACGAATGCGATTTTTCATTGCCGTGACAATCTGTATTCTCCTTTGTGGCTCCGTCAATTGGGGATTGATTCGGCAAAGATAAACTATCTTCCTGATGATTTGCTGATTGTCAATCAACAGATCTATGAATTGAAAACCGAAGTTGACATCAAGGTCAACCGATACATTGTCATGGAAAACTATTTACCAGTGGAATTCCTTGAGACGAACATGGATCATTTTATCGATTTTTCCAAAACCATGTACGAACGCTATGGCCTGAGCATCGTCTTTCTTCCCTTCCATCTGGCGAATGGCGGAATGAATCAAGCGGAATTGCTTGGCCAAAATCTTGATCACTATCAATTTGTTGATCTAAGCAGATACGGATTTTTGCCTTTGCAAGATGCCATTCACGTCATTTCAGGTGCCGAATTGGTGATCAGCAGCAGATATCATGCACTTGTTCTTGCGGTAGGTACACGTACGCCAATCATCAATGTTCTAAAAGATGTCGTCAACGACAAACGCTATTATTACAACAAGAGTGTCGGTGTACTGCAGGAGGTTTTGCAAGGGATTCCTTTTGACGAGCGACTGTATATTGGAACTGATTACATCGAAACATTGAATCATGTTAAAAATCATTTTGATGAAATCAGGGATATGCAGTTGGCAAACTACAATGAGCAATTTGAAAAAAACATGGCGAATCTGCGGGCCATTCGATCGAATTTCATTGAAAGTGTTCAAGAATAAACAGAAGATTCGGATAGAGAGGAAGAAACGAATGGTTTATTCCAAACTTGTAAAGAGAGGATTTGATCTGTTTGCTTCCACAATTGCGATCGCTATCCTTAGCCCTCTCTTTATTCTGGTTGCCATTGCAATCAAGATGGATTCGAAAGGTCCCGTATTCTTTACGCAAGATCGTGTTGGCAAGGATGGGAAATTGTTTCGAATCATCAAATTTCGTTCCATGTTGACCTTTGAAGAAAGCTATTTGGCCGATGGGACTCCCATGAGCAATTATGACAGAATTACAAGAGTGGGGAGATTTCTCAGAAAGACGAGTTTGGATGAACTTCCGCAACTTTTTAATGTCCTGAAAGGAGACATGTCCATCGTGGGGCCGAGGCCAACACTGCCCTACCAAGTAGAAAAATACAATGCTACGCAACGTCAACGTTTAGCTGTCAGGCCTGGGTTGACCGGATTAGCACAAATTAACGGGCGCAACGAACTGACTTGGGAAGAGAAAATTCAATACGATTTGAAGTATATCCAGAGTCTCTCATTTCTGAATGACTTGCAGATCATCTTCAAAACGGTATTTGTGGTCCTCAGAGGAGAGAAAGTGGAGTTTTCCAAGCATGACGATATTAGCAAGCATTCGGGCGATGTTCTAGAGGATGTTCGATAGGAGACCTGGATATGAAACGAGTAGCCATTCTGTCAAACTCCGCTTTGGGTTTATACAGCTTCCGCAGAGAATTGATTGAAAGGCTTGTCCAAGAAGGAAATGAGGTTGTCATTTTCGCTCCCGACGAAGAGAAGAAAGACTATTTCAAAAACATGGGATGCCAATATAAAGAGATCAGCATCGAAAGAAGGGGAATCAATCCCCTTTCAGATGTGAAGCTGTTAATGGCTTATTATCGGGAGATACGGAACACCAAACCTGATGTGGTTCTGACATATACCATCAAGCCCAATATTTATGGCGGCCTTGTATGCTCTCTTCTCGGAGTGCCCTATATTTCCAACATCACGGGACTCGGATCTGCATTGGAGAATCGCGGCTGGCTTCGCCTGTTGACGATGTTTCTTTATAAACTTTCATTAAGAAAAGCAAGGTGTGTCTTCTTTCAAAACAAAGAAAATCAACGTTTCTTTCTTGAAAATATCTTTTCTGATGTTCATAACAGACTGATACCCGGATCAGGAGTCAATCTGGATCATTATCAGGTTTTGGAGTATCCCCATGGAGATGAGATCCATTTTCTTTTTATCGGAAGAATATTGAAGGAGAAGGGGATCGATCTTTATCTGGAAGCTGCAGAGCACCTCAAATCAAAGTATTCAAATACGTTTTTTCATGTGTTAGGAGCTTGTGATGAAAAATATTGTGCTATTTTGAAAGATAAAGAGAGCAAGGGCATTATTCATTATCATGGACGTCAAAATGACGTGAGAGAATTTCATAAAATTTCGCATTGTACCATACACCCCAGTTACTATCCCGAAGGAATGTCCAATGTTCTATTGGAGAGTGCCGCATGTGGCAGGCCGGTGATCACAACGAATCGAAATGGCTGCAGAGAAGTGGTTGACGATGGAGTCAATGGTTATTTGGTTCAACCAAGAGATGCAAAAGATCTGATAGAAAAAATAGAACGTTTTCTGCAACTTGATTTTGAAGAAAAAAGGAAAATGGGATTGATGGGCAGAGTGAAGGTGGAGCAGCAGTTTGACCGGAATATCGTTATTCAATCATATATGGAAGAAATAAATGCCATTTTCAATTAATCAATCGATCACTTTTTCAAATGGGATGGATGCTTGTGGGTGAGCCGATTCGTATCCTGCATGTGTTGGGGGCCTTAAACAGAGGCGGCGCAGAAACCATGATCATGAATATTTATCGCAGCATAGACCGGGATGTCATCCAGTTTGATTTCATGATCCATACGGAAGATGAGTGTGCATTTAACGAAGAGATCAGGCAATTGGGTGGCAGGATCTTTAGCACAAGAAAATATAAGATAAGCAATCATGCTTTATATAAAAGGGATTGGGCCCATTTTTTCGAGAATCATGACTACAAGATTGTTCACGGTCATATGAGAAGCACAGCAGCCATCTATCTTGGGATCGCCAAGAAAAAGGGAGCTGTCACCATATCCCACAGTCACAACACCTCAAACGGAACAGGCCTCTCCGCATTCGCAAAGCAATGCTTGCAGTATCCAATCCGATGGAAATCAGACTACTTCATATCTTGTTCCCAAATCGCGGGAGAGTGGCTATTTGGGAAAAGCATGGCCAATAGCGACCGCCACTTTATTCTGAAGAATGCCATTGAACTGGATCGCTTTGTCTATAACCATGAAGCGAGGCAAAGGGTCAGGAAAGAGTTGGGCATTGATGATGATGTAATGGTGATCGGACACGTCGGCCGATTTCACGAGCAGAAGAACCATTCATTTATTCTTGAGATTTTTTCTGCCATTGTTCAGAAGGAGCCGAAATCACTTCTACTGTTCGTCGGCGACGGAGAATTGCGGGGCTTCATCACGAATCAAATTCACAAACTGGGGCTGGAACGCAAGGTCATCATGACCGGCGTAAGATCAGATGTGCCAGATCTCTTGCAGGCCATGGATATTTTTTTGTTTCCTTCGAAATATGAGGGATTGGGGATGGCGATCATAGAAGCTCAAGCAGCTGGCCTGCCATGCATCATATCCGACCAGATTCCCGAAGAGGTGCATGTGACCGATCTGGTCACATCAATTTCCTTGACGGATGACGCCAGTATCTGGAGAGATGCCATTTTGACTGCTGTGAATCCCGACAAAAGGACTGCACCATACAAGGCACTGAAAGATGCCGGCTATGACATAAAACAAACGGCAGAATGGCTTCAATCTTTTTATAAGAAGATATTCATCAATTCGAAACGATAATTTCAATACATGAAGCCATAATTATTGCTATGGACGGGGGAGAGCATATGTTGGTGTCCATTATAATACCGACACATAGAGGTTCCAAGACCATTTGTCGTGCTGTCGACAGTGCATTTAGTCAGGATTACGACCACCTCGAAGTCATCGTAGTCGATGACAATGGTGCAGGGACTATGGAGCAAATCGAAACGGAACGCCAGATCGCCAGATACCTGAATTTGGATAATTTCAAATATATCGCACACGAACACAACAAAAATGGTGCCGCTGCCCGGAATACGGGCGTTCGTGCCGCCAAAGGCGAATTCATTGCGTTTTTGGATGATGATGATGAATTTCTCCCCTTTAAGATCAGACTTCAAGTAGAAGCGTTGGCCGGTAAATCTGATGATTATGGAGCTTGCTATTCATCATTTGTAAATATATTTCCTGATGGAAGGCGTCGTGAAATTTACGCCGAGAAGTCTGGTGATTTGTGCGCGGATTTGCTGTCTATGGAAATCTCGGTTCTCTCAAGTGTGTTGATGGTCAAAAAAAGTGCTTGGGAGGCAGTAGGAGGATTTGATGAATCATTTCTGAGGGAACAAGATCAAGAATTCTGTGCGCGGGTTTTTCAAAAATACAAGGTTGTGGCCGTGCCTGAAATCACAATGGTTCGGCATATCTTGAAAAGAAATGCTCCAGCCGATGTGGAGAAAAGCGTCGAGTATCGATATAAATACATTAACAAAGTAAAAGAAATCATTAGTACTTATCCCAAAAAAGATCAAGAAAAAATATATAGCCGGTTATATTTGGATATTGCGAAAAGATATTTTAAATCCAAAAAGTTTATCAAGTTTTTTGGGTATGTCATAAAGAGCAGAAGTTTGCTGTTCGCCATTCAAAAGTTTACGAAGGCCTATGTATCTTACAGAAAAAGCGTTCGCCTAAACAAAAAGAATACGAGCAAAGCAAAATCATAATCCGTATATGTGTGAATGAAAACGGAAAGCAGGTAAATTCGGCCATGAACTTTATCTTGTATTCACTGCTCTTTCTGTCCAGTTCACTTTATTTGACGGACAGTTTCAACCAATATGGAAAACCGGTTATGGTTTTATTGATGGGGATTATCTTGATAACCCCGGCAATTGTAAAATCACGAAAGTATTATTTCAACAAAACACTTGCGATTATCTTCTATTGTTTTTTGCTTGCAGGTGGAATCTCATCACTGATTCTGGGAGATATGATTTTGATCGCGGGCATCCTTGCTTTGCTTATCCAATATATTGCCTTGGTCATCATATTTCCAACCGTGAAGAATAACTCATTCTTGGTCAAAACGATTATGATCAGTCAAATACCACTGTTGATCATTTCATTGCTTGTCTCGGATTTCGGCACCAAGTCGTTGCAAGGGATTTTTTACAATCCGAACTCTTTTGGAACAGTTGCTTGCACGGTATATTCGGTATTGTTGTCCATCATGTTGTCTGCATTAGAAAAAAGAGATCTTTCATCCGATAGCAGAAAAAAGATATTTTTCAAAAGACTGATCATCATGTTTGCTTTGTTGATCGTTTTCACCCTTGTTGTTGTATCCGGCAGCAGAACGAGCTTTATAACGGCACTTGTGATCACATTCGTAGGTTTTGTAATTGTTTCAGGGAACATACTCAGAGAAGGCGACCTCTCCAAATATTTGAGGCGATTTCTTTCTTTATCGGCTATACTTGCTTTTTCCTATCTTGTTGTTTCGTTCTTCATTCCCATTAACGCATATGTTAATTCATTTATCATCGAAAAGTTTGCGCTAAAGTCTGACAATATCCTGGACGGAAGAACCATTGTGTGGCAAAGGGTGATGAATGAGGCATCCTTGTTTGGGCATGGAAGAGATTATTTGGGCGGCATTGGTATAGGTGCGCACAACACTTTTATCAGTATTCTTGGGCAATATGGGATTGTGCCGGTAACTTTGTTTGTCCTGTTTTTTATCGTGGCTCTGTATTATTGCTTGCGATATTCGGTTACGAATAATACGGACAAATATCGTCATTTGCCTTTATTGATGCTTTTGACTTTTTTGCTATTGTCCATGGCGGAAGGAATGATGTTTAAGCTGAGTATGTTGGCAGCCTTCTGTGCAATTGGAGTAAGCAGCAGTGATGGGAAACGCATAGATACAGCAAAAGTTGGGAGGGAGAGCGGCAGTATGAAACGCATTCGCTTCCAACCTTATTCGCCGCTCAAAAATCGTGCAAATCGCCCCAAACATTATTGAGGCGTTTAGAAAAATGGAATCTGTCATCGCTGATTCGCAAATCGAAACATGATGATGTGGACACGGATTATAGTTTGGATGAGGTTTTTCTCGAAGTGAAGAAAATTATCTGGGAGAACATCTAATGAAGATATATGAATTCAACGGTTTGCCCGGTTCGGGTAAATCTACTTTGTGCGATGCACTGCACGCCAAACTCCTGGAAAAGAAAATCAAATTGGGACACAGAAATGATTTGTACCGGGACATTTATCTGCCGAAGAGAAATCGTGTATTGATCGAAGCTCTGTTTGGTTATCAAAACATTGGCATCAATTTGAGAATCGTCCTGATGGCCTTCCGCTACGGAATAAGCAAATCACGGCTGAAATGGGCTTGGGGACTGATTCTTCTCAATCATTTGATCCAAAAAGCCATTGAAACAAGATTATACGATATTTTGATTCTTGATGAAGGGATCGTTCAGTATTTGACGTCCATTCCGCACGACAAACCATTTGTAAATCGTGCGTCAGAAAGAAAACTGCTGAACCTGCTTTCTGATCGGTTTCGGGATCATCTCTTTACAATTAATTGCAATATCACTGAATCGGTTAATATTGCCCGATTGAAGTCCAGAGGAAATCCGTTGTCCAGATTCGATCGGCTGGATGAAGAGGATTTGCGTGAGAAGCTCCGAGTGAAGAAAAAGAATCTTTCATATGTAATTGAAAACATCTGTTTCACCGACCTGATAGAGCTGAACATGGATCACGATGTCACCCAGAATCTTGAATTGCTCATTGGCAAAATCGCAAAAAGTGAGTAGACGGGAGAAACCAAACATGGCTAACACAACCAAAGTGAAAGCCGTTACGGGAGTTTATTGGATGGCTTTGATGAACTTGTCCAATATTCCGGTCAAGTTCATTACCATCATGATCATGTCCAGATTGTTACTGCCACATGAGTTTGGACTGGTTGCCGCCGTTCAAATCGTCATCAACTTTGCAGATATTTTCTGGATGCTGGGTGTCGGCCCGGCGATCGTGCAAAAGAAAGACTTGACATTGGATGACATAAGAACAGCTAATACATTGAATATTCTTTTTGGGTCGGGAATATTTGCGATCATCTTTTTTGGGGCACCACACGTCGCGGGTTGGGTCGGAATCGAAAATATATCAATGCTCAGGACGTTGTCCATCGTTTTTTTGATTAGCAGCATTTCAAGTGTATCCGAATCCATCCTGCAGAAAGAAATGAATTTCAAAAAAATCAGTCTCATCAACATCACATCCCAGGCCATCTATGGAGGTCTGTCTATTGTGCTCGCATGGATGGGTTTCGGAACTTGGTCTTTGATTGTTGCGCAGATTGTCCAAGTGTTGTATCGAACTGTCATGGTTTTGATTGTAAAACCGATCAACCTGTTTTTTTTGCGGCTCAACAGAAACTCGGCCAAGGAACTCATGAATTATGGAGTTGGACACACGCTTTCCAGAATTTTCAATACAATAGCCATTCAAGGCGATTATTTTGTAGTCAACAAAACGTTGGGAAGCACTGCATTGGGCTATTACAATCGAGCTTACACGCTATTGTTGGTGCCCACAAACTTGATCAGTACTGTCTTGGACAAAGTCATGTTTCCCATGTTATCAAAGTATCAAGACAAAAAAGAAAAACTTTCGTTTGTTTATCTGAACATCTCAGCATTGATTGCATTGCTAGCGATGCCAATTACAATTGCCTCTCTTTTGCTCGCCGAAGAAATTGTAGGAGTTGTTCTCGGAAGCAATTGGGGCATGACGGTGCTCCCATTTCAGATTCTTGTTTCATGTTTACTGTTTCGCATGGCCTATAAAATATGTGACTCTCTGGTGCGTGCCATAGGTGCCGTATATAAACGGATGTGGGTTCAAATTGTTTATGCGGTTACTGTCATTTTTGGCGCATTGATCGGAAAAGAATGGGGAATTTCTGGCGTTGCTGTCGCTACGTCTATCGCAATATTTGTAAACTATGTGCTTATGACCGGTATCGTCGTAAGGGCGATTGAACTGAAAGTCGGCGCATATGTTAGATACATGGGGCCAATTATGACAGTGAGCGGCGTGATTGGTCTGGCCAGTTTTTTGCTTAATATGTATATCCATGATGTGATCGTTTCCGATATTGCAAGAATTGTCGTGATTACCGGTTTCATTGGACTCATGTACTTGTTGTTCTACAAAGTCATTCTGACAAAATGGCTTCCGCGTGATTTTGGAGATTTTGTAGACAAGATTCTGGATACCACATTTGATATAGTTAAGTTTAGAAAACGCCGGGATGAAGCATCGGCATGATTCCAAGTAAAAAGAGATGAGGGAATCTTTCATGTTCAAACTCGCAGTAGCCGGAACCGGATACGTCGGACTTGTCGCAGGTGCCTGTTTCGCCGAAGTCGGACACGATGTCACCTGCGTCGACATTGACGAGAAAAAAATCGAATTGATGAAGCAAGGCATTTCGCCGATTTTCGAGCCGGGCCTGGAAGAAATCATGCAACGAAACATCGCGGCGGGGCGTCTTCATTTTACGACAGACTATACCGAGGCATACCGGGATGCGGATGCGATCTTTATCGGGGTGGGAACGCCGGAGCGGCCGGATGGATCGGCCAATCTGACCTACATCGCGACGGTGGCGAGGCAGATTGCGGAATCGATCGAAAAAGATTGCCTTGTTGTCGTGAAGTCGACCGTTCCCGTTGGCACCAACGACAAGGTGGAGCAGTTCATCAAAGATTTCCTCGCCCATGACGTGAAGGTGGAAGTCGCGTCGAACCCCGAATTCCTCGCACAAGGTTCCGCCGTGCATGACACGATGCATGCAGCGCGGATCATTATCGGCACGGAGAGCGAATGGGCGGAACAGATGCTGCGGAAAATTTACGAGCCCTTCAACCTGCCCATCGTGTCCGTCTCCCGCCGTTCCGCCGAAATGATCAAATACGCATCCAACGACTTCCTCGCTCTGAAAATCTCCTACATGAACGACATCGCCAACCTGTGCGAGCTGGTCGGTGCGGACATCCAGGAAGTGGCGAAGGGCATGTCCTTCGATGAGCGAATCGGCGCCAAATTCCTGAACGCCGGCATCGGTTTTGGCGGCTCCTGTTTTCCGAAAGACACGAAAGCGCTTGAATATCTCGCCCGGCAGCACGGATACGAACTGCGTACGGTGAAAGCGGCCATCGACGTCAACAAGGATCAGAAAATGATGCTGTACAAGAAAGCAAGCCGTCGGCTCATCACGTTCAACGGGTTGAAGGTGGCCGTGCTCGGATTGACGTTCAAGCCCGGAACGGACGACCTGCGGGAAGCGCCTTCCCTGGACAACGTCCCGCTGCTGCTGGAACAGGGGGCGCATGTGTCGGTGTACGATCCCGTCGGCATGGACAACTTCCGAAAAGTTTATCCCGAAGGCCAGCACGGACCGGGCACGATCACTTATGCGCAATATCCCGAAGAGGCGCTTGCCGGCGCGAATGTCTGTTTCATTTTTACGGAATGGGAGCAAATTCGCGCGATCAGCCCCGGCATGTACAAGGAATTGATGAAGCCGGCGCTCGTGTACGACGGACGGAACATTTACCGGGTTGATGAAATGCGAAGCGCGGGCGTCGAGTACTATTCCATCGGGAGGCCGTGACGTTGGCGGATCAGAGCATCGGGGGCCCCGTTCTGGTGACGGGAGCTGCCGGATTTATCGGATACTTCTTTTCCAAAAGGCTGCTGGACCAAGGGTACCGGGTCATCGGCATCGACAACCTGAATGACTACTACGACGTCTCCCTGAAGCAGGCCCGGCTTGACCTTCTGACCCCCCATGGGAATTTTGCCTTCGTGCGAACGGACATCGCCGACAAGGAGCAGATCGACGGATTGTTCAGGCAGCATCGTCCTTCCGTTGTCGTCCATTTGGCCGCCCAGGCCGGCGTCCGTTACTCGCTGGAAAATCCCGATGCGTACATTCAAAGCAACATCGTCGGCACGTTCAACATCCTGGAAGCTTGCCGGCATTATCCGGTGGAGCATCTCATTTACGCATCGTCCAGTTCCGTGTACGGCGCAAACCGGAAGGTGCCCTTCGAGGAAACGGATTTCGTGGATCATCCCGTTTCGCTGTACGCAGCGACGAAAAAGTCCAACGAACTGATGGCCCATACCTACAGTCATCTGTACAAGATCCCGGCTACGGGTCTTCGCTTCTTCACCGTGTACGGGCCGATGGGCCGGCCGGACATGGCGTATTTTTCGTTTGCGAACCGCCATTTTGCCGGTGAGCCGATCCGCATCTACAACAACGGCGATTTCGACCGCGACCTGTATCGCGATTTCACGTTTATCGACGACATCGTGGAAGGCATGGTCCGCCTGATGGGCCATCTCCCTGACGGCCCCGTTCCGCATCGCGTGTACAACATCGGCAACAACCGCCCGGTGAAGCTGATGGACTTCATCCATACACTGGAGCGATGCTTGTCCAGGGCACTCGGGCGCACCGTGGAATTTGAAAAACGGTACGAGCCGATCCAGCCGGGTGACGTGCCGGCCACCTATGCTTCGACGGACTTGCTGGCGCAGGCGGTTGGATTCCGTCCGCAAACTTCGCTGGAAGACGGACTGCAGAAGTTCGCGGATTGGTACGTTTCCTATTACAATGTAAAGTAAAAAGGACGAACCCTATGGCCAAATTGATTCTCTGGTCGTTGTTGATCGTCTGGATGGCGGTCATCTACATTTTGTCCGATCAGCCTGCGGGAACGTCCAATGACCTGAGCAAGAAGGTTTCGATTGTCGTTGCCGAAACCATTCGGCAGACAGTGCCGCAGGCCGACGTGAACCCGGAACCCTTGAATCGGACGGTCAGGGAAATGGCGCATTTCTTTGCTTTTTTCGTTCTTGCTTTGCTGTGTGCCGCCGCTTTCAGGCAAAGTGGGTTGCGTGAATGCGTTACACTTTCGTGGGCGTTTGCCTTTTGTGTCTTGTATGCCATTTTGGACGAATGGCATCAGCGGTATGTACCGGGCAGGGGAGCCGAACTGGCGGACGTATTGGTGGATGCGGGAGGCGAAGCCGTTGCTCTCGCTCTGAGAAGGATCGCGAACGTGATCAAGCGCCGCCGAAAGCTTATGTCAGAAAAAGTCGCACAAGACCAAGAGTAAACTTGAACGGGGGGACGGAAGTGGCCGATCGGTTGAATGGCGGAAAGAAGAAACGCAAATGGCCGAAGGTGCTCGCCTGGACGGGGGGCATTCTCGTTGTTTTGACGGCGGCCGGGTTGTTTGCCCTCAACATGGCCATCGAGAAGATGCTCGGTTCCCTCGGCGGGTTGGAAGGGATCGACGCCGGTGTCGTGCGGCAGATTTCCGAGCCGACCGGCAAGGGCGGACACGGGGATCCTTCTTCCGATGCCGACGGCGGGGCAAATCCCGATTCCCCGGCAGGAACCGGAGATGCGGCGACGAATAACGGGGGAAGCGGATCCTCATCTCCCGGCGGAACCGGGGGAAATGCCGGCAGCGACGGAACGGCAGGCAACCCGGCGGAGCAAGCATCGAATTCGGAGACGAATGCTTCCCCAGGACAGGGACAGCCGGATGATGCTTCTTCGGAATTGGCCTATTCCGCCGAAGTGTCCGCCGAGAAGGCGCAGCTCATCCAGGAGAAAGTCACCGTCGGTGAAAAACGGACGATCACTTCGATCCTGATCAAACGCCTGGACGCGTCGGACATTTCCTGGATCATGGAGCTGGCGAGTGACGGGCTGTCGGTGGAGGACAAGCGCGCCATTCGTGCGGTTCTGCTCGACAAGCTGACGGAAGAAGAATATGACACCCTGATCGCCATTGCCCAAAAATACGGCCTCAGTCAAGGAAAAAAATACGCCGAAGTGAAGGGATCCTCATGATCGACTTGCATTGCCACATCCTCCCCGGCATCGATGACGGTGCGCCGGATTTGGAGGAATCCCTGAGCATGGCGGAAGCCGCCCGGGCGGAAGGCATCCGCGTCATCGCCGCAACGCCGCATCACAACAAAGCAGGCTGGGACAATCCGGCGGAGCGCATTCGCGAACTGGCGGATCGCCTGAACGGATCGATGGCCGAACGCGGGCTGGACGTCCGGATCGTGCCCGGACAGGAAATGCACGTGAACGGGCGGTTTTTTGACGAATGGCAAGCCGGGCGCGTTCAACCGATCGGCGAATCCCGTTACGTGATGATCGAGTTCCCGTTTGCAGATTTGCCGCGGAATGCAGCGGAAGTGGTGCATGAACTGGCGGTGTCCGGCCAGGTGCCGATCATCGCCCATCCGGAGCGTAACCGCGCATTCCTCGAAAACCCGGATTTGCTGGAGGAACTCGTTCGCACCGGCGCGATCGGCCAGCTGACGTCCCATTCGCTGCTTGGCACCCTCGGCCGTCACGTCCAGCGGCGGTCGGAGGAGATGGTGAGCCGCGGGCTTGTCCACATCCTGGCATCCGATGCCCACCGGTCAGGAGCGGGCGGTCGGGGCTTTCTGCTGAAGCAGGCTTATGAGGCGGTAACCCGCAAGTTTGGCGACGCCTGTGCGGCAACGTTCATGGCCAACGCGGAAGCGGTAATCGCCGACCGCTCCATCGATCCGGAACCGAAGTGGACCAGGATCGCGGGCAAAAAAAGCTGGTTTGGCCGGTGGATCGGCAGGAAATGAACCATGACGCGAAGAACTGACCATAAGTTGGAAATTCAAGCGCCTGGAAGGGAGAGTGAATCAGGATGCAAAGAACGAGACGTTGGCTCACGGCGTTGCTGGCGCTCGCGCTTCTCATGCCGGCCGTGCCGGCCTTCGCCGCGCCGCAGCCGACCACGGTGACGGGCAAAGGAATGATGCATTTCATCGTGGACGGGACGGAATATGCGCCGCCTGAAGACGCCATCGGCGGGTTTATCTACCAAGGCGGATACACGTATGTGCCGCTCCGGTTCGTGGCGTACATTCTCGGCAAAGACGTGAACTGGAACGGCGAGGCGAAGAGCGTTTCGATTTACGAGCCGGCCACGAGCACCGCGAAGACGAAGGTCGAGGCGTTCCGGGAAGCGCAGAAGGTGGCCGAATCGGTCATTGAACCGGTGACGGCAGTGACGAAGGACGTGTTGCAGATTGAGGTCGTTCCCGAAGTCAGCTATGTCATCGACGGCCTGTCGGTGCAACCCGCAGAGGAAACGCCCGGATTGATGGTCGGCAACCGGATCTATGTGCCGCTTCGTTTCGTCGCGGAAAATCTCGGCTACCGGGTGGCATGGGACAGGGAGACGTACACCATCAACATGAGCCTGTCCGAGGAAGACCGGATCGTCAGAACGTACAAGGCGTTGAAGGAGGAGAAGCAGAAGGCGATCTGGGAAGAGGTGCTTGATCTGCTGGAGCAATATGGCACGACCGCGGTCGAGGTGAGACTGAACCTGGCCAGTGAGGAGGTCATGGCCGAACTGAGAAGCGTCGCGGAAGTCCGGCTGCCGGAAATCGAGCAGCAGATCGACGCGTTCATCGGCGAAATGGAAAGCGAATTGAGAGCCGTGAATGCGTCGACCGAGCCTGCGCAGAAGATGCGCGCGGAACTGGACGGCTTGCTCCAAACGATCCGCGATACTCTGAAGATGTCGTGATGGTGACCTTCGAAAGCGGTTTTCCCGCCGCGGGAGAGACGGGAAAACCGCTCTTTTTTTTGGCCGGGATGCGGCTTTGTTGCCGTTCTGGCATGAGGGGCCGGGCGCCTTCGTTGTGACCGGTGTGACAAAGGGTACTGTGATTCGGCGGAAGTCCGTGTATATTTATTCAGTTATCGTTTTAGTTTGGGTTCAATAAGCCAGCGAGGAGCCAACGGAATTATGATATGGAGACGGAATCGACAGACAGGGGACGGCGGCGGACGGCAGATGAATTGGCTGGCGGTGGCCGTGCAGGAGCACGTAACCATCGACCTCGAAGGGTTTGACGACATCCGGAAGCAAATGGACATGATCGGACTGATGCCGGAAGATTTGCAGCTCTTGAAGGCGGTCAAGCCGCTTGTGGAGCCGCATCTGGACGAGGTGACCGAAGCGTTCTATTCGACGATCACCCAGGTGGAGCGCGTAAACCAGATCATCCACACCTACAGTTC
>Ga0310829_1000982_pt1 | contig 18110 bp, 14 predicted proteins | sample WT_ome_4_FD_202244 | JGI IMG/M metagenome (GOLD analysis project Ga0310829, IMG submission 202244) | Sorghum-adapted microbial communities enriched on wild type (WT) sorghum from Joint BioEnergy Institute, Emeryville, California, United... ... | reverse complement strand
TTCCTCGTCCTGATGACGATGCTCAATACGGCGATGATCAGCTCTTCCGGCGTGGAGGCGGTCAGTGCCGTCAACATGGTGGATGCCGTCAACGTGTTCATCATCAGCATGTTCGTTGCGCTGGCCACCGGCGGCACCGTCATGGTCGCCCAGTACAAGGGCAGCGGCAATGTGGACATGATGAACAAGACCGCTTCCCGGGCGATCACCCTCGTCACGCTGGCGACCGTCGTCATCAGCGGGCTCGTGGCCGCCTTTCACAAGCCGCTGCTCGGCCTGCTGTTCGGCGCCGCGGAGCCGGCCGTGCTGGACAACGCCGCCATCTTCCTGCTTGGCAATTGTCTGACGTTTCCGCTGTTCGGCTTGTTCCAGGCGGTGGCCGGCGTGCTCAGGGGAGCGGCCGATACGAAGGCCGTCCTGTTTTTGTCGGTCATCCTGAACGTATCGTATTTTTTGTTCAACCTTGTGTTCGTGACGTTCTTTGGCATGGGCGTTCCCGGGCTTGTGGTTTCCCTCGTGCTGTCGAGGCTGATCGGTGCCGTCGCCGCCTTCGTCTATTTGTGGAAATTCACCCATGCGCTGAAGTTCGATCTGCGGGCGGCGCTCCGACCGGATCGGGCAGCGATGGCCAAACTGCTGAACATCGGTATGCCCTTCGCTACCGAACAGCTGTTTTTCAACGGCGGGAAACTGATCACCCAGGCATTCATCGTCATCTTCGGCACGTATGCGCTCACCGCCAACGCCATCGCCAGCACGCTCTCCCTGTTGCTGCAAACCGGGGCGAGCGCCCTCAGCGTCGCCATCGTCACGGTGGTCGGCCAGTGCATCGGCCGGAACGACGAGGCGGATGCGCGGAAGTTCATCCAATCGATCCTTGGTTTCTCCGCGGTGACGCTGGCGGTCATTTCCCTGATCGTCATGCCGCTCTATCCGTGGCTCATTCGGTTGTTCTCGCCGCCCGCGGACATCGTGGACGACATATTTTGGCTCCTTCTGCTCGTCGTCCTTGTCCAACCGTTGTTGTGGCCGCTCAGTTTCGTTCTCCCGGCGGCGCTCAGGGCCGGCGGCGACGGCCGGTTTACCTCGATGACGTCGCTTCTGACCATGTGGCTGATTCGCGTCGTGCTCGGCTACTTGCTCGGCGTCGTGCTCGGATACGGACTGATGGGCGTCTGGGTCGCCATGGTCATCGAATGGGGGGTCCGCAGCGCCCTGTTCTATTGGCGGTACAGGGGGAGAAAGTGGATTCACCGCATGGTGTAGCGGGTTGCTTCAACATTCCGTTTGCAGCCATGCGGCCAATCCGTCAACTGTCACGGCTTGCAGGGAAGGGACCACCCGGTCGGCTTCGCGCAGCGTTTCGGGCGAACCGATGCCGATGCAGCGCATGCCGGCGCGGCGGGCCGCTTCGATGCCGGCCGCGGCGTCCTCAAATACGACGCAGGCAGCCGGTTCGACGCCGAGTTCCCGCGCGCCGAGCAGAAACACTTCCGGATCCGGCTTTGCCTTCGACGTCTTGTTGCCGTCGATGACGACGTCAAAATGCGGGGACAAACCGGTGCGCCGCAGGATGACGGGGGCGTTTTTGCTGGCCGAGCCGAGGGCGGTTTTCCATCCACGGGCGCGGCACGCCTGCAAAAAATCAAGGGCGCCGGGCAGGATGGCGGACGGGTCCATTTGCAGGATGTACTCCACATACCACTCGTTCTTTTTGTCGGCCAGTTCGCGTTTTTTGTTTTCGTTGAAGGCGAGGCCGCCGATTTCCAGCAGGATATCGAGGGAAGCCATGCGGCTGATGCCTTTGAGTCGTTCGTTGTCTTCCTCGGTGAAATCAAACCCGAGTTCCCGGGCGAGCCTTTTCCATGCCCGGTAATGATAGACGGCCGTATCGACGAGAACGCCGTCCAGATCAAACAGGCAAGCTTGAATCGGGGACAACGCGGTTCCTCCTTGTGCCAGCGGTATTTGTGCAACCGATTGCATCTCGAATCACTCTACCATGATAATACCTTTGATCACGAATGTAAACATGCCGATGGGGGCATCCCGCGCCGAACGAGACCTGCCGTTTGCCGAGATGTGATAAAATGGAAAAAGGGCTTGGAGGAAATCCGGATGAAACGAACGGTTATCATGGCGGCGCTGGTCGCGCTGATTGCCGTCCTGTCCGTTGCGGCGGGGTTCATCGTGAAGGATGTGCGCGTGCGGCAGGCGTTGACCCTGGAAATGCGTGCGACGGACAAATACGGGTACACCGTGGAGCAGTTCGCGGATCAAGGATACGTGGTGCACGAAAGGGACGGAGAAACGCCGGAACGGCGCGCAGCCAACATCGCCATCGTCAACGCCTTTGTCGAAAAAGTCGGCCGGGGAGAGAAGGCGGCGCTCCACATCGTGCGATGGAACGACCGGGACGAACCGGTTTTCCAGCATCTCTATTTCAACGGGCGAAAGTACGTGTATGTGTACGAAGCCGGGAGGGACCGTGGCGGCGGTGAGTACGAGCATTCGGTGTGCAAGGATATCCGGTTTGCCCCCGATTGGATGCGGGCGGGGGCGGTCGGGCACCTGCTCGATTGCGTCACCGAACGGGAAACGTTCGTTGTCCGCTAGGGGCATCCGGCGATGCGTGAACATCGGGAAACGTTGAACCGCCTTTGCCGGCCCGCCGCCCACGGGGGAACGATCCGGCCGGCAGGTTTCGGATGAATCATCGAGGCGAGGAGGCATTCCGCGTGAAGAAAGCGGTGGCCGTGTCGGCGCTGATCGCGCTGTTGGCCTGTTTGTCCAGCGTTTCATGGGCGTTTGCGAAGGAATACCGGATCTACCGGGAACTGACGCACGAGATGCGTTCGGCGGACAAGTACGATTACACCCGGGAACAGTTTGCGGAAAAAGGATACGTGATGCCCTCCGTCTCCGCGGCGGAGCGGGATGAACGGCAAAAGCGCAACGATGACATCATCAACGGGTTTTACGAAAAAGTCGGGAAAGGCGAAAAAGCGGCGCTCAACATCGTGTTTTGGACCGTCGAAGGCCGGCCGGTTTTCCGGCATTTCTATTTCAACGGGCGTTCCTGGCGGTATGTGTTTGACCAAAGCCGGGACGGGTTCAGCGACATGAAAATCGAACGCTCCGTCTGCAAAGAGGGACGGATTCCGGAACAGGCGGGAGCGGAGCCGATCGTGGAACTGACGGACTGCAAAACGTACCGGAGCGAGATATTCGTTTATTAGGACAACAAGTTGGAGGGTTTGGGAGCTGCCTTTTTTGCATCATTTCGTCATTTTCCGGGAAAGGGCGGAACGGATATGGCCGGGGGAAACCGTCGGGGAGAATGCCGGGATAAACGCCGCCGCCGTCTGGCGCCGGCGATCGGGCTTCTTTTTTTGGCGCCGTGGGTGGGGGAGTTTTTGCTCGGGAGCAGCCCGATTCAGCATTTGCCCGCCGCGGTCGTTTTGCTTCTCCCGTTGTACGGCGGCGGTGCCTTGCTGATCCGGGAAATCGCCAGGCGCACCGGACGCGGGTATCCGGCCATCGTGTTGTTGGGAGCGGCCTACGGAGTCATTGAAGCGGGACTTCTGGACCAGTCCATGTTCAACCCCGCATTTGCCGAAAGTCCTGACGGAACGGATGTCCCCGGTCCCGCGTTCATCACCGCCGCCAACAATGCACTTGGGTACGTCGCCGGTCATGCGATTTGGAGCATCACGGTTCCGGTCGCCATGACCGAACTGCTGACGCGGGAGGGCACTGCGGCACCGTGGCTCGGCAAATTCGGGCTTGCGGCAACGGTGTTGTTGTACGTGACCGGCGGCGCCATCGTGTTTTCGTTCATTTATGCGGAATACCGGTTCATGGCGGAGCCCGCCCAGCTCGCCGGGGCCGCCGCGATCGCGATGTTGCTGGTTGCAGCCTCGTTTGCGGTCCGCAGCAATCGCGACGCCCCGGTGCGGTCCACCGGCAAGGAAGCCAAACCGTGGATGGTTGGCGCAGGCTCGTTTCTCGCATCAAGTGTATTCGTTGCCCGTCCGGAGAACGGGGCGGGGATGGTGTTCGGGGCTCTCCTTCTCGTCGCAGCCTGGTTTGTCGTGGGGCATTGGTCGCGTGCTTCGTGGTGGTCGGTTCGGCACCGGGCGGCGCTCGTTTCCGGAGCGACCTTGACTTGCGCCTGGACGGGGTTTATGGTGACGTACCTGCTCTGGCCCGGCGACCGGATCGCCTGGCTTGGAAACGGGTTGTTTGCCTTGATGGCGATCGCGCTGATCGTCATGATGGCCAAACGGGCCAAACGGGCGGAAGAAGCGGACGGGACGGGCGAACGGACGGATTGACCCGATCCTGCTGCGGCCGATATGATCGAACAGACCGGGTGAGGTTGCGCGGCCCGCATGACGGGATGCGATTGGAGCAGGCCGGCGGTGCCGGCCGGACAGTTCTTGCTGGAAGAAGGGTGATTGAAGATGGCGGAAGCGGCATCGGCAACGCAATCGACAAAATCAAAACAACCAAAAACGGTGATCCGCTGGGGATTGTTCGCGTTTGGCCCGTGGCGGCTGTGCCTCGCGGCATCGGAACGGGGGCTCGTTTATGCCGACCGGCTGGGCCGGCCGGCTGATCGACCGGCGGCGAAGGAGGCGGAGCGATCGACCGGTTTTTCGGCGGGCGGGGAGCCGGGTGAACCGGCGGACCTTCGCGATGAATCGGATTTCCGCGATGAAGCGGAAAGGGATTTGGCTTCGTGGGCGGCGCGATGGATACCGGATGTCCGATTGGAGCGGGACGAGCAGGCGCTGCAACCCTACGCGGCCCAATACGACGAATATTTCCGCGGCGAACGGGCGGCGTTCACGTTCCCGCTGGATTTGCGAGGGACGCCGTTTCAGCGCGAGGTGTGGCGGGCGCTGGCGGACATTCCGTTCGGCGAAACGTGCGCCTATTCCGACATTGCCGAACGCATCGGGAAGCCGTCCGCCGTCCGCGCCTGCGGGGGTGCCATCGGCAAAAATCCGGTCATGATCGCCGTGCCCTGCCATCGCGTCATCGGCAAAAGCGGCGCGCTGACCGGCTTCGGCGGCGGCCTCGACCTGAAGGCGTGGCTGCTGGCACATGAAAACGGGAAAACCGCCGGACAAGCCCGATGAAGCGGGAAACGCGGGATTCGGTAGGGGCACCGGGAACGCCTCATGGCGCCGCTCGCCACACCTGCGGTGAAACGGTGGCTTCGAATGGCACGTCATCGTGCCCGTATGGCATTCGATCCCCCCGTTTTTCCATAACCTCTCCCATGAGGTACACGAAATGGACTTCGCATGATGCGTGAAGGACATTTTGTGTACCTCATTTTGCGGTTACGGCAGGATGACGCTTCATGAAGTACATTTCGTGTACCACATTTCTTCATTTTGACCCCAAAACCCGTTTTTTTGCGAAATGTTGTACATAAAATGCACTTCATTCCTCTCCAAATGACCAATTTGGCAAAATGGAGTACATGAAATGTACCTCGTATCTCGCATGAAGTGCATGTTGTGTACTTCATGCTGCGGTTTCCTTCTTTTTCACGGGCCTTGTCCTGCACGAAATGCCGTTCATGGCCGATTTGGGCCGTTTGCCGGAAATGTGCTGCATGAAATCCGGTTCATCCCGTTCACGGCATCGTTTTCGTGCATCACGTTTGCGGGCGTGACCGGCCGGGACGCCTTGAAACGACGTTTGCGGAAGCCGACGGAAGGAAAGTGGCGGGGCGGACCGGACCGGCGGCCGCGAAGGTACGTTGTCCGGGAAAGCAGGCGGCAGGCCGGACCAAGCCGCCGGAAAGGAGCGCGGACCGATCGGCCGCAGCTTGTCACAGCCCGCTCTGCAACCGTTTTTGGGCGAGCCTTTGCCGGATGAAACCCGCCGCAAAGAGCACGACGGGAAACACGCCCATCGTCCATGGAAAGACGTAGACCATCCAGGACTTGCCCAGGATGGGCAGTATCTCGATTTTGTATTTGAGCGAGATCCAGGCCTGGAACATGGCGATGCCGATCACCACCCAGACGATCCGTTTCCAGTTTTGGACGCGAAACAGCTCCGCGGCCGTGTGCGAGGCGAGAAACAGGTAGACGGACATGCGGATGAACACGCTCATGAGCCACGCCAAGACAAGGATGATCTCGAGGTTTTGGACGAAATTCATGACGCTGATCAGGCTGACCATGTCGAAGGCCGGATACAGCTGCAGGCTGGCCACCTCCGGGCTGAGCACGAGAATGACGAACAGCAAGTTGAGCGTCCCCACGACAAAGGCGGTGAGTTTGCCCCAGAAGACGGTTTTCACCGCCTTGTCCGGCTTCTCGATGAAGGAGGCGATGGAAAGCAGCCAAACCGCTTCCGCCTTGAAGACGAGGGGATAGATGGCCGCCCGCACGATGACGCCCATGCCGTTGTCCTCATAGATCGGCAGCATGTTTTGCATCCGGATGTGGGGAATGAGCATCAAAATCAGCATGAGCAGGCCGAACAGGCTGACGATGCCGTACAATTCGGACAGTCGCCCCAGGCTCCGGATGCCGCCCGCAATGACGGCATAGGCGGAAAGCAGGAGCAGCGACAGGACGAACACCCAGTTCGGCGTCTGTTCCAGCAGCAAAATGATGATGAAATCCGAAGCGAATATGACGATGTTGCCGAGCACGGTCACCCACTGCACGAGATAGACGAGCACGACCGCGGTGCCCGCCCAATGGCCGAGCAGCTTCCGGCAGTTGTGGAGGAACGTCAGCTCCGGGTTGTACAGGCCGGTCTTGATCGCGATGAGCGAGATCAGAAGCGCCGGCACCATCGCGATCAGGCATGAAAGCCAGGCGTCCTGTTTGGCGGCATGAATGACCGAATGCACGTACATCAAAAGGGAGTTGCCGATGGCAAACATGAAGATCAGCATGAACAACTGGTTGTTTGTGATTTTCACGGGCATCCCCCGCTTTCGCTCCGTCAGGTCGCCGGGCGGCCGGACAGACCCGGCCGTTCGAGGTCGAAATCGGCCTCGACGCGGAATGTGGCGCGCTTGAATTCCTCGTTCCAGTGATCCTTCAGTTTCGGCCACTCCCGCGGATATTTCTGGTGGACGATGACGCCGAAGCCGAACATGTCGAGCCCGATTTGCTCCTGTGCCTTGCGGATCGTTTGCTCCATATGTTTCGCGGCCGCCTTTTCCAGCTCCCGTTCGATCTTTTGCAGTTCCTTCTTATTCCCCGCATCCAGCGACGAATTGTTTTCAATCAGATTGCCGTCTCCACGCAAGGTGATGTCGAAATGCCACGTGCCGTCCCGGCGCCTGGACGGTTTGACTTTGCTGCTCAAATTCAGAAATTGGGCGCTGGCGTCCCCGTCCTTCAATACGGTGGCCAGCGTAATTTTGTGCAGCTTGTTGAGAATCCAGAGCAGATCCCGGTCTTCGTCCAGGTTCATGTAGCCGGCCAGCTTCAGTTCGTCATCGAACACCGCGACCCCGGACAGTTGGAAAAACGTTTTCGGCTTCATGTCGTCGTCGGTGACCAGCTCGCCGGTCGGCACCGTCGGCGCGATCCCGCTGCGGTTGGCGGCGATGAGAAAATCAAGGAACGTCGTTTCCCCTCTTCCGCCGCTTCGTTCGTGTTTTTTGAGGGCGCTGAAAACGGGAATGGCTTCCAGCGAACCGCGCAACTTGATCAACTCATGCGCCGTCTTTCCCTTCACGACGAACAAGTCGGTGCGAAAGGGCGCCTCGGACAGCCGCGTCGTGTTGTCCAGGATACCCCGCAGTCCGTTCTTCGCCAATTCTTCTCCGACAATGATGACCCGACGTTGACCGAAAAACACTTCCCGCGGCAATTTGGCCTGAATGTCCTGCAAAATGTCGCCGATGTTTTCCCCCGTTTGCGTAACGACAATGAAAGGTTCCCCGGTGCCGCCTCCTCCGGTCCCGGCAGCGGGCGTCTGAATTTTGAGGGGCACCACGATCTGGCCGCTCACCTGGATTTTGCCCTCTTCGGCGGCATCAAGAGCGGTGCCCAGCCACAGCGCCCGGTCGTTCAGTTCCAGCCGGTCCCAGCATCCCGCGAGCAAAAGAAGGGCGGGCAAGACGACGGCAAGTAGGCGGATCGCCCGGATGCGGACTGAACGGTTTCCGTTTGCCCTGCGGACTTCCGCATGAATCCTTTGGTTTGCCTTCCGGTTCCGTGCAGGAACGCGTCCGTCCCCCGGCCGGGCAACGGATTCGCATGCTCGGTTTCTCGGCCGATTCACGTTTCGTTGTTGTCCTCCTTCCTTGCGCCCCCGCCTTTTTTTGGCATGATGCCGGTTTGCGGAGTTCACGGATTCCTTCCGGCGGAGCATGCCTTTTTTCCGGAAGGACCCCGGTATCGGAATCTCAGCTGTTTCGCCGGTTCAGCAGCCGCCTCGGTGCGCGGAGAATGATGTCCGTCGAATCGCCGTGCGCGATCGGCGCGACGGGGGACAAATATGGCACGCCGAACGACTGCAAATTGACGAGATGGATCGAAAGGGCGATGACGCCGATGGCGATGCCGTAAAGGCCGAGAAAACCGGCCAGGATGAGAAGCGCGAAGCGGATGAGACGAACCGACGTGCCCATCGCATGCCGCGGGATGAGAAAGTTGGCGATGCCCGTCGCCGCCACGACGATGACCATCGGTGCAGAGACGATGCCGGCCTGCACGGCGGATTGTCCGATGACAAGCGCCCCGACGATGTTGACGGCGGAACCGACCGCACGCGGCATGCGGATGCCCGCTTCCCGCAGCGCTTCGAAAACGAGCTCCATCATGAGCGCTTCGATCAGCGCGGGGAACGGCACGTTTTCCCTGGCGGCGGCGATGCTGAGCAGCAGGGCCGTGGGCAGCAGCTTCGGATGGAACGTGGTCAGCGCCACATAGAGGGATGGAAGCAAAAGCGAAAGCAAAAAAAACACGAACCGGACGATGCGGATGAAACCCGAATACAGAAACCGGTCGTAGTAATCTTCCCTCGCCTGCAACCCGGACCAAAACGTGAACGGCATGATGAGGGCGAAAGGCGTGTTGTCCACCAAAATCGCCACTTTCCCTTCCAGCAGGCTTCCGGCGACAATGTCCGGCCGCTCCGTGTCCTGGATTTGCGGAAACGGCGAATACGGATTGTCTTCGATCAGTTCTTCGATGTATTGGGATTCGAGGATGCTGTCGACCTTGATTCGGCTGAGCCGGTTGCGCACTTCGGTGATCAGGGAATCCGGGGCGAGCCCTTCGATGTAGGCAATCAGGCAGTCGGTGCGGGTCAGTTCCCCGACGGTGACCGGTTCGAACTTGAGCCGGGAACTGCGGATGCGCCTGCGCAGGAGCGTCGTGTTGATCCGCACCGATTCTGTAAACCCGTCCCGCGGCCCGCGCACGGCCGCTTCCGTCATCGGCTCTTCCACGCTGCGGGTCTGGAATCCCTTGACGTCGGCCAGCAGCCCTTCGGCCATGCCGCCCACCAGCAGGATCGCGCTGGCGGACAAAATGCCTTCGACGACTTTGCCGAACGTGCCGATCGACTTCAGCGTGGTGATGGCCACCGCCCGCTTCCGGATCAGCTCGCCGATTTGTTGGGCGTCCGGCGGCAGCTGTTCGTAAATCAGCGGGTTGAGCAGATTGTCGTCCAGCGCCTTCGCTTCCACCATGCCGTCCAGAAACGCGATCAGCATTTCCGTTCCGCCTTGCAGGATGACCCGCCGCACCACCAGGTCCGAACAGTTGCGGAACGTCTCCCGAATGAACCGTTCATTTTCGTCGAGATTGACGGAAATCGGCCGGTCGCCGCCGGGTTCCTGCAGGGCAACGGACGGTTCCCGTCGTTTGGCTGCCTTTTTCTTGCCGAAAGGAAGGTTGATCGGCATGCGGCTCTCCTCTCTTTGGACTCCGGTTGCGGTGGTTGGTAATAGTTTGTCAAAAGGGAGCGAGGCTATTCAGGGCGGCCGGGCGCAACCAAAAAAGCCGCCTCTGCCGGAGAGGCGGCAGGGCGGCGTGGAAACGGCCGGAAGTGGGGGAACGCGCGTCAGTTCGGCCGCGGATGCATTCCGTTCCTTTTGGAGAGGGTGAGGGCACAGAAAACGGCGACGCCGATCCATCCGCAGATCGAAGCGGTTAACAGCATCACGGGGTAAGACAGCGTGCCGGACAGGGCGGTGCTGGCCAGCGGGCCGATCGTGCCGCGGATGCCGAACAGGAACAGGTGCAGCCCGAACACGGTCGCTTCCCTGCCCGGCGCGAGACGGAACACGTAGGCCAAGATGCCGATGTCCCAGATGGCATCGCCGATGCCCTGGATGCCGCTGCCGATCAGCACGACCGGAAAGCTTTCCGAGAAGCCATACAGCATCGGCACGATGGAATAGGCGAACAGACTGCCAAGCACCACCATGGCCGGATCGTATTTGTCGATCAGGATGCCGATGACGAGATAGGCGACCAGCAGGACGGCGTAATACGTCGTGCGGGCCATGCCGATCTCGGAAAAACTGAGCGCCAGATGATCCTTCTGGATGATCTGGTACAGCGGTTGGGACATGATGTTGCCGAATCCGCTGAACGTCGTGGCGACGAGAAACACGATGATCGCCTTGCTTTGCCGCGCGTAGGCCCACTGTTCCCGGAGCGACATCCGGGGTTTGGCGCGGGAGGAGACGGCGTTGTCTTCGGCTGCGGCAGGAGATGACGCGGGTTCCGGTGATTTCGGGGCTTCGGGAGAACGTTTCAAATCCCTCACGCCGAAAAAAATCATGATCGACAGCACTCCGGCCAGCGAGGCGATGGCGAGCGGCCAGCCGGAGCCGTGTTTGTCGGACCAGACCCCGACCAGCGAAGCCAGCGGAATCATGAGCAATCCCATCATGACGCGGGTGTAGCCCATCAGCCTGCCCCGGTACTCCGCCGGATATATGCGGGTCATCAGGGAGGCGTAAGCCGGCGACTGGATGCCCATCATGAACTGGTAGGCGAGAAACGTCATGACGAACACCCAGGGGGAAATCCACAGGGCGGGCAGCAGAATGAGCGCCCGTCCGAGCAGGTTCGGGAAGATGGTGTACGTTTTCGGATTGCCGGCTTCGATCAATCCGGTCCACAGCGGTGCGAAAAACAGGCCGAAGGCGGACGCCGCGGCCAGGATGCCCACTTGAATGTCGGTGGCGCCGGCGTCGATGGCCATCGGGATGTAGAACTGGTTGATCACGACGTTGAACAGGCTGTAAAGCGTGCCGGCTGCCAGGTCAATCCGGAAGTTTCGCTTTGCCGTTGGCGACAACTGGCTCGTCATGGAAAATCTCGGTATGAACGGCATTTCGCATCAAAACTTCCTTTGTTCCGGTTTGGTGTGATTCGTCATCCTACAGTAGAATCCCACCGAAACGGGATTTTGGCAAGCCTTTTTTGACGAAGATGCATGAAACGCGGCGGACGATTCCAATTGACGGAGGAGGAAAGTTGTGCTACCATTCGAAAATGGTTCAATAAGTGAACTATTCGATCATCGAACCATTTGAAAAGGGGGACCGGCATGAAAGTCGACGACATGCTGGAGTGGGTTCGCAGGTACGAGCAGGCCAATTTTATCGTGGAAAAGAGGAAGCAGGCGATCATCCGCGATTTGCTCGGTGACGACCTGACCCCCGAACAGCTCGTGACGCTGCAGCATATCCGCAAAAACGGTTCCTGCACGTCCACCGTGCTGGCCGAAGCGTTCTGCGTCGGCAAAAGCGCGGTCACCGCGATCATCAACCGTTTGGTGGAAAAACGATACATCGCACGCACGGCGGAGGCATCCGACCGTCGGGTAATCACGTTGACGTTGACGGAAGAAGGCAAACGGGTGCAGGAACGTTTCGAGCGAAAAATTCACGAACGGTTGGCGTCGCTGCTCGAATGCTTTGCTCCGGGGGAAGTGGAATCGTTCCTTTCCACCTATGAAAAATTGGCATCGGCGATCCAGAAGATCGGTCGGAGGGAGAGAGAGAGATGAAATCGTATCTGAAATGGGGCTGGGCGGTCGTCGCGCTTTGGCTTGCGGCGTCGGTCGGCCTGTTTGTCGCGTCTCCGGACATGGAGACGCTGGTGCGGGACAAAGGGCAAATATCGGTGCCGGAAGGGTATTCGTCCAGCGTTGCGGATCAAATGATCGAGGAGATGCATGCGGGGGAAGGAAACGCTGCGTCAACCATCATCGTGTTCCATGACGAAAACGGGCTGGACGATGCCGACCTGGCGGCCATCGGCCGGGCCGTGGACCGGTTGGAAGAGCGGAAAGGCGAGCTCGGCCTGGACAAGGTCACCTCGCATTTTGCCATGCCGGAGTTGGAAAACCGGCTCGTGTCCGAAGACGGCACCACCGTGCTGGTCGCGTTGGAAGTTGACCTGGAAGGAAGGACGGCGGGAGAAGCGAAGGATGCGCTGTACGCCGCCCTGGACGACGTTGCCGCCGACCATTATTTGACGGGCGGCTGGGTCATCAGCGAAGACGTCATCGTCGGCGCACAGGAAGGGCTGAAGCGGACGGAATGGATCACGGTGTTCGTCATCCTGGTCATCCTGGTGATCGTGTTCCGTTCGCCGGTGGCGCCGCTTCTGCCCCTTGCCACCATCGGGGTCAGCTATCTGGCGGCCCAGTCGGTCGTGGCCTGGTTGGTGGATTTGTACAATTTTCCGCTCTCCAATTTCACACAAACGTTCATCGTGGCCATCATGTTCGGGATCGGCACCGACTATTGCATTTTGCTGATCAGCCGCTTCCGGGAAGAGTTGGCGAACGGGCTGGACAAGGCGCAATCCGTCGCCAGGACGTACCGGACGGCGGGCAGGACGGTGCTGTTTTCCGGAATCGCGGTGATGGCGGGCATCTCCATCGTCGGGCTGTCGGAATTTATTCTGTACCGATCCGCGGTGGGGGTGGCCGTCGGCGTCGCCGTGCTGATGATCTCGCTCTATACCGTCGTGCCGGTGTTCATGTACTGGCTCGGAACGGGAATGTTTTGGCCGTCGAAGAAGGCGCTGGAACACAAGGAAAGCAAAATGTGGGGCGCGATGGGGCGGTTTTCGACCCGACGCCCGCTGGCGGCGCTGGCGATCATCGTGGCCGTGGCCGTGCCGCTGTTCCTGTCCTACGACGGCCATCAATCGTACGATTCGTTGGATGAGATCGGCGACAAATACGATTCCGTCAAGGCGTTCAACATTGTGGCCGAACGTTTCGGTCCCGGCGAGGCGTTGCCGGCGACGGTGGTCGCACGGTTTGACGAGCCGATGGATGACGCCGACGGGCTCGCTGTCATCGAACGGGTGAGCCGGAGGTTGTCCGAAATGGAAACCGTGGCATCGGTTCGCTCGGCCACCCGGCCGACCGGTGAACCGATCGGGCAGTTCCAGGTGGCGAGCCAGGCGGAAACGTTGAACGACGGGCTTGGCGAAGGCGAAGACGGCATTTTGCAGCTGCGCGACGGTTTGGACGAGGCGCGGGAAGGCATCGCTTCCGCGGCGCCGCAGCTGCAGGATGCGGTGGATGCGGCCGCCCGGTTGGCCGAAGGGACGGCGCAGTTGAAATCCGGGGTGGCGGAACTGTCCGCCGGCATTACCCGTCTGGAAGAAGGTTTGCGCCAGGGCTCGCTCGGTGCCAACGCTCTGCTGGACGGGCTTGCGCGGATGACGGAAAGCGCGGACGAGCTGCAGGCGGCCCACGGCCAACTGTTGTCCGGTTACCGGGAGGCGGGCGCGGGCATCGAATTGCTCGCGGAAAAATATCGTGAACTGGAATCCGGCCTGTCCGTCCTGGAACAGGGGCTGGGCGGCATTGACGCCAGCCTGAGGCAGGTGGCGGCAAACCATCCGGAACTCGGCACCGACGTTGATTTCCTGACCGCGCAGCAAACCGTGGCACAGCTGGCGGAAGGCGCCGCGGAGATGAAGTCGGGCATCGGGACGCTCAACGAACAGTTGGCGCTGGCGGCCGGGGGCATTGCGCAGGCGAACGAAGGGTACGCCCAGGCGCTCGACGGGCAGTCGCGGTTTGCTTCCGCTCTCGGTGAAATCCGGCAGGGGCTGGCCGAACTCGCGGCGGGCATCGAACAGGCGGCGGACGGCCAGTCGGCGCTGGCCGGCGGCGTGCCGCAACTGGCCGACGGCCTGGATCAGGTGGCGGCCGGGCAAAGCCTGCTGGCGGAAGGCATGGGCGATTTCCGCGTCAAGATCGCCGAGCTGGAAGAAGGGCTCGCGCTCGGCACGGAGGGGCTGACCCGGGTCGCCGAAGGCATCGGAAGCGCCCGGGAATATCTCGCCGGGCTGCAAAACGGCAGCGAAGCCGGCTGGTACGCGCCGGATGAGGCGCTTGAAAACGAAGACTTCAAACAGGCGCTGGACATGTACATGTCGGCGGACCGGAAGTCGGTCACGTGGGAAGTGTCGCTGGCCGACCATCCGTATGCGAAGGAAGCCTTGGACAGCATTGACGGCATCCGGGCGATGGCATCCCGCACGCTGGAAGAAGCGGGTTTTGCCGATGCGCTTGTGGCCGTCGGCGGCGTCAGCAGCATGCACCACGACCTGGACACCATTTCCGTCCGCGACTACGACCGAACGGTCATTTTGATGCTGGCCGGCATTGCGATCGTGCTGGTCGTGTTGCTTCGGTCGCTTGTTATGCCGCTGTATCTGGTCCCGTCGCTATTGTTGACGTACTTCATTTCCCGGGCGGTCACCGAAGTGATTTTCGTCGATTTGCTCGGTTACGACGGCGTCAGCTGGGCGGTTCCGTTCTTCGGGTTCGCGATGCTGCTGGCGCTCGGCGTCGACTACAGCATCTTCCTGATGGACCGGTTCAATGAATACAAGGAGCTGCCGGTCACGGAGGCGATTTTGCTGTCGATGAAAAAAATGGGCAACGTCATTCTTTCGGCCGCGGTCATCCTGAGCGGGACGTTCGCCGCCATGCTGCCTTCGGGCGTGCTGTCCCTGCTCCAGGTGGCCACGCTCGTGATGACCGGGCTGTTCCTCTATTCGTTCGTGATCATGCCGTTGTTCGTTCCGGTGATGGCGAGCCTGTGCGGGCCGTGGAACGGGTGGCCGTTCCGCCGCGGCACGCGCAAGGCGGAAGGCGTTGCGGACACGAACGTGCCGGCGGATCGCGACGGCGGGGTAACGGCATAACGGCTGTTGGATCGTGATCATGCCGTTGTTCGTCCCGGTGATGGCGCGTCTGTGCGGGCTGTGGAACCGGCGGCCGTTCCGCCTCGGCACGCGCAAGGCGGAAGGCGTTGCGGACACGGACTTGTCGGTAGGTCTCGTCAGCGGGGTAACGGCATAACGGCTGTTGGATCGTGATCATGCCGTTGTTCGTCCCGGTGATGGCGCGTCTGTGCGGGCTGTGGAACCGGCGGCCGTTCCGCCTCGGCACGCGCAAGGCGGAAGGCGTTGCGGACACGGACTTGCCCGCGGGCTGCGACAGCGGCTTTACGGAATAACGGTTTTGGGAGGGGATGCGGCACGAAGACGCTGCGTCCCCGTTTGTTTTGTCCGGAATATCGACCGCTCATGGATGCCGCCAGTGCCCGGCCCCGACTGAAACCCGAAAAAATCGGGTTTCAGGTGTGCCGCCGTAGCCCGAGCCTCGCTGAAACCCGAAAAAATCGGGTTTCAGGTGTGCCGCCGTAGCCCGAGCTTCGCTGAAACCCGAAAAAATCGGGTTTCAGGTGTGCTGCCGTAGCCCGAAGCCCGCTGAAACCCGAAAAAATCGGGTTTTAGGGTGCCGCCGTAGCCCGAGTTTCGCTGAAACCCGAAAAAATCGGGTTTCAGGTGTGCTACCGCAGCCCGAGCTTCGCTGAAACCCGAAAAAATCGGGTTTCAGGGTGCCGCCGTAGCCCGAGCCTCGCTGAAACCCGAAAAAATCGGGTTTCAGGTGCTCCGCAGGCATCCGAACCTGTCCGAAACCCGCAATCATCGGCAACCGTGCAAGCCGCCCATTACTTGGGTTAGAATGGGAAGGGAACGAATCATGTCCATTCCGGAAGGAGAGACGCGTCCATGACGACGGTTTACCAAGCCGATGAACGGCGCTACGACACAATGGTCTACAACCGGGTCGGCCGGTCGGGATTGAAGCTGCCCGCGGTTTCGCTGGGGCTGTGGCACAATTTCGGCGGCGTCGACACCTTGTCCAATGCGAGGGATATGCTGCTTACGGCGTTTGATCTGGGCATCACCCATTTTGATTTGGCCAACAATTACGGCCCGCCGCCGGGATCCGCCGAGGAAACGTTCGGCAAAGTGCTTCGGACGGATCTGAAGCCTTACCGGGACGAACTCGTCATCTCAACCAAAGCCGGCTACTATATGTGGCCGGGGCCGTACGGGGAATGGGGCTCGCGCAAGTATTTGATTTCCAGCCTGGACCAGAGCCTGAAGCGGATGGGACTTGATTATGTTGATATTTTCTATCATCATCGTCCCGATCCGGACACGCCGCTGGAGGAATCGATGATGACGCTCGACCAGATCGTCCGGTCCGGCAAAGCGCTGTACGTCGGCATCTCCAATTACGGCGCGGAGGAAACCCGGCGGGCGGCGGACATTCTCAAATCCCTCGGTACGCCGCTGCTCATCCACCAGCCGTCGTATTCGATGTTCAACCGCTGGGTGGAAGACGGCCTGCTTGACGTGCTGGACGAAGCCGGTGCCGGGGCGATCGCCTACAGCCCGCTGGCGCAGGGGCTTTTGACCGACCGTTACTTGCAGGGCATCCCGGAAGATTCCCGCGCGGCCAAACCGACGTCTCCGTTCCTGAAGCGGGACGACATCACGGAGGACAAGCTGGCGAAAGTGCGCAAACTGAAGGAAGTGGCGCGGGAACGCGGGCAGACGCTGGCCCAACTCGCTCTCACCTGGGTGTTGCGCCGCAAAACGGTGGCTTCCGTGCTGATCGGCGCCAGCAAGGCCGGGCAAATCCGGGACAACGCCGGCATCGTCACCAACCTGACGCTGAGCGATGACGAAGTGAGCCGCATCGAAGCCATCCTGCGAGGGTGACGGACGGCCGGACGATTCGGCCGCGGTTTCGGCTCAGGAAGCGGGTCCGCCTCGTCCGCTGCCTGCGGGTGAACGGGAAAGCCGGCCCAACATGCCAAAGCCGGACCGCCTGGTTCGGACGTTGCGGTGCTGCCGCGTTCACGGCGATCGCGGGCGGAACGGCTTTTTTTGACATGCAGCACCAAAAAAATGACGATGGAATCAAAAAACGGCAGTTAACTTGCAAAAGTAGCAGACGAACGGACAGATTTCTGCTATAATGACGGAACGTTTCACTGCAAAAAAATTCAAACCGCCGGTTTTCGGGCGTGAGGATCCGGAATCGGCAACCAAAGAAAAGGGGAAGTTCATTCATGAAAAAGACAACGTTCACGATTTTGGCCGTGCTGCTCGGCCTTTCGCTGGTGCTGGCCGGATGCGGCGGCAAGGAAGAAAAGGTGCTCATCCTGGGCACGTCGCCGGACTATCCGCCGTACGAAAACGTGGACACGACCTCGGGCGAAATCGTCGGCTTCGACATCGACATCGCCAAATTCATCGCGGAGGAACTCGGCTATGAACTGAAAATCGAGGGCATGGACTTCAATGGCCTGGTGGCCGCGCTGCAGGCCGGCCGCGTTGACTTCGTCATGGCGGCCATGTCCGTGGATCCGAGCCGCGACGTTGATTTCTCTGACATCTATTTCGTCGCCCGCAACACGATCGTTTCCAGGGACGGATACTCGACGCTGGAGGAACTCGAAGGCAAAAGGATCGGCGTACAGCTCGGCTCGACCCAGGAAGACGTGGCCGAAGGCATTCCAAACCCCGGCGAAATCGTGCCGCTCAACCGCATTCCGGAAATCATCCAGGAAATCAAGGCGGGCCGTCTGGACGCGGCCATCGTCGAAGACGCCGTGGCAGCCGGGTACGTGGCCAACAACCCGGATTTGACCTTCAACGTGATCGACACCGGCGAGGAAGAAGGGTACGCGGTGGCGCTGCCGCGCGGTTCCGAGCTGCTGGACGACATCAACGCGGCGCTGAAGAAGCTGG
>Ga0310829_1000973_pt1 | contig 18289 bp, 23 predicted proteins | sample WT_ome_4_FD_202244 | JGI IMG/M metagenome (GOLD analysis project Ga0310829, IMG submission 202244) | Sorghum-adapted microbial communities enriched on wild type (WT) sorghum from Joint BioEnergy Institute, Emeryville, California, United... ... | reverse complement strand
AAATCACAAACCCCCATCATCTCATATGGTGGGGGTTATTTTATATTGGTAAGTATTTTCGGCATACATAAGGGCTAACTTGGCTCTGCGTTGGTAAAGGCATGTACGGGTACGAAGTTAAAGATATGTGCAACTTGTACCCTCTCTTTAAGAACTTGGCTATACTAAAATGAAGAGAAAAATCGTCTTTTAGGGGATGAGTAAATCATATATGTTGTTTTACCATTTTTATAAAAGCTTTCCCTTTGTTGTAAACAAATCTTTCCCATTTCACCAACATTCCGTTTCCATTTTTGTCCATTACTAATTTCGCAACATGATTTTTATGAAATTCCGCTACACGTTTATGATGTTCTCTTTGAAATGGATGTAAGCGTGGTGAATGATTTGCTCGATCATGTCGGTTGAAATCATCTAAAAGGTCAATTGTCATTGCGATCTTTTGTTCAATGGCTTGATACCAACGGTAAATGTGTTTTAACATGTTTATCTTTCCCTTTATTAAATGACAATAACGATTCTTTTGCCTTGAAAATCTTCACGTTTCCAAGCGGCTTCAATGTTTTGGAGAGGAACCTCTTCGATGTCCATATGGAGCTTTCCGTTCTGGATCCAATTCCACACTTGGGTCGTTCCTTCTTGCAAGGTTTGGGGTGTTAGGCCGACGCTTGCTCCATATATTTCAAGACCGGTGGTTCGCAAGGCTTCGGCAGGAAGAGAAATTGTTGATCCCGCTTTTTCACCAATTTGGACAAGTCGTACTCTGCGTTTGGCAAAGCTCAACTCTTTTGGAACGAACGCATGAACCAAAAGTTCGGTGACATGCCCCCACAAGAAATCTAGGATAATATCAATCCCATTTTCTACTTCCTTCCTAAATTCCTCAACAAGACATTCATCTGGCTGCTTAAGATTAATAATTGTATCTACTCCATACGATTTGATTTGCTTAATAGATTCTTCATTGCGACCAGTTGCAATAATTTTACCTGCACCGAGATGTTTTGCGACTTGGACCGCAAGTTTTCCAGCAACACCCGTCGCACCGTTAATCAGCACAGTTTCTCCTTGTTGAAGCTTCACACCCCATTTCAGAGGGAATAGGGAAGTTAATGTAGGGCCTGGCATGGCAGCAGCTGTCACAGCATTTACTCCTTCAGGAATAGGGACAGTATTCCCTTTAGGCACGGCAACTTTTTCCGCCATTGCCCCGTATGGCGCCCTCATTCCCCCAAACCCAACTAACCTACCGTCGGGAAGTGTTCCAACACCGTCAAATCCTACAACAGCGGGAAAGGTAGATAAGAATTGTCGACTCGCAAAGTGGGCTCCTATAGCGATCATTTTATCCACATTTTCCAATGCGACAGCTTTAACATTGATTAAAACATCATTTTCGTTTGGAATCGGATCCGGGAAATCTTCATATCGAGGCATTTCCCCAAAATCATGTAAAACCGCTGCTTTCATGCTCTTGGCCTCCTTATGATTTTTAAATATCAACCCTAACACATATAGAGGTATATCCAAATTATAATCTATATATGTTAGAGAGTCAATCTTGTGTTAAAATATTAGGTAAAAGATGTTAAGGGGACATAACAATGGCACTTAATAAGGAGATTGTCATAAAAGAAGCATTAAAGTTACTAAATGAGGTTGGTATTGAAGGTGTCAGTTTGAGGGCGCTGGCAAAAAGATTAGGTGTTAAAGCTCCAACCCTATATTGGCATGTCAAAAGTAAGGCTGCCTTGAAAAATGAGATGACCGAGCACATCCTGCAACCGGTCGTGGATAGTCTACCTAACCGAAATGTTGATCAGTCCTGGCAGGAGTGGTTGATTCATGTATTAAATCAATTAAGAAAAGCGTTGCTCTCTTACACCGACGGAGCTAGAGTTGTTGCGGGTGCGCATTTTTCTCTTAATATGTCATATGTGATGGAAAAAGCCGTAAGAACGCTCCTTACAGCAGGGGTTAGTTTACGGGAGTCGCGATTGATTGTATTGACCAGTGTTCACTACACTTTGGGGCATGTCATTGAGGAACAAACACCCCCAGATACAAAAATGAATGAGAACTTTGACATGGAGCGATTTGCCAAAGACCATCCGACCATTGTAGCCGCTATTGAAGAGTATTTCAATTCCGGTCGTACTGCGGATGATATTTTTAATGACGGATTAAGATTAATCATTAAGGAAAAAAATTAAAGACCCATGTGGGAGCCATATGTTGCATTGAGTCCTAGGTCCGCTATCTGGAATTATATCCATTCTGGCATAAAAGGGAGAAGAAAATGGGTATCAACCTCTTATTACGGTTTGTTTTGGAAATAGGCGCCTTAATATCATTAGGGTACTGGGGATTTCATTTGGATCTTGCCTTAGGTTTGAAAATAGTTGTGGGGATCGGTGCACCGCTATTGGCTGCGGTTATCTGGGCAACATTTGGATCGCCAGCTGCACCGTTTCCTGTTAAAGGATGGAGAAAACTATTCCTTGAAGTCATGATATTCGGCGGCAGTGCCTTAGCCTTATTTGCGGCTGGGCAACGGGTACTAGCCATTCTCTTTGTTTTACTAACCGTCCTCAACCGCGTTCTCATGCAAATTTGGCATCAGATCTAATATGATGATCCTATGAAGAAAATGGCTTCACTTTGGAGGGATGGACGCTGGAAACCAAGGCGATTGTCACAAAGAAAATCTTAACGGAAGCTAGCGGCTACTTAGATGTCGGTTTTACCCATTCTTTAAATCCTTATAGCGGCTGTCGGTTTTCTTGCCTGTATTGTTATGTCCGGGAATTGCCCATCCAAAGATTTAAGGATCGGCCGTGGGGCGAATGGGTGGAGATGAAAAGCAATGCGGCGGAAAGCTACAGAAAGGAAATAAAGAAACTGCGGCAAAAAGGAAAACCCGTTCATATTTACATGTCCTCAGCCACTGACCCCTATCAACCCATTGAACGCGAAGCCCGGATTACCCGGGAAATTTTAGAAGCCATGTTAGAGGAACCACCTGACTCCATACAGATTCAAACGCGCGGGCCGCTCATTACGAGAGACATTGGTTTGTTCGTCCAATTAAAAGAGAAATGTGACGTCCTCGTCTCCATGACGGTGGAAACAGATCGGGAAGATATCAAAAGGATTTTCGCGCCATTGGCACCGGGAGTCAAACTACGGATTAAGGCTTTAAAAGCGGTTCACGATGCGGGAATACGAACGCAAGCGGCGGTATCGCCCGTCTTGCCGTTCACACCCGAATTTCCGGAAAAATTAGAGCCTGTTGCTGATCGGGTATGGATTGATACATTAACCATCGGCGACGGGGCGATGGGCCGCCGCTCCAAGAGACTCGGGATGCCGAAACTCTTTGAAGCGCATGAGCTCTCCGATTGGTACCTCGATGACCTCCATGCGAGAGTCGAGCGGTATTTTCATAAAACCTTTCCCCGCGACCGGGTTTTTGTTTCGAAAACCGGAGCTTTTCCGGTTAAGTAAAGGTACGTTTTGATGTTTGAATTGAAAAACGTGACGCACAAGGAAATGCGTCACGTTTTACACTTTATCGACTTTTTATTGGTTGTGCCAAAGTAACGAAATGCCTAGGAGAAAATATATTTGCCATCAAAAAGGATGGCGATACGTTAGGCCGTTTTCCGCCCTCTCATTAGACTGATGAAAAGGGCAATGACACTTAGGACAACCGCGATGATGGAAAGATACAACGGCCATTGGCTGGTTTGATCGGATGTTGCGCTTGCTGTTTGCTGATCCGTTGCTGTCACAATTTTGGTTACCGAAGCGGGGTGTTCGGAATCCTCAGGGCCAATCCATTTGACGACACTGCCATCACTGTAAGTTTGATAAGCCTTCCATTGCAAGGATTTAGCATCTTTCGCCACTTTAGCCATAATCGGAAATTCAATAAATTGACCGGCTAAAAGCCCTTTATCTTCCGCTGTCCAAATTAAAGATGTCATTTTTCCATTCTGATCTTTTTGGGCATTAAACGTCCAGCCGTTTACCGGTTCGATGGACATCACTTCTGCTCCGTCAGGAACTCGGACTTCGACTTTTGTTGTTGCGATGTCTTTTTCATTAGGTACTTTAATGACGAATTTTTGCCAAGAGTCGGCTGGAACCTGATTCGGGTCAACCGTCACATGGGCGCTGGCTACCCCTACCCATAAAAACATAAAGGCTAAAACGGCAGGGAAAATGGTGAACAGTTTCTTCATCAATAAACCTCTCCTTGGAGTGATTGATTTACCTCGCGTTTTCAACTAATGATAATATGTGTTATATTCAAACATTTTATAACACCATCTAACAATATTTTAGTATAAAATCATTCCGGAAAGATTGTTAAGATGTAACAAATTGGTGAAAAGTCTGTGAAGTACAAGTGAAAACGTTTGTAGCGACGATGAGGTGTTAAAAAGTTCATAGATTTGTCGATGGAGCGCTGTCAAATCCCTCCACTTTTTTTGTTAAACTATGTTTATAAATGTTAAAAATCATCAAAACTTGTTGGTGAGAATGAGATGAAGGAGTCGCCGACATGTTGCGGATTGAACGCCAAGAAAAAATTAAAGAATGGATCGCTCAAAAGAAGAACATGACTATCAAAGAATTAAGCAAGCATTTAGGTGTCTCGGAAATGACGGTCCACCGCGACTTAAAGCCTTTAATCGAAGAAGGGACGATTATTAAAACTTTTGGGGGTATTACCTATAGAGGTGATGCTGCTCTAGATGCTCCTTCGCCGAAAGAAGAATGCGTGTATTGTCGTAAAAAAGTCAATGAATCTTTCGCGTTTCGGCTAATCCTTTCGGAGAATCGCATTGAAGCCGCTTGCTGCGCGCACTGTGGGTTACTACGCTACCAGCAATTAGGCAGAGACGTCTTGCAGGCCATTTGTTATGACTTTTTGCGTAAAACCACGATTAGTGTTCCTCTGACGTGGTTTGTCATGGACGCGTCTTTAGATTTGGGCTGCTGCCAGCCGCAAGTTCTCACCTTTGAATATAAGAAACATGCCGAGCAATTTGTGAAAGGCTTTGGCGGTAAGGTCTTTTCCTTTGAAGAAATCCTTATAGAATTGCCGAAAAAGATGCATTTGAAAAAGGCGCATCACTGCCAGGAGTGAAACAGAGAACGATAGGCTGAAAGTGGTATCCCCAACAAATAAATGAAATGAAGTTCATGGTCTATCGCCCAGCCATGACGCTCTTAAAAACTCGCTCAACTACAAGGTGACAGCCGCTTAACGGAAAAGGAAATCACTTAGTAGTGAAAGTGTTTTTCGTAAAGAGCGAGGATGGTCTTGTCAAAAATGATCTTAAGCACTTTGCTTTTATTTTTTAGGAGGGAGGGGGTTTCAATGAAGAAATTCATTGCTTTTTTGATTTTGGGGGTACTACTATTTCTCCCACAAGTCACCGAAGCCCATGCGACGTTAATTCAATCCACACCTAGCCCGAACAGCCAATTAAAAGAGGCACCGAACAAGGTCGTTTTATCGTTTAATGAACGTCTACAAAGAGATTTATACTATATTAAGGTTTATGATAGCGAAGGACATCTCGTGTCCGAATCAACGACGAAGATGTCGCCGGACCACACCCAGTTATCCGTCGGGTTGAAAAAGCTTAAGAATGGGACATATACCGTCAGCTATCATGTGATTTCCGCTGATGGGCACCCAGTAGAATCTTCCTATTTGTTTCAGGTGGGTAACGGGTCAGACCTGCTAAATCGCCCGGCGCCTGAACCAGCCAATAATGGTGGTCAAAGCGGTATCGCTTTTTCCTTTTATGGCATCTATGAATTGTTCTTTTTGGCTTTTGCAGGATGGATTTTCATCGGTGTCCTTCGACGCGAGTGGATACATCAGCAAAAAGCTGGTTGGTACCAAGCATTAAAGCTTTTCTTTCTGATTAGCGCAGTGCTTCTCAGCCTTAGCGACAGCTATGGTGCCCTTTCAGGATTATCCGGGAGTCAATGGGGGACTTATTTCTTTCACACGGAACTCGGCTTGATCAGTTTAATCAGAGTTTTATTGGCTATCATTGGTGTTTTGATTTTGCAGCGGTTTCGGTGGTTGGACGGCCTATGGGTTGTTGGCATGATCGCACTCGAAGCAGCGGTTGGTCATGCCGCGGTTTTTCATCCAGTCCCACTTACGCTTGTGTCTGATGGCGTGCATTTATTTGCGGCTGCTTTTTGGGTCGGCGGTTTAGTGTTTCTCTTATTCCATTATAAAAGCCACCTAAAACGTTTTTTGCCGTTTTTCTCAAATGGCGCTTTCATCAGCCTTTTGATTTTAGTTGTTACTGGATTTGTCTTAACGCTTCTCTTTTCACCCGATATATCAGATGTGTTTAAAAGCGATTGGGGGCAGTTACTGGTTGTTAAGGTTTTTGTCGTGCTGCTTGTTTTCTTAACAGCCGCGATTATAAGGGAACGCCTGAAAAGCCGCAACCCACATGCCTTTAAGCGTTGGATCAAAGTGGATGCCGCACTTATGTTTATTCTCATGATTATTGTTGGAGCATTGACGCATTTAACGCCATTTCCTCCTAATGAACCGGTCTATTGGAAAACCGATCGTGAAGGATGTACCATCGCCACATCCATTTACCCGACAAATCCCGGCACCGAGCAAACGATACAGTTGGCTGTGCAGTGTAAAGATCGAAAAATGACCACTGCCGAGATGACTTTGCAGGAATTAAATAAAGAAGAATTGGCACCATTCCACATTTCTTTAAAGCGGGATGCGGCTCGGTCGGATGATGACCACGTCAGCTATTTCACAGCGAAGGGTTCGTATTTGACTATCCCGGGGAAATGGCAGCTGAAGTTGACGATTTATGATCGTCAGGATAATTACATTGAAGTTGGGCATTCTTTTGAAATTTATCGGGTCAAACCTTGAAAATGTTTGATGTGAGCAAGCCATTAAGGCGCGATGTCCAGCATGGACTAGCATCACAAGGCGGTAGAACTTCGCACGCAAAAATGCCCATGGTGATCTAGACTCGCGCAAAGTGCGGCATTTATGCTCATTTTTCGGGATGGAAAGCCAAGAAGGTGAGTAGGGGCTCCATAATTTGGAAAAATCAAGGTTAAATATGTAAAAAACTGGAGCATATGAGCGATTTTGAAGCCGATCGTCATCGAAAATGCACAAAAACAGGATTTATGCTCATTTTTCAGCAAAAAGAGCCACGAAAATCAGTAGACGCTCCAGAATTTGGAATAACATGGGCTAAAAACGACAAAAACTAGAACTGAGATGCAATGATCAGGCAGAACGAACTAAGAAAACGCACTAAAACGGGGGTTAACCCCGTTTTTTTATTTACTTCGCCTGGCACCGGCTTCCCGGGCCGTCATGGAACCTACACCCGCTTTGATATCGGTTTGGATCTGTTTTTTTACCTTTTGTGCATTGGTCCCAGAATGGCCTGGTTTCAACATTGACTGTATGTTATTGTTTGGCATGCTTTTCCCTCCTCTGTTGCTTTATATTGTGTGCCTCTGACATCCTGATAATGTCTGAAGGTTGATGCTATTTTCTGCACAGAATTTGACGCGGATAAGACATGATGTCGTCGGCTAAAAAAATTACCCGAAAAACAATTGACAATGTGTAAAGGCGTTTATAAAATGAGGGCATCAATGGAATATTATTTGTGCCTAATCCCTTTTAGGGAGTGGGGGACCCGTTTTTTTGGGGTGAATCCTTTCTAGGTAGGGCGGCCCGGCCCGAACCCGTCAGCTAACCTCATCGGCATAGGGAGAGTGATGATTGCACGGGAACTATTAAAGCATCGCTTTGATAGTTTTTTCTTTTTTTTACTGTTGAAATTTAACAAGTGCCACCCATTTTTTAATTAGAATTTCCGATCGCATATAGGTGACTAAGGGTCTGTGGTTATCAACAGGCTAATACTGGTAAGGATGTAGAACTTTTATTATGCCAGTATAAGGGCAACTAAGGGTCTGTCTCAAAAGTCCGGGGTCAGACTTCCGAAATAACGGGGGAGTCTAGCCCCTATGAGTCAGGCGCAAGTTTTCAATATCATCTGTGTGATATGAAGGTGCAAAAGATATGGTTAGTAAAATTAAACGTTGGATAATCGGCAAACCGCTTAAAACGCATGAAATTCAAGATCAAAAACTAAATAAATTAAAGGCGTTGGCTTTATTGTCATCCGACGCTTTATCTTCTGTCGCCTACGGTCCTGAACAAATTGTTACAGTTCTTGCTGTTGTGGGGATGGCGGCTTTGTGGTATTCGCTACCCATTGCGGTTGGCGTGTTGGTTTTATTGCTCGCTTTGATTCTCTCTTATCGCCAAATTATTTATGCATACCCGCAAGGCGGTGGAGCATATGTCGTCGCCAAAGAAAATCTGGGGATGAATTTTGGCCTGATTGCTGGGGGATCCTTACTCATTGACTATGTCTTAACGGTAGCGGTCAGCGTCTCAGCTGGAACCGATGCGATGACTTCGGCTTTTCCGGCACTTCATCCCCATAGTGTTTTGATCGCCGTTGTTATCGTCATTATCATAACTATTTTAAACTTGCGGGGCTTATCCGAATCGGCCACAATACTGGCTTATCCGGTTTATTTATTTGTTTTAGCATTGGTCGTCCTGACTATTGCAGGGTTTTACAAAGTGTTAACCGGCCACGCCCCAGCTTCGTCCCACGCACCGGTTGGTTCACCGGTGGCCGGCATCGGTTTATTTCTCATATTAAAAGCCTTTTCATCGGGATGTTCGGCATTGACCGGTGTTGAAGCGATATCGAATGCGATCCCAAGCTTTAAGGCACCGTCTGAGAAAAACGCGGCTTTGACGCTTTCGATGATGGGAGTTATTTTGGGTGCGTTGTTTTCGGGCATCGTTTTTTTGACATATTGGTACGGCATAGGTCCGTCCGTACATCAAACCGTCTTATCACAGCTCAGCACCGAAGTGTTCGGTCGAAACGGTGTGTATTACTTTATTCAGGCGACAACGGCATTAATTTTGGTTCTTGCCGCCAATACCGGTTTTTCTGCCTTTCCATTATTGGCTGTGAATCTTGCTCAAGACAAATTTATGCCTCGTCCTTTTAAATCGAGGGGCGACCGGTTAGGTTATTCCAATGGCATCATGACATTAGGGGTGGCCTCCATTCTATTGATCATAATTTTTGAAGGCAATGTCAGCAATTTAATTCCGCTTTATGCCGTCGGGGTTTTCCTGCCTTTTTCATTATCTCAAACTGGTATGATCCTGAAATGGATCCGGACGAAACCGAAAGGATGGGGGATGAAGCTGGCGGCTAACTTAATCGGTGCCTTGATCTGTTATTTGATTTTAATCATTTTCTTTATCACAAAGTTTACGCATGTTTGGATGGCACTGATTTTTATTCCGCTCGTTGTCTTCGTCTTTCATAAAATTCACCAGCATTATTTGGATGTCGGAGACCAGTTGCGCATCGACATTTCCGAGAAATTAAAAGACGTTAAGCTCTCAGAAAACGTGATTATCGTTCCTGTATCTGGCATTACGACCGTCGTCAAACAATCGCTATTGTACGCGAAGTCGATTACGGATCATGTCATTGCCGTATATATTGGTTTCAGTCCGGAAGCGATCGAAAAAATGGAAAAGCAATGGGAAGAGTGGGATACGGGGGTGCGGCTTGTTACCATTCATTCGCTTTACCGGAGCATTCTCACTCCGCTCAGCCGATTTATTGATGCCGTCAAATATAAAACAGATGAGGCAGGTGCGAGGATTACGGTTGTCATGCCGCAATTTTATACGAAAAAGTGGTGGCATGCGCTGCTTCATAACCAATCTGGAACTTTAATCCGCGCTTATCTGGTGAGAACGAAGGATATCGCCATCACGACGATTCCGTACCACTTTAAAAAGTAAATCCTTCCGAACATCGGAGGGTAGTCCTTTCCGAACACCTTGGGTCTCATATATCTAAATGTTGAATTCTTATAAAAACAATGGGGAGTCCATCGGCTTAGCTCGATGACTCCCCCTTTTTCATTTTTTTATAGATAAAATCGATTCGGTTCATCGTCCGGTAACCGAGAATACCAAGTACAATGGAGTAAACAGTCGTTAAAATCAGGGCGAAGATGCCGATCCCAAAAAGCGTGGTGAGTTTATCCCTTCTGCCCATCTTTGCAATCCCCCTTGTAAGAATGATAAATGGCTTTGTCATAGTTTATCTCTAATCCTCGCATCCATTCAAAACGATGTGTCTGGATTTTGGCATTCACGTGGATTTTCGGATATGACGTTGATGATAGCGTTCTAAACGGTTACGGCGGAACGTTTAACATTAATGGTTGATGGAGAAGTACGTTACCGTAAGTGGTCACGGACATATTTTACAAATACATGAATACTCATTTAAAAAGCGGAAGGGGAGAGACGGAAAATGTCACAGGCACCGATGCCAGCACAATTCTATATTAATATTTGCATGATTAAAGTGAATTCCTTTGAAAATGCCTCGGCCATAAATGTTGGAAACAATTTATTGGCGGAATGGCATAATTCCGATAAGAAAAATATGGGGTTAGGACAGAACATGGGTGATGGGAGCAGCTTTTTAGGCACACGAAGCATGGTCGATGATCGGGACCAAATCGATTCGGCCTCTTCATTTGAATCCGAATGGTTGCCGATGCCCGGCATCCAAGATAAGGAGCGGTGATACATGTTCTTTAAACCGACAAACGTCGAGATTGCTGAAATAAAAATTAATAATGCCGACCATTCGGGACGTGTTTCTTTAGGCTCTACCATTCAAATCGGTCGACATGTTTGTGCCAAAAAGTCACAAGGATTCGGACAACAAATGTCTGACTTAACGCTTAGGGCTTTTAATTGGCATGCTGTTCGGGATGATGATGTTTTAGAGCAACAAACGATCAAAATAAGAAAATAACGTTTACGCTTCGAACATCGGTCTCAGGTTGGGAGGGCGGAAGATGTCGTTTGGTCAGGTAACCATTAATCTTTTGACATTCAAAATAAATGTCGTGGATCATTCGGCGGTTGTAAATCTTGGACCTAGCCAACATATCGATATTTTCGTTTCTTACAAAAGAAGCCAGGGCATTGGCGAGCAAAACGGTGATTTTTCACCGATGGTTTTAACACAATCCTATGTCACGGACCAGGATTATCTTGACAGCCCGACAAGTAAAGTAAGTGTTCTTTGAAAGGCTCCTCCATATTTTTAAACGAAAACATCGAAGTGGTAGTCTTCTGTAGAATGGCGATAAATTTCAAAGGAGATGTTGGAATGGTCTTTTTTACCCCTTTGGCCATCAATCTTTTCGCTTTTAAAGTGAACACGGTTGATAACGGATCGGTCATCAATGCCGGATCTTTGCAGTTCGTTGATGAGCTGCTTTCTTATAAGCGTAACCAGGCGGTAGGAGAGCAAAACGGAGATCTTTCGCCAATCAACATCCCCATTAATAATCTTGTGGATGCGGATATTTTAGATAGCCCGACGAACAAAAACAGTGTCGTATAAAGGCTTAGGCGTTGAAAGTTGCAAACTCACTCAAAGTCAGAAACCGTTCAACGAAAGCATTGCAACGAATGAGTTTCCAGAGATTTCAATTCGGATAATGAAACTTTATTGACCTCCAAACGTAAAAATAATAAAAGGTTTTCCAGGAACCGAAAAGATTGCTTGAGGGTTTGGAGGGCGTTTTGAATGAAAAAAATCATGGTTTTCCTGTTGGCAATAATGATCGGCTTGGCTTATATGCCTCATGTATCTGAAGCAAGAGGATTCGGGACAAGTCGCGGTTTTTCCACCCATACCAGTACCTTCCATACGCGATATCATTCACCTGTCGTCAAAATGCCAAGATCCACGTATAACCGCGGGTCCTCGTTATTGTCCCATGCGGCTTCATTTGGCCTCGGCATGATGATTGGGCATATGTTCCATCCGTTTGGCGGTTATTACGGCGGCCATATGTATGGCTTTTCCCTTTTTGGCCTGCTCGTCGATTTTGTCATCTTTCTTCTTATCATCATGTTGATCAAAAGGATTTTTTCGAGACGACGATATTGAATGGTCATAAATATTTCCCGCCAATGTTAGCCCAACGATGCAGAAAAGAGCACTGCTAAAATAAATGCTCGAACAGGCTTTACCGGATGGTCAATGAAAACACGAACGGGACGGATTTCGATATTTAATAGATGGGCGAATAACCATACCACGAAAAAACGGGACACATATACTATGGTGTATTCCGTAAAGGAGGGGTATGGGAATGGATCAAGAATTAGAGAGACAATTTTACGGAGGCATGATGCCAGGAATGGGAGCCGGTTTTGGTTATCCAGGATATGGCTATGGTGGTTACCATGGCTTCGGTGGTTATCCTGGATACGGCTTCCATCACCATGGTTTCGGCGGCTATCCCGGATACGGCTTCCATCACCATGGTTTCGGCGGATATCCTGGATATGGCTTCCATCACCATGGGTACGGGGGTTACCCCGGCTACGGATTTGGTTATCCGGGATATAGACTTTGGGAGTAAAATGACAATTTTAACAAAAGCGACGGTTTTAAGCCGCCGCTTTTTGCATTTTAAAAAAGTAAACGCTTTCAAAATAGTATTTATTAACTAATTTATTTTTACATCTTGAAACTTTCATAAATTGGATTTATTATATTTTAAAATCTTAAAATATAAAAACAGGGAGTCTTGACATTGAAGGATTTAACTATTGAATTTACCGGTTGTACATCATTGAAAGACAAACCATCCGCGGATTCTTTGGAATTCGGCAAAGTCTTTACGGATTACATGTTTACGATGGACTACACGAACGAGAAGGGCTGGCATGATGCACGGATCATTCCTTATCAGCCGATTCAATTGGACCCCGCTGCCATGTGTTTCCATTATGGGCAGACAGTTTTCGAGGGGTTAAAGGCTTATCTCGGAAAGAACGGAAAAGTTCTGTTATTCCGTCCAAAGAAGAACTTTGAAAGAATGAACCGTTCAAATGACCGCTTATGTATTCCTCATATTGATGAAGATTTCGTTTTAGAAGCACTCCGCCAACTTATTTTGATTGAAAAAGACTGGGTTCCAAGAGCGGAGGGTACCTCCCTGTATATACGCCCGTTTATTATCGCCACCGAGCCGTATATTGGCGTTTCACCCTCAAAAAGCTATAAATTTTTGATGATCCTTTCCCCGGTAGGCGCTTACTATAAAGAAGGCATTAATCCTGTCTCCATTGCCGTTGAAACCGAATATGTCCGTGCGGTGAGAGGAGGAACCGGTGAGGCGAAAACCGGTGGCAATTATGCCGCCAGCCTCAAAGCACAAGAGCTCGCCGCCAAAGATGGTTATACACAGGTTTTATGGCTGGATGGCGTCGAACAAAAATATATTGAAGAAGTTGGCAGCATGAACGTTTTCTTTAAGATCAACGGAGAGATTATTACGCCGCAATTAAATGGCAGTATTTTACCGGGAATTACGCGTGATTCCGCCATTCAATTATTGAAATATTGGGGATACCCTGTCACTGAAAGGCGCTTGGCGATAGATGAAGTCATTGAAGCGCACAAAAAAGGGCAATTGGAAGAAATTTTTGGAACGGGAACAGCGGCCGTTATCTCCCCGGTTGGAAAACTGTTATATAAAGGGGAGACTTACATCGTGAATGACGGCGAAATCGGTTCCGTGTCCAAAAAATTATATAAGACGATTGTCGGCATTCAGACAGGCGAACTAGAGGACCCGTTCGGCTGGACATTCGAGGTGACCGAACAAAGGCATATTACGAAAGCAGGATAAAATGAAAGCCGTCTCAACGCCAAGGCTTGATGATGGACGTATGAGGCGGCTATGTTTTTGATGAGGTTGGGCAAAAAGTGGCTAAAAGGTTGACCGCATCCCAATAATAACCCCATATCACTTTAAAAGTGGTACGGGGTTATTCGTTTTAATGTGACTTTATTTATATAAATGGGGACCAATTTTTGGGAAGTTGACTTATGTCCCAGCCTCTTCTATTTTATTTTATTTTTTTCGGTGAAGGATAATGATAACCTTTCATATCGACGGTCACCGTTTTCATTTTTTGTTCCTGTAAAGGTTTATCCATATCGTCGGTTTCGACCGAAACGATTTTGTCGACGACATCCATCCCTTTGATGACTTTTCCGAAGGCGGCATATTGCCCGTCTAGCTGCGGGGAGCTTGCGACCATAATGAAAAACTGTGAACCCGCTGAATCGGGATCCTGAGCCCGTGCCATCGAAATGACACCGCGCTCGTGTTTAAGATCGTTTTTAAATCCGTTGTAAGTAAATTCACCTTTAATATGATATCCCGGACCGCCTGTTCCGTTGCCATTCGGGTCACCCCCCTGAATCATAAACCCAGGAATCACACGATGGAAGGTCAGTCCATCATAAAAACCTTTCTCCACTAATGAAATGAAATTGGCTACTGTGTTTGGGGCAACTTTGGGATACAATTCAATAAAAATTTTTTGCCCGTTTTCCATTGTGATGGTGACAATGGGGTTTTCTTTCACATCAGACGGATATGCGGTTGCATTATGGGGTTTCCCCTCGTTGGAAGCCTGTCCGCAACTTGTTAAAGAAAAAATGAGCATCAAGATGATCGCTGCCAAGAAAAGTCGATTTTTATTCCACATAGAAAGCCTCCATTTACTTACATCTTGTGTCTATCATATCAAAGATGCTGCGATAAATGAAAAGATTTCCGAAACTTCATTGTTCAAATGTTCAAATAGGGGATTTTAAATCGAGCGAGGATTTTCTCATATGGAAATATACTCCAAAAATATGTCGTCATTTAAATTTTGAAGCAATGGCGGCATTCATGGTTTTCTGACCTGATGGATAAACTATCAGACGGAAGTACATTTCTTGACGATTGGTGTTTAATGTTTTAATTTAGAAAAGCAAATATGATAAACCCGATAAGAATACTAGGAGGTATCGCGAATTGAAAAAACTCATCGGTATATTTATAACGGTCATGATGATGTTCGTCTTGACGGCCTGCGGGAACGCAAACCAAGACGGCAATAAAAAGGCTAGTCAAGATTTTTATGATAAAGTGAAGAAATCGGGAGTATTAACAATCGGAACGGAAGGAACGTATCCGCCGTTTACTTATCATGATAAAAATCAGCAATTAACCGGATTCGATGTCGACATCGCCCGTGAAGTCGCCAAACGTATCGGCCTTAAGCCGAAATTTATTGAAACCAAATGGGACGGCATGATCGCTGGACTTGATTCCAAGCGTTTCGACATGATTGCGAATGAGGTAGGGATTACGCCCGAACGGCAAAAGAAATACATATTTTCCGATCCCTACATTACTAGCCATGCGGTCTTGATTGTTGGTAAAAATAATCAAACCATTCAATCATTTGAAGATTTAAAAGGAAAGAAAGTTGCCCAATCGTTGACGAGTAATTACCTGAACATCGCGAAGCAATATGGGGCCGAAAACACGCCGGTAGACGGTTTTGATGAAGCGATCAGTCTTATTACTTCAGGTCGCGTCGATGCGACGGTCAATGACAGCCTTTCTTACTTAGATCTCATGAAAAGACGTCCAAACACTGCTGTCAAAAAAGTTGATGAATTGAAAGAAGGGGCACAAAGCGCCTTTATGTTCAGAAAAGGCAGTGACGTATTAGTGGACAAGATCAATCAAGCTTTGCAAGATATGAAGAAGGACGGCACCTATCTTAAAATATCGAAAAAATATTTCGGAACCGATGTTTCCAAATAGGGGTTATTTTCTATGGAACTCAGTGCAAGAGCATCAGATATTTTGCATCTGCTGCTAAATTCCTTTTGGCCGATTTTAAAAGCGGGATTGGCGTTTACCATCCCGCTTACTCTTATTACATTTGCTTTGGGGCTTATCCTTGGTTTCATTATCGCCATTATTCGCCTTTTCAAAATAAAAGTTTTAAAAGATATTGCCTATCTTTATGTGTGGGTGATTAGAGGCACGCCCCTACTCGTACAGTTGTTTATTCTTTTTTACGGGTTGCCGAGCATTGGTCTCATTCTTGATCCTTTTACAGCAGCGGTGATCGGATTTACATTAAATATGGGGGCATATAATTCCGAAATCATCCGAGCGGCCATCGATTCCATTCATAAAGGGCAATGGGAAGCGGCTTATTCGTTAGGAATGACTAAAGCTCAGGCGATGCGGCGCATCATTATTCCGCAAGCCATGCGCGTGTCAATTCCACCTCTCAGCAATTCATTCATATCCCTCGTCAAAGACACGTCACTAGCCGCAACGATTACGGTCGGTGAGTTGTTTAGAAAGGGGCAGGAAATCGCGGCAACGAATTATGAGCCGTTTTGGATTTATATCGAAGTCGCCGTGATTTACCTCATTTTTTGTACGATCCTAAATTACTTCCAATCCTTGATGGAAAAACGCACAAGCCGCCATTTGGAACAATAATAAAGGAAATGGGGGTGGCGGAATGATTAAAGTGACGGATTTGTATAAGGCCTTCAAAGGTAATGAAGTTTTAAAAGGCATTTCCTTAAGTGTAAAAAAAGGTGAAACGGCTGTCATTATCGGTCCATCTGGATCAGGTAAAACTACATTTCTCCGCTGTCTGAATTTATTGGAGGTCCCTGATGCGGGGACGATTCAAATCGGCGATTTATCGATGTCTTTTTCAGGAAACCACAGGCATCGCACGCGCGATGTGACGAACTTCAGAAAAAGGACAGGTATGGTCTTTCAAGGCTATCATCTGTTTCCTCATAAAACAGCCGTTGAGAATGTGATGGAAGGACCGATTGTCGTCCAGAAACAAAACAAAAAAGAAGCGAGAGAGCGGGCGCTCGCTCTTTTAGAGAAGGTCGGTTTAGCTGAACACGCTGAGAAGTACCCGTATCAGCTGTCCGGGGGGCAAGAACAGCGGGTTGGCATTGCCCGGGCAATGGCGATGAATCCAGATGTCCTGCTCTTCGATGAGCCGACCTCGGCCCTTGACCCGGAGCTGGTCGGCGAGGTACTGAACGTGATGAAAGATTTGGCTGAAGAGGGCATGACGATGGTCGTTGTTACGCATGAAATGGCTTTTGCCCGCGAGGTGGCCAATCAAGTCATTTTCATGGATGGCGGAAAAATCATTGAAAAAGGCACACCCGAAGACATCTTTGACCGCTCGGAAAATGAACGCACGAATCAATTTTTGAATCGCATCAAGGTTCGGGTATAAAATTTTCAAATGAGGCTGGCTTATAAGGGGTCTCTCCCACCGCGAACTAAACAATATGTGGTTGGGCTGGTGAGTGACCTTGGACTTCTAAGTCAGCCTCTTTTTATAATGGCAGTATAGAAAAAGTTTTTCAGGCGGGCATAAAGACAACTAGGCTCTGCCAAAAACTTAACGGATTCAGAGAAAAGCAGGTGTTCAGGATGGAGGCCATTATTTTATTTGATGGCTATTGTAACCTTTGCAGCGGAAGTGTGCGGTTCGTGATAAAAAGGGACCCGAAAGGCTATTTTCGATTTGCTTCTTTACAAAGTGAAAGTGGAAGGCGGTTATTGGAAGCACACGGGCTAACGGCTTCCCGAAGCATTGTTCTACTTGAAGAGGGAAAGCTTTATCGGAAGTCAACGGCGGTTCTTCGCATCTGCAGGCATTTAAAAGGGCTGTGGAAGCTGTTATATATTTTATGTTGGATACCGAAACCGCTCCGTGATCGACTCTATGATGTTGTCGCCAGACATCGCTATCAGTGGTTTGGGAAGAAAGATGAATGCCTCATTCCGACACCGGAACTTCGCGGGCGTTTTCTCGAATGAGCGTGCCGCGGACGCACGGCACGCGTAACGTTTACCCGATCGTTTTCAGTAAATTGGCCATTTCAATGGCGGATACAGCACTATCCCATCCTTTATTGCCCGATTTTGTTCCGGCCCTTTCAATGGCTTGCTCGATGTTTTCGGTCGTGACGATACCAAAGATCACGGGAACACCGGTTGAAAGAGAGGCTTGGGAGATGCCTTTTGCCGCTTCGTTGCAGACATAATCATAATGCGTCGTTGCCCCTCTGATGACTGCGCCGAGAGCAATCACGGCGTCATATTTATGGGATTCGGCTAATTTTTTGGCGATGAGCGGAATTTCAAAAGCGCCGGGAACCCAAAAAATCGTGAT